>ENA-OQJP01000466-OQJP01000466.1-human-gut-metagenome-genome-assembly--contig:-NODE-466-length-11297-cov-3.305909_pt1 | contig 11297 bp, 7 predicted proteins | sample MGYA00242611_ERZ504778 | MGnify/ENA primary metagenome ERZ504778 (study PRJEB26092, sample SAMD00036349) | human gut metagenome | host: Homo sapiens | study: EMG produced TPA metagenomics assembly of...
ACATCCCTTTATCCATAAGGGACAGCGGGTGAAGGGGGCTTTTTATATCCCGGTTGGCAGCAAAGAAACAAGCGGCATCAGCTCTCCAAAGGCAGAGGCAAAATACCGATATGCCTCAGCATAAAGGTGACAATACACTGTATAAAAACCCGTTGTGCATCTACTAAAACCCCGTTTTCCAACTGCGGGCCGTGCGGTTGCCAATTGCGGGCTGTACGGTTGCCAGCTGCGGGCCGGACAGCCCGCAACCGGAAAACGAAGAAATACATAAGGGACAAGCACATTTTACAAGGTGCATCGGGAAGTTTTCCACTAGGCATTGGCACATTATACCCGGGAGATTGCCCCGCTCACACGCGGTATAATCCTATTTTCCACACGGTCTTCCGGATGCAGGCACAAAGTATAATCCGCCGGAAAACCGCCGGAATAAGATGCAAACGCCACAAGTGTGGAATAGCAACCTGCAAGTGTGGATTTTTTCCACAACATTCCACAACCTGCATACACATATTATAAGTATTTATAAAAAAACAATGAACTGAATATCATAGGTATAAATACTTCGCATAGTCTACATATCTTTTTTGGCATACTGCTTGCTTATAACAAATACAAATAAATTCCAACAGATTTAATTGTACAAGGAAATAATCATTGTGGAAATATGAAGTCTATCAAGAAAAACGGAGTATGGCTTCGCACAGGAAGCTGCATTTTCAAAAGGTATTAGGTAGTATGATTGTGGCATTGGCGCTTCTGTTTGCAGGAAGTGCCGGTGCGCAGGAAACCAAAACAATCAAAGGTATGGTAAGGGATGTGACGGGAGAGCCGCTTATCGGCGCCAGTGTCATAGAGAAAGGAACCAACAACGGTGTCATTACCGATGTGGACGGAAACTTTACACTGACCGTGCCTGCCGATGCAACGCTGTCCATAGCCTATATGGGCTATGCCACCCGCGAAATACATCTGGCAAAACGCAAGAAGCAGGGCGACCTGAGGGTAACGCTGAGAGAGGACTCGCAACAGTTGAAAGAGGTGGTTGTCACGGCTATGGGTATCAAGAAGGATACCAAACGGCTGGGTTACGCGGTGAGCACTATCGAATCGGACGAGATAGTGAAGGCGGGAGCAACCAACTTTGCATCCGCCATGTACGGTAAGGCGCCGGGCATCCGCATCACGCAGACGCAGGGCGGTTCCGCCGGAGCCGTGTCTATCAATCTACGCGGACTCACGTCCATCACCGGAAACAACCAGCCGCTCATCATCCTGGACGGCGTGCCCATCCGCAACGGCGGAACGGGCAAGAGTACCGACTTTGCCGAATTCGGCAACGACGGGCAGATACGTTCCAACGGTCTGGTGGACATCAACCCCGAAGATATTGAAAGCGTAAGTGTGCTGAAAGGTGCTTCGGCTACGGCACTTTACGGTTCGGAAGCGGCAAACGGCGCGGTGGTTATCACCAGCAAACGCGCCAAAAGCGGCAAACTGACGGTGGACTTCACCGCGCAGGTCACCGCCAACCTGCCCGCCTATCTGCCGAAAGTACAGACCGTATACGGCCCGGGACGTTACAACACGGAATACAGCGATTACGAAAAACAGACGGGAGGTTTCTACCAACGCACCATGAACGGCGAAAGCTACAGAAGTCTGTATAATACGACCATGTCTTTCGGTCCGAAGTACGACGGCAGCGACGTGCTGTACTGGGACGGCAAGATGCGCCCCTACCTGCCGGCTACGGACAATCCGTGGAAAGAGCTGTTCCGCACGGGCTGGAACCAGACCTACAACCTCGCCATCTCGCAGGGTACGGAGACCAGCAGCAACCGCTTCTCCTACACCTTCATGGGTGAAACGCCCAACTCGCTGACGGGCAGCTTCACCAAACATAACTTCAAGCTGACGGGTTCTTACAAACCGGCAAGGACGCTGAACATAGAATACTCGCTGAACTACATCGTGCAGGACGTAAAGGACCGTCCGCAAACATCGCTGAACCTGTACGGCAGTTTCAGCAACATGTTCTCCTCCTTCATGGATATTCCCTATCTGAAACAGAGCTACGTCACCAGCCTGGGCTACCGCAACACATACGCAGGCGGCGATGCCACACTGACACCGGACGAAGCCTGGGCATACGACCCGGGATACCTGAACGGCGTATCGAATATGCTCTGGAACATGTATCACCACCACAGCAAGGAGACAGAGAACCGCCTCATCGGTATGATACGCCCCACCTGGCAGATAACCAACTGGCTGAGTCTGCGCGCCCAGCTCTCTACCGACATCACGGATACCAAACAGACGCTGGAGTACGAGACGGAACGCCCCAACTCCCTGTACGATCCCAGCGGCAGTTTCCAGAACATCAACCGACGTTATGACATCGTGTACGGCGATGTGATGCTGAACTTCAACTACAACATCCGCCGTTTCGACATTGCCGCCACACTGGGCTGGACGGGACGTTACGAAAACATGAACAACATGCGCGTCTCCACCAACGGCGGTCTGGTTACGGAAAACTGGTTCGACCTCAACGCCAGCCGCTACACCGCCAGCAGCACGCTGCAACGTATGGAACTGCTGAAAACGGGATACATGGGTACGCTGAGCCTGGGTTGGGACAACTACCTGTTCCTCGAACTCACCGGGCGTCAGGAACGTTCGTCCACACTGAAAGACCAAAGTTTCTTCTACCCCTCCGCCAACCTCAGTTTCCTGTTCTCGAACGCCTTCCGCATGCCTGCATGGTGGAATCACGGCAAACTCCGCCTCTCCTACGGCGTCGTAGGTAACGCACCGGAAACGTATGCCGCCAACATCATCTACGAGCAGGGTTCGGACAACGGCTTCACATGGAACTACGTTCCTTCTTCGTGGGGAAATGCCAATATCCGCCCCGAAAAGAAGTACGAATACGAAATAGGTTTTGAAAGCAAGTTCCTCAACAACCGGCTGGGCTTCGACGTATCCTACTACAACAACCGCGTGAAAGACCAGATACTCTCCACACCGCAACCCTCCACATCGGGTGTGAAGTACGTGCTGATGAACGTGGGAGAGGTGGCCAACGAAGGCTGGGACATCTCCGTAAGCGCCACTCCGGTACTGACCAAGAATTTCCGCTGGGACCTGACGGCCAACTACGGCATCTACCGCAACAAGGTCGTGAAGCTCGCCGACGGCGTACCGTACCTCGAAATATCCAACATAGGCGGTGGCGGAGCCAAGATACAGGCCGTAGAGGGACGCCCGATGGGTGACATCTACGTGCAAGTGCCCCAGATGAACGAAAACGGAGAGTATCTCGTATCGGACAAGGGACTTTACATGAATCAGACCGAACTGCAAAGAGTAGGAAACATCAACCCCGACGGCGTAGGCGGTCTGTTCAGCTCGTTCTCCTACAAGAACATCTTCCTGGATTTCAGTATCGACTTCCGCATAGGCGGCGACGTCATCAACGAGATGTACCAGTATTCCACCGCATCGGGTCTGACACCGGAGTCGCTGCAATTCCGCGATACGGAACACGGCGGCCTGTCCTACTACTATCCGGGCAACAACAACGCCAGCGGCGTGCCCGTGCAGGTAGACCCGTCACTGGGTGCAGGGCCTAACGGAGAAACCGTTTATCACGACGGCGTTATCCTGCCGGGCGTAGTGGCCTCCACCGGCGAGAAGAACACGCGCATCATCCCTGCCGGCTACTATTACAACCAGACCTACAACTGGGGTACCCAGCCCGAACAGCTTACGTACCGCCACTCGGTATTCGACAACAGCTATGTGAAGCTGCGCGAGCTGACCATCGGCTACCAGTTTCCGGAAAAGCTGATTTCCAAACTGGGCATGACGCGGCTGAGCGTTTCAGTGTTCGGACGCAACCTGTTCTACTTCTACAAGGCACTGAAGAATTACGATGCGGAATCTTCCGTAGGAACATCCTGGGCAAGCCAGGCGGTAGTGGGCGGCTCCACTACGGCAACACGTAATTTCGGTGTGTCGCTGCGGGCAAGCTTTTAGGAAATAGAGAATTGAAAAATAAGACTTTTAGAGTGAATGACAATGGATATGAAAAAGATAAAGTATAGGAGCGTTCGTTATAGCGGAGCCATGCTGATGACAGCTTCCGGCTGTACGGACTCCGACTTCGACAGCAAATACGAAGACCCTCAAAGGTTAACCAGGTTACCATCAGCAACCTCATGGTGGGAGTTTTCCAGAAAGTGAAAGATTATGACATATATGAGTACGGACGTTTCTTCGGCTTCGACTCGCAGTTTGTGGGCAAGTACGCGCAGACCTTCGGCTACAGCTATTCGGGCGGTATGTACAGCCCCGGATATGCGCCTGCCATAGACGGGCAATGGGACAACCTGTATTCGGCACTGATGCAATACCGCAAGATGGAATCGCTGTACAATGAAGAGAACGATACGCAGAAAGCACAGGACGAAGCCTTTATGCTGGCAGCCAAAGTGCAACTGTACGACTTCTTTGCCGCAACGGTGGATATTTTCGGCGACATGCCTTTCTTCAAAGCATGCACCCTGCCGCTGACCAACGACGTAAACGGTTCTTACGCTCCCTACGACAAGGCGGAAGATATTTATAAGACAATCCTTGACGAGCTGAAAGACATCGCCCGCGTTTCCGTTCGGCAACCGTACCGAAAAACTTCAGTACCCAGGACTTCATCAACCTGGGAGATATGGAGAAATGGGAACGCTATGCAAACTCCCTGCGCCTGCGCCTTGCCATGCGTGTAGCCACGCAGGGAGCTTTGCAGGCGGAAGGACGTGCGGTTATCAAGGAGATATTGGAAAACCCCGCCGACTATCCGCTCGTAGAGGAGCAGGGAAACAACATCTTCATCGTCAACCAGAAGTCCGGGCAACTGAACTTCACCGCCGGCCACGGATTGGGCGACTGGGTTACGAACCGTCTTGCTTCGGGCGCCATCATAGACCGTATGCTGGGCCACGGCAACTATGACATGACCAGCAGCGATCCGCTAAGCGGCGTCTACGTCAAAGGCGAAGACGACCCCCGCATCCTGCTGAACTACAATCCCGTGAGCATCACCAACCGCGAAACCGGACAGATGGACGAACACCGTTACCTGGGTACGGACCTCACGGTAGCAGACGAGCTGACGGAGTATTACAGCGCTCAGGCACAAGACGAAGTGAACACCGCCAACAAAGGTTTCTCGCAGATTACCCAAAGAGGCTTTTTCTGGGAAAACGATAAATTCGATATGCTGATAATGGCTTCGCCAGAGATACATTTCCTGAAAGCGGAAGCCTATGCCATGGGGTATGGTGTGGCGCAGGATATGGCGAAAGGCGGAAAGAGGAATTCAAGACGGCTGTCAGCCAATCCATCGCCTGTATTACTATTACGATTCGATAGGCTCGGGAGAGAATTGCCGCCGTTACGACGCTCCTACCGATGAAGAGATTGCAGACTTTGCCAATGCCAAATGGAACAGTACGGCATACGTGGACAAACTGGATGCCATCATCACGCAGAAATGGCTGCACTTCGGTTTCCTCGTCAGCCGTGAGGCATGGAGTGACATCCGCCGCACAGGCTATCCTTCGGGACTGGTGTTCCCGGAAGTGTCGGGTACTATCCCCAATGTGCCGAACCGCTGGAGATACCCCAGCACGGAAGTGAACTACAATCCGTACTATAAGGATGTAGCCGGTACAGACACGTATACGGAAAAGCTGTTCTGGGCCAAGTGAACAATGAGAGCGAAGCGGGAATGGATATCCTGATGCAGTAGCTTGCAAACATAAAAGAGCCGTATCATTACTCACAAACGGAGTTGATACGGCTCTCTTTATGGTTCAATGAACAGTGCCGGGGTTCGGATTGGACGGCCGCAACCGCCCTGCTGATTACAGCTTGTCGCCGAATGCCAAGTCTCCGGCATCGCCCAGCCCCGGTACTATATACGAATGCTCGTTCATATCCGGGTCGATAGCGCCGCACCACAAGGAAACCTCGTCGCCGGGGAAGAGTTTCTGCAAATGCTCTACTCCCTGCCGGCTGGCAATGACGCAGGCAATCTGCAGTTTGGCAGGCGTGCCCTTGGTAAGGAAAGCCTTCCAGGCAAGTTCCATGCTTTCGCCCGTAGCAAGCATCGGGTCAACCAGTAACAGAGTCTTGCCGGAAAGGTCGGGAGTGGCGATATACTCGATGTGCACATCCACCGTACGGCACTCTTTATCCTTATAATAACGGTAAGCGGAAACGAAAGCATTGCCCGCACGGTCGAACACATTCAGAAAACCGGTATGCAAGGGAAGCCCGGCACGGAAGACGGTGGCAATCACCACATCATCATCGAAAGTGCTGACGGGGGCTATCCCCAACGGCGTTTGTACCTGCTTTTCGGAATAGGTGAGTTCCTTACTCATTTCGTACGCCATGATTTCGCCGATGCGTTCGATGTTCCGGCGGAAACGCATACGGTCGGACTGTACTTGCACATCACGTATCTCCGCCATGTATTGGTTCAAGACTGAGTTAGTCTCGGCAAAGTTGATAACTTTCATTATATTATCAGATTAAAATATGTATTGGTTATTCCGTATATTGATAGAACAGAAGTGCAAAGTAAACGATTTCCACTCAATTTGCAACATTCAGTTTGCAGATATTGTTACGGTTCTATAAAAGATTTCCTATTACAGAAAAATTTCTCTAATAGGATGTTTCTTTAAAAATAAAGTATTACTTTTGTAGTCGCAAAAACAAGGGCCTTACTGAACAACGCGGTTTTCCACAAACTCGCCCCCTTGCAATGAAGCATACGAATGCGAAGAGAGATTATAAACCAAATACCAATTTTAAAATCTTAAAAAGAAATGGCAAATTTAGATTTAAGCAAGTACGGTATCAAAGACGTGAAGGAAATCATCCACAACCCGTCTTATGATGTATTGTTCGCTGAAGAGACCAAACCGGGTCTGGAAGGCTTCGAAAAAGGTCAAGTAACTGAACTTGGTGCTGTGAACGTAATGACTGGTATCTATACCGGACGTTCTCCTAAAGATAAATTCTTTGTAATGAACGAAGCCAGCAAGGATTCTGTATGGTGGACTTCAGAAGAATACAAAAACGACAACAAACCCTGCTCTGAAGAAGCATGGGCCGACCTGAAGGCTAAAGCTGTAAACCAGCTGAGCGGCAAGCGTCTGTTCGTTGTCGATACTTTCTGCGGTGCTAACGAAGCTACCCGCATGAAAGTGCGTTTCATCATGGAAGTAGCTTGGCAGGCTCACTTCGTAACTAACATGTTCATCCGCCCGACTGCTGAGGAACTTGCTAACTACGGCGAACCTGATTTTGTATCATTCAACGCTTCCAAAGCAAAAGTTGACAACTACAAGGAACTGGGTCTGAACTCTGAAACAGCTACTGTATTCAACTTGAAGACCAACGAACAGGTTATCCTGAACACTTGGTACGGCGGTGAAATGAAGAAGGGTATGTTCTCTATCATGAACTACAAGAACCCGCTTCGCGGTATCGCTTCCATGCACTGTTCTGCCAACACCAACATGGAAGGTACGGACTCTGCTATCTTCTTCGGTCTGTCAGGTACAGGTAAGACTACTTTGTCTACCGACCCGAAACGTCTGCTGATCGGTGACGACGAACACGGATGGGATGACGAAGGTGTATTCAACTACGAAGGCGGTTGCTACGCTAAGGTTATCAACCTCGACAAAGAAAGCGAACCCGATATCTACAACGCCATCAAACGTGACGCTCTGCTGGAGAACGTAACTGTTGACGCTGACGGCAAGATTGACTTCGCCGATAAGAGCACAACTGAAAACACGCGTGTTTCTTATCCTATCTATCACATCAACAACATCGTTAAGCCGGTATCTAAAGGTCCTCACGCTCATCAGGTAATCTTCCTGTCGGCTGATGCCTTCGGTGTATTGCCTCCGGTATCTATCCTGAACCCCGAACAGGCTCAGTACTACTTCCTGTCCGGTTTCACCGCTAAGCTGGCCGGTACGGAACGCGGTATCACTGAACCGACTCCGACATTCTCTGCTTGCTTCGGTGCTGCTTTCCTGAGCTTGCATCCTACTAAATATGCAGAAGAACTGGTTAAGAAGATGAACAAGGTCGGCGCTAAGGCATACTTGGTTAACACCGGTTGGAACGGTAGCGGCAAGCGTATCTCTATCAAAGATACACGTGGTATCATCGACGCTATCCTCGACGGTTCTATCGACAAGGCTCCGACAAAGGTTATTCCTTACTTCGACTTTGTTGTTCCGACAGAATTGCCGGGTGTTGATCCGAAGATTCTTGATCCTCGCGACACTTATGAATGTGCTTGCCAATGGGAAGAAAAAGCAAAAGACCTGGCAGGACGTTTCATCAAGAACTTCGCTAAGTTCACAGGTAACGAAGCCGGTAAGGCTTTGGTTGCTGCTGGTCCGAAACTCTAATAGAACCAGATTATATATTTTAAGGCGGCTTTCGTTCTCGGAAGCCGCTTTTTTGTTAGATTTGCGAAGAAACAATTTAATAGACAACAGAGAATGAAGAGTGTAAAGGTTATGCTGTTAGGCGCAAGCCTATTGATGCTGTCCGCTTGCGGGCCGCAGGTACAGAAAGAGAGTGAAGCCACAGTTACGGAGAAAAGCAATTCGGAAGCGATAATCGAGACAATCCTATCGCGCCGCAGCGTCCGCAAGTACAAACCGGAAGCAGTGAACCGGGACACGATGAAGGTAATCTTGGAGTGCGGCATCAACGCCCCCAACGGTCAGAACAAACAGTCCTGGGCGGTACGCGTAGTAGACAACCCGGAATTCCTGAACGGGGTAAGTGAAATCTTCAAGCAGAAGAACCCGAAAGCAGCGGAAGACCCCAATTTCAAGAATATGTTCCGCAATGCGCCCACGGTAGTGTTCATCGGAAATGATACTTCGTACGACTGCTCGCAGATAGACTGCGGACTGCTGGGTGAGAATATGGTACTTGCCGCCTGGTCTATGGGCATAGGCTCCTGCTGTCTGGCAAGCCCCACACGCTTTATGACCGATACGCCCGAAGCTGCCGAATACCTCAAAAGACTGGAACTTCCCGAAGGATACCGGCTGCTTTACTGCATTGCTTTCGGATATCCGGATGAAACGCCTGCCGCCAAGCCGAGAGATGCCGCCAAAGTGAAATACGTAGACTGACCGATAAAATAAAAACTTCAGAATCCCCCCATTGCAATAAAAGAAGGAGTGCTCCACCTTTACAGCGAAGCACTCCTTCTTATATATAACAACTAAAAAGTAAAATCAGTTCTTATTGGCACGCTTGCGCTCTGTCTCATCCAAGATAACCTTACGCATACGCATGGACTTGGGAGTAACCTCTACATACTCGTCTCCCTTGATATATTCCAACGCTTCCTCCAGAGAGAACTGTACCGGCGGAATCAGACGCGCTTTCTCGTCGGAACCGGAAGCACGCATGTTGGTCAGCTTCTTTGATTTGGTAACGTTCACCACAAGGTCGTTATCGTGAGAGTGCTCGCCTACAACCTGTCCGGCATACACTTCTTCCTGCGGGAAGATGAAGAACTTACCGCGATCCTGCAATTTATCGATGGCATAGGCAAAGGCTGTACCCGACTCCATGGCAATGATGGAACCGTTGGTACGGCGTTCGATTTCACCCTTATAGGGTTGGTATTCCTTAAAGCGGTGCGCCATGATAGCTTCACCGGCAGAGGCAGTCAGCACATTGGTACGCAAACCGATAATACCGCGCGACGGCATATTGAACTCAAGGTTCACACGCTCGCCGGCGCTTTCCATTTTCACCATTTCACCTTTACGACGGGTTACCATATCGATAATCTTGCTGGCATACTCTTCGGGAACGTTGACCGTGAGCTCCTCGATAGGCTCGTTCTTCACACCGTCTATCTCCTTGAAGATAACCTGCGGCTGGCCTACCTGCAACTCATATCCCCTCGCGGCGCATCGTTTCAATCAACACGGAAAGGTGAAGCACGCCACGACCGGAAACCACCCAACTTTCCGTCTTCCTCGCTCTTGCGTACGCGAAGCGCAAGGTTCTGTCCAGCTCCTTCATCAGACGGTCATGTATATGGCGGGAAGTTACAAACTTACCTTCTTTGCCGAAGAACGGAGAGTCGTTGATAGTAAACAGCATACTCATGGTAGGCTCGTCAATGGCGATGGGCGGCAATGCTTCGGGGTTCTCGTAGTCGCAAATCGTATCTCCGATTTCAAACCCTTCGATACCCACTAAGGCGCAGATATCACCGGAAGATACCTCCGATACCTTCACACGGCCCATACCTTCAAACGTATGCAGTTCTTTAATCTTCGACTTGACGATTGTACCATCGCGCTTTGCCAAAGACACGTTCATGCCTTCCCGCAAAGTACCGCGATGTACACGGCCTACGGCGATACGGCCGGTATAAGAGGAGTAGTCCAATGAGGTCACCAGCATCTGCGGCGTACCTTCCAACTGTGTAGGAGCGGGAATGTTCTCCAGAATGCAGTCCAGCAGCGGATAGATATTGTCCGTCGGCTTCTGCCAGTCCGTGCTCATCCAGTTGTTCTTTGCCGAACCGTAGATAACGGGGAAGTCCAACTGCTCTTCCGTAGCTTCCAGACTGAACATCAGGTCGAACACCATTTCATAGACTTCTTCGGGGCGACAGTTGGGCTTGTCCACCTTGTTGACTACAACAATAGGTTTCAAACCGATCTGCAAAGCTTTCTGCAATACAAAACGGGTCTGCGGCATCGGGCCTTCAAAAGCATCCACCAACAGGATACATCCATCGGCCATATTCAATACACGTTCCACTTCGCCACCGAAGTCGCTGTGTCCCGGAGTATCGATAATATTAATTTTCGTGTCTTTATAGCTGATAGAAACGTTTTTGGAAAGGATTGTTATCCCTCGCTCACGCTCCAAATCATTGTTATCCAACATTAATTCACCTGTGCTCTGGTTGCTGCGGAAAAGGTTTCCTGCCAGAAGCATCTTATCTACAAGCGTCGTTTTCCCATGATCGACATGGGCAATAATTGCAATGTTTCGAATATTTTGCATATAATACCTATTATTTGACCGCAAAGGTACGAATTTTACAGTATATACATCACAGAGAAAAGATTTTTTTGCTGAATATCATTGCAATATAAAAGATAATATCTATCTTTGCACGCTCGAAAGAGAAAAGAATTAAT
>ENA-OQJP01000468-OQJP01000468.1-human-gut-metagenome-genome-assembly--contig:-NODE-468-length-11288-cov-2.517606_pt1 | contig 11288 bp, 9 predicted proteins | sample MGYA00242611_ERZ504778 | MGnify/ENA primary metagenome ERZ504778 (study PRJEB26092, sample SAMD00036349) | human gut metagenome | host: Homo sapiens | study: EMG produced TPA metagenomics assembly of...
AGCGTCCGTTGGTATTGGTGGGGCAGGGCGTGGAACTCGGCAATGCGCAGAACGAATTGCGTGCTTTCATCGAAAAGGCGGATATACCTGCGGGATGTACGCTGCTGGGGCTTTCCGCATTGCCTACGGCTCATCCTCTGAACAAAGGCATGCTGGGTATGCACGGCAATCTGGGACCGAATATCAATACCAATAAATGCGATGTGCTGATTGCAGTGGGTATGCGCTTTGACGACCGTGTTACGGGCAAGCTGGCTACGTATGCGTCGCAGGCAAAATAATCCATTTCGACATCGACCCGGCGGAGATAGACAAGAACGTAAAGACGGATGTGGCCGTATTGGGCAACTGTAAGGAGACTCTTGCCGCAGTAACCGAATTGCTGAAACCTGCCGGACATAAAGAGTGGCTGGATAGCTTCCTGCCCTACGAGCAGATGGAAGAGGAGAAGGTTATCCGTCCCGAACTGCATCCGGCAGGAGATAAGTTGAGCATGGGTGAAGTGGTGCGTGCCGTCAGCGAGGCTACGGACAATGAGGCTGTTTTGGTAACGGATGTAGGTCAGAACCAGATGATGTCCGCCCGTTACTTTAAGTATAGCAAGGAACGCAGCATCGTCACTTCCGGTGGCTTGGGCACAATGGGATTCGGTCTTCCTGCCGCTATCGGCGCTACTTTCGGTCGCCCCGACCGCACGGTTTGCGTCTTTATGGGTGACGGCGGTTTGCAGATGAACCTGCAGGAGCTGGGTACGGTAATGGAACAGAAAGCGCCCGTCAAGATGATTTTGCTGAACAATAACTTCCTCGGTAATGTTCGTCAATGGCAGGCCATGTTCTTCAATCGCCGCTATTCGTTCACTCCGATGATGAATCCCGACTATATGAAGATTGCTTCCGCCTACGAAATTCCGGCACGTCGGGTATTTACCCGCGAGGAATTGGCGAAAGCCATCGGTGAGATGATTGCAACAGACGGCCCGTTCCTGCTGGAAGCTTGCGTAGAGGAGGAAGGAAATGTGATGCCGATGACACCGCCGGGCGGTTCGGTGAACCAGATATTGCTGGAATGTTAGAGAATTATGAATTATAATTAAACCAACGTGGACAAGACATTATATACAATCATCGTTCATTCGGAAAACTTTGCAGGTTTGCTGAATCAGGTAACGGCTGTATTTACCCGCCGGCAAATCAATATCGAGAGTTTGAACGTTTCGGCATCCTCTATCAAGGGGGTACATAAATATACCATTACAGCCTGGACGGATAAGGATACTATCGAGAAGGTGACGAAGCAAATCACCAAAAAGATAGATGTGCTGCAGGCACACTATTTTACGGACGATGAAATCTACCAGCATGAGATTGCGCTGTATAAGATAACGACCCCCATACTGGAAGAGAAACCGGAAGTGTCCAAAAATCATCCGTAAATACAACGCGCGCATCGTGGAGGTGAACTCCGTGTTCTCCATTGTAGAAAAGAACGGCAATGAGCGAGGAGATAACCAACCTCTAATGAAGAGCTGAGTGCTTTGGAGTGCGTACTCCAATTTGTACGTTCCGGCCGCGTGGCCATCACGACAAGCTGTTTTGAACGCGTAAACGAATATCTGGCGGACCGTGAAGCAAAATACCGCCGGAGTAAAGAACAAGAAGGACTATGAGTGAGAATAATAAGATAGGAACTTATAAGTTTGTAGCCGAACCGTTCCATGTGGACTTTACCGGCCGCCTGACAATGGGGGTGCTTGGCAACCATCTGCTGAACTGTGCAGGGTTTCATGCCACGGAACGCGGTTTCGGTATTGCTACTTTGAATGAGGACAATTATACGTGGGTGCTTTCCCGCCTGGCTGTCGAGTTGGATGAAATGCCGTATCAATACGAGGATTTTTCTATCCGGACGTGGGTGGAAAACGTGTACCGTCTCTTCACCGACCGTAACTTTGCCATTATCGACAAAGACGGAAAGAAGATAGGGTATGCCCGTTCCGTATGGGCGATGATTAGCCTCAATACCCGTAAACCCGCCGACCTGCTGGCTTTGCATGGCGGCAGTATCGTGGATTATGTGTGCGACGAGCCTTGCCCCATCGAGAAGCCATCGCGTATAAAAGTGACTTCTACGGAACCGGCTTCTTCCCTGAATGCCAAATATAGCGATATTGATATTAACGGACATGTGAACAGCATTCGCTATATCGAGCATATTCTTGATCTGTTTCCGATAGAGTTGTATAAGGAGAGCCGCATCCGCCGTTTCGAAATGGCATATGTGGCGGAGAGTTATTACGGTGACGAGCTTACCTTTTATAAAGACTATGTAGGAAACGGCACGTATGATATAGAAGTAAGAAAGAATGGCGGCGAAAGCGGTTTTGCCGTTCTAAAGTGATATTTGTAGAGAAATAATTTATTAATCAATCGGTTGGCATAAGCCACAAATAAAAATTAAAACTAAAAAATGGCACAATTGAATTTTGGCGGTGTTATTGAAAATGTAATGACCCGCGAAGAGTTTCCTTTGGAAAAAGCACGTGAGATTTTAAAGGATGAGACAATCGCAGTTATCGGTTACGGTGTACAGGGTCCCGGCCAGGCTTGCAACCTGCGCGACAATGGCTTCAACGTTATCGTAGGCCAGCGTCAGGGTAAGACTTATGAGAAAGCGGTTGCAGACGGATGGGTTCCGGGCGAGACGTTGTTCAGCATCGAGGATGCTTGCCAGAAAGGTACTATCGTTATGTGTCTGTTGTCGGATGCGGCTGTAATGTCCGTATGGCCTACTATCAAGCCGTTCTTGACTCCCGGAAAGGCTCTTTACTTCTCTCACGGTTTCGCTATTACCTGGAGCGACCGTACGGGTGTGGTTCCTCCCACGGATATTGATGTTATTATGGTTGCCCCCAAAGGTTCGGGTACGTCACTGCGTACAATGTTCCTCGAAGGCCGTGGCTTGAACTCTTCTTACGCTATCTATCAGGATGCTACGGGCAAGGCTTTGGACAGAACGCTTGCGTTGGGTATCGGCATCGGTTCCGGTTATCTGTTTGAAACTACTTTCATCCGTGAAGCAACTTCCGACCTGACCGGTGAACGCGGTTCTTTGATGGGTGCTATCCAGGGATTGCTGTTGGCTCAGTACGAGGTGTTGCGTGAAAACGGCCATACTCCGTCGGAAGCGTTCAATGAAACGGTTGAAGAGCTGACCCAGTCATTGATGCCGTTGTTTGCAAAGAACGGTATGGACTGGATGTATGCCAACTGTTCCACTACTGCCCAACGCGGGGCACTCGACTGGATGGGCCGTTCCATGATGCCATTAAGCCGGTTGTACAGAAACTGTATCAGAGTGTGAAGTCCGGTAACGAAGCCCAGATTTCCATCGACAGCAATTCCAAACCCGACTATCGCGAGAAACTGAACGAAGAGCTGAAAGCATTGCGTGAAAGCGAAATGTGGCAGACAGCCGTAACGGTTCGCAAACTCCGTCCGGAAAACAACTGATTCCCGGTGTAAATCGGAGAATGACAAAAGGGGGTGTGTCAAAATACGCTTGATGATTCCGTATCTGAAAAGAAACAAATGGCAAGCGAATTTTAGTTTTGACATACCCTCTTTTCCATTACTTATCATTAATTGTCCTTACATATTCAAGCAGTTTCTTGTAGAAAGCATGGTGGCTTAGCGTAGCCGCTTCTCCCAGGATAACCAATTTCATGCGTGCCCTTGTTATCGCTACATTCATTCTGCGTAAATCGTTCAGAAAGCCGATTTGCCCTTCTTCATTGGCACGTACCAGACTGATAAAGATTACATCACGTTCCTGTCCCTGAAATCCGGTCGACGGTACTTGACTGTTATCAGACTGCGGTAGGGACGTAGCGAAGCGCTGCCTTTATTTTCCCCGCAAGTATTGCACTTGTGCCTTGTAAGGTGAGATGAGTCCGAAGTCGATACGTTCTTCGAGAATCCGGTTTCCGCCTATCCGTTGGATGTACGCTTCCAGCTCTTTCAGCAATAAGCCTGCTTCCTCTTTGTTGATACGTCCGAAGGTTTCTCCGACAAATTCTTCCTTGAAATCCATTTCGGATGTGTCGAGCCATGTAACGAGAGTATCCCAATCCAATATTCCCCGGTGACGTATTTCGGGAGCAGCTTCCAGCTCTCCGCCATAGAACCAATCCGATGAGAAGCGCATGATGTCTTCGTGCATGCGATATTGTACTTTCAATAAAGATACGGCAGATGGCTTGCCGGCTACGACTTTTTCCATTAAAGTCCGTTCCAGCCCGCCACGTGCGGCTTCGTAACATTTGATGGTAGGCGGAAGCTGGCAATGGTCTCCTGCCAATACTATACGGTCTGCTTTACGGATGGCTATCCAGCAGGCGGCTTCCAGGGCTTGGGCGGCTTCGTCGATAAACAGTGTGCCGAAACGGCGTCCGTTTAAAAGGCGGTGATTGCTGCTTACAAGTGTAGAGGCTATGACGTGGGCGCTGTCGAACAACTCACTGTTGATTTGTATTTCCAATGTGGTGGCACGGTCACGCAGGCGGCTCATACGGTTGCGTATCCCTTCGCGTTCATCGTAACTGCCGCGGCGGGATTTACCGCCCAGTAGCCTCAGCTCTTTACGGATACTCCATAATTCGGGATAAAGCGGATGATTTTCGAAACGGCGTTCATAAGTGAAAGAGAGCATTTTGTCGTTGACGCGTGTGGGGTTGCCGATTCGTAGCACATTCACGCCTCTGTCCACCAGCTTTTCGGAAATCCAGTCGACAGCCATATTGCTTTGGGCGCATACCAATACTTGGGGTTCGCGGTGCAGGGTTTCGTAGATGGCTTCTACAAGCGTGGTGGTTTTGCCTGTTCCAGGAGGCCCGTGTACAATGGCTACATCGCGGGCGCATAGCACTTTATTGACGGCGCTCTCCTGAGTGGAGTTCAACCAGGGGAAGCGTACCGGATAAAGCTCACGGAAACCGGTTTTGACCGTACCCAACAGGATATCCCGCAATTCGGCAAGCCGGTTGCCTTTTGCACGCAGGACATCTTCCAGTGCCTCGAACATCGTGCGGTAAGAAGTTTCGTCGAAATAAAGCTGGACTCCGAGATTATCTGCGGATTGTATATCCATAATAGCTCCGGCACCGGGCATAATCACTACCATGCGTGCTTCGTCAGCATAACTGACGGTGGCTGTAAAATTGAAGTAAGTGATTTTACCGTCGGCAGATTGCCGGAAGAAACAGACGGGGCGTCCGAACTCAAAGTTATGTTCTATATCGAGGTTCTCGGTTTGTGTAATTTCTATTACTAATTGATTCAACGAGTTATAGTAACTTCGGCCCGGTGAGGCAGGATACCAGCAAACTCCCCGCTTGACTTTTCGGGCGACGCCCATGTTCTCTGTTTGTCGCTTGAATTCTTCTTTTTCGTATTCATATTCCATACGCAACAGAAGCTGTTGCCGCTGGAGGTGTATAATAGGACTGTTTGTATCTTGTTCTTTCATACCTGCAAAGGTAATAAATCTCAGCCTTTAGGGGAAGAAATGCTTTATTTGTTAAACTTTTCCTTATTATAATTTGTTTATTGTATTAATTTGTAATATTTACAATATTGAATTTTTTAAAAAGAGTGGTTATGGTATATGATTTAGCAATGCTTAAAGCGTTTTATACACTTTTATGAGGGGAAAATAGAACGCATTCGGACGATATTGCAACGTCCGTTGACTTTAGCGGAAAAAATCTTGTATGCTCATTTGTACGATGAGAAGAATGTGAAAGACTATAAACGCGGTGAAGACTATGTGAACTTTCGGCCCGACCGTGTGGCTATGCAGGATGCAACTGCACAGATGGCATTATTACAGTTTATGAATGCAGGACGTGATGAGGTGGCTGTTCCTTCGACCGTACATTGCGACCATTTGATTCAGGCTTATAAAGGAGCGAAAGAAGATATTGCCACTGCAACCAAAACGAATGAGGAGGTGTATAATTTTCTTCGGGATGTTTCTTCCCGTTACGGTATCGGTTTCTGGCAGCCCGGGGCAGGTATCATTCATCAGGTGGTGTTGGAAAACTATGCTTTTCCCGGCGGCATGATGGTAGGTACCGATTCTCATACCCCGAATGCCGGCGGTTTGGGAATGGTGGCTATCGGTGTCGGCGGTGCTGATGCGGTGGATGTGATGACAGGTATGGAATGGGAGTTGAAGATGCCCCGCTTGATTGGCGTGCGCCTCACTGGAAAATTAAACGGATGGGCTGCTCCTAAAGATGTTATCTTGAAACTGGCAGGAATTTTGACTGTAAAAGGCGGAACAAATGCCATTATCGAATATTTCGGTCCGGGTACTGCTTCACTTTCAGCTACCGGAAAGGCTACGATTTGCAACATGGGTGCGGAAGTGGGAGCTACGACTTCTCTTTTCCCTTATGATGAGCGTATGGCTGACTATCTGAAAGCTACCGGACGTGCGGAAGTGGCAGATATGGCTACTGCCGTTGCCGAAGGGCTTCGTGCCGATGATGAAGTAGTTGCCAATCCGGAGAAATACTATGACCGTATTATCGACATAGACCTTTCCACATTGGAGCCTTATATCAACGGACCGTTTACTCCGGATGCCGCCACGCCTGTTTCGGAGTTTGCCGAGAAGGTTTTGAAGAACGGCTATCCCCGTAAGATGGAGGTAGGGCTTATCGGTTCCTGTACCAATTCATCCTACCAGGATTTGAGCCGTGCGGTGTCTTTGGCGCATCAGGTAACAGAGAAGCGGTTGCATGCGGCTGCTCCGCTGATTGTCAATCCGGGTTCGGAACGCATACGTGCAACCGCAGAGCGTGACGGTATGATTGACGCTTTTGAAAAAATAGGCGCTACAATTATGGCAAATGCCTGCGGCCCTTGTATCGGACAATGGAAGCGTGTGACCGATGATCCTACTCGTAAGAATTCTATTGTAACTTCTTTCAACCGGAACTTTGCCAAGCGTGCGGATGGAAATCCGAATACGTATGCCTTTGTTGCCTCTCCCGAACTGACAATGGCATTGACCATTGCCGGAGATTTATGTTTCAATCCGCTGAAAGATACATTGCTCAATGCCGATGGCGAACAGGTTAAACTCTCCGAACCGATAGGCGAAGAGCTGCCGCCGGAAGGATTTACGGCAGGGAGCGAGGGGTATGTCGCACCTTCCCATGCAAAGACGGATATTGCGGTGGCTCCCCAGTCGCAACGCCTGCAACTGCTTGCTCCTTTCCCGGCTTGGGACGGAGAGGATTTGCTGAATATGCCTTTGCTGATTAAAACGCAGGGTAAGTGTACCACCGATCATATCTCGATGGCAGGTCCGTGGCTTCGTTTCCGCGGGCATTTGGAGAATATTTCGGACAATATGCTGATGGGGGCTGTCAATGCCTTTAACGGAGAAACGAATAAAGTGTGGAACCGTTCTACAAATACGTACGGAACGGTGTCCGGTACAGCCAAACTGTATAAGTCCGAAGGGATTCCTTCGATTGTCGTTGCCGAAGAAAACTATGGCGAGGGTTCCAGCCGTGAACATGCCGCTATGGAACCGCGTTTCCTGAATGTACGTGTCATACTGGCAAAGAGCTTTGCACGTATCCACGAGACGAATTTGAAGAAACAGGGCATGCTGGCGCTGACCTTTACCGATAAGGCGGATTATGATAAAATTCGGGAGCATGACTTGCTTTCCGTTGTCGGCTTGAAAGACTTTGCTCCGGGACGTAACCTGAAAGTGCTGCTTCATCACGAGGACGGCAGCGAGGAAAGCTTCGAAGTACAACATACGTATAATGAACAGCAGATAGGCTGGTTCCGTGCCGGCTCTGCATTAAATGCACGATAGAATATGGAAAAGATTACTGTACCTTTTATTACAGGTGACGGAGTAGGGGCAGAGGTCACTCCGTCCATGCAGGCTGTGGTGGATGCAGCCTTGAAGAAAGCCTATGGAGACAGCCGGAGTATCGGATGGAAAGAAGTGCTGGCAGGTGAGCGGGCATTTAATGAAACGGGTTCCTGGTTGCCGGAAGAAACGATGGAAGCATTCCGCACTTATAAAATAGGTATTAAGGGGCCGTTGACTACACCGGTCGGCGGCGGTATCCGTTCGCTGAACGTGGCGTTGCGCCAGACACTCGATTTGTATGTGTGCCTGCGTCCCGTGCGTTGGTATAAAGGCGTAGTTTCGCCGGTGAAAGAACCGCAGAAGGTAAACATGTGCGTATTCCGTGAGAATACGGAAGATATCTACGCCGGTATCGAATGGGAAGCCGGAACACCGGAAGCCGAAAAGTTCTATCGCTTCCTGCATGATGAGATGGGCGTGACCAAGGTGCGTTTTCCCGAAACTTCATCTTTTGGCGTGAAACCTGTGTCTAAAGAGGGAACGGAGCGGCTGGTGCGTGCGGCTTGCCGTTATGCGCTCGAAAACGGTCTGCCCTCTGTAACGCTGGTACACAAAGGCAATATCATGAAGTTTACCGAAGGCGGCTTCAAGAAATGGGGCTATGAGCTGGCGGAGCGTGAGTTTGGAAAAGATATAGCGGAGGGACGTCTTGTTGTCAAGGATTGCATTGCCGATGCCTTTTTGCAGAATACCTTGCTTGTTCCCGAAGAATACTCGGTCATTGCCACTCTGAATTTGAACGGTGATTATATTTCCGACCAGTTGGCTGCTATGGTGGGCGGCATCGGTATCGCTCCGGGAGCCAACATTAATTACAGGACGGGACATGCCATTTTTGAGGCCACTCATGGCACGGCTCCCAATATTGCCGGAAAAGACATTGTGAATCCGTGTTCCATGATTCTTTCGGCGGTGATGATGCTCGAACACCTGGGTTGGAAAGAGGCCGCCTTGCTGATAGAGGAAGCACTGGAGAAGAGTTTCACAGAAGGTCGTGCTACAGTCGATTTGGCCCGCTTCATGCAGGGTGGTGTCCCGTTGTCTACATCGGCTTTTACACGGGAAATCGTGAACAGGATAGAAGCTTCCGCAAATAATTCCCCCATAAACCAGAAAAATAAAATATTATGAAGAAAGAATATTTGATTTACAAACTTTCCGAAGACCTGAAAGAAGCGACCCGGATTGAGAACGAACTGTTCAAGAAGTTTGATGTGAAGCGCGGATTGCGTAATGAAGACGGTACAGGTGTGCTGGTTGGGCTCACCAAGATTGGCAACGTAGTGGGGTACGAGCGCATTCCGGGCGGAGGTCTGAAGCCTATTCCGGGCAAATTGTTCTACCGTGGCTACGACCTTGAGGATTTGGCACATGCCATTCTCAAAGAGAAACGTTTCGGCTTTGAAGAAGTGGCGTATCTGCTGCTTTCAGGCCGTTTGCCCGACAGGGAGGAACTGGCTTCTTTCCGTGAGCTGATTAACGATAATATGCCGTTGGAACAGAAAACGAAGATGAACATCATCGAGCTTGAAGGGAATAATATAATGAATATCCTGGCGCGAAGCGTGCTCGAGATGTATCGCTTTGACCCGAATGCCGATGATACGTCGCGCGATAATCTGATGCGCCAGAGCATAGACCTTATTTCGAAGTTCCCCACCATCATAGCCTATGCTTTCAATATGCTTCGCCATGCCACTCACGGCCGTTCGTTGCATATCCGGCATCCGCAGGAGAATCTTTCTCTCGCGGAGAATTTCCTGTATATGCTGAAAAAGGATTATACGGAACTGGATGCCCGTACCCTTGACCTGTTGCTGGTGTTGCAGGCGGAGCATGGCGGCGGTAACAACTCTACGTTCACCGTACGCGTAACGTCCTCTACCGGAACAGATACCTATTCCTGCCATCGCTGCGGGCATCGGTTCCCTGAAGCCCGCTTCACGGTGGCGCCAATATCCAGGTTACCGACATGTTCCACCATTTGCAGGAGAATATCCGGGATTGGACGAATGTAGACGAGATTGACACTTATTTCACCCGTATGCTGAACAAGGAGGTATATAACAAGACGGGATTGATATACGGTATCGGACATGCCGTCTATACCATTTCAGACCCTCGTGCCATACTTTTAAAGGAACTTGCCCGCGACCTTGCCCGCGAGAAAGGGAAAGAGCGTGAGTTTGCTTTCCTTGAATTGCTGGAAGAGCGAGCTATCGAAGTTTTCGGCCGTGTGAAGAACAACGGCAAGACGGTTTCGAGCAATGTGGATTTTTACTCCGGTTTCGTATATGAAATGATCGGGTTGCCGCAGGAAATATTTACTCCGCTGTTTGCCATGGCGCGTATCGTGGGCTGGTGTGCACATCGTAATGAAGAGTTGAACTTCGAAGGTAAGCGCATTATTCGTCCGGCATATAAGAATGTATTGGAAGAAGTAGCATACATTCCTATTAAGAAGCGGTAGATCCGTTTCAAAGCACAGACCTCGGATTGCCGGGTCGTATAAGGTATCGTTGTTGCGGTTGGAAAGCCGGACAGCGATACCTTATTCATTTTCCCGTGGCGGAACGGATAAATATCCACGCTCTTTGCATTATCCGTTTCTGTATGTTTTTGATAATTGCTGCGGGAAAACGATTTGATTGTTACAGGTTTTCCCTATATTTGTCACACTTAAACAAAAGAACATGAGCGAAGAAGGGTTTCATCTGTTTTTGGGAGTGATGTGCGTCATTGCGCTTTTTGTGTTCATCGCTCTTTATTTCGTCAAAGCCGGATATGGGATGTTCCGTACCGCATCGTGGGGATATTCCATTAGTAACAAGGCGGCGTGGGTATTGATGGAAGCGCCGGTCTTTATCGTTATGTTTTGGTTGTGGGGCAGGAGCGGGGCAGGCTTTGCCGTGCCGGTATATCTTTTCTTTCTGCTGTTCCAGCTACACTATTTCCAAAGGTCGTTTATTTTCCTTTCTGCTGAAAGGAAAAGCCGGATGCCGGTAACTATTATGATGATGGGCATTGTATTTAATGTACTGAACGGAATGATGCAGGCTGGCGGTCTGTTTTACTTTGCTTCCGAAGGGATGTATTCCGGTGGTTGGACTTATTTGCTGAAGACTCATGCGTGGTCGGGGCTTCTGTTGTTTTTTGCCGGTATGCTTATCAATCTTCATTCCGACCATGTGATTCGCCATTTGCGTAAGCCGGGCGACACGAATCATTACCTTCCTGAGAAAGGTCTTTATCGCTATGTCACTTCTGCCAACTATTTCGGTGAATTGGTAGAATGGACCGGTTTTGCCATACTTACTGCTTCG
>ENA-OQJP01000469-OQJP01000469.1-human-gut-metagenome-genome-assembly--contig:-NODE-469-length-11266-cov-3.379208_pt1 | contig 11266 bp, 20 predicted proteins | sample MGYA00242611_ERZ504778 | MGnify/ENA primary metagenome ERZ504778 (study PRJEB26092, sample SAMD00036349) | human gut metagenome | host: Homo sapiens | study: EMG produced TPA metagenomics assembly of...
TCGTCGGATAGTCTCGGCTCGCACAGCAGCGGCCGGCCCTCGCTCTCCAGGTTTATGAAAAAGGTCGAGTTCCTGGCCGCCCAGTACAGGTCTTTCACCTTCATGACGCCACCCCCTCGGCTTGGGGGTTGTCCGCCGGCCACGGGTCAAGGGTGCGACCCATGAGGTAGTCAACACTGGTGTTGAAGAAGTCGGCGAGCGCCTTGTAATCCTTTGCAGAGAAGGATCGGAGGCCGTTCATTTTGTTGGAGAAAACTTGTTCGCTCATACCGATGGCGAGCGCCACGTCTTTCTGAAGGCAATGACGCATCTCGATCAGTCCTGAGATGCGGGACGCTGGGTTATCACCTTCAAGCGTCACTAATCGTTTTTGATTGGCGTTCATGGTTGCTAACCATATCACGCACTAATCGATTTCGAGCACTCTCGGCGTGTCTTGATTTTGATTCGACATGCTGAGATTCTTGCGCTACTAATCACTTTTGCGTATCATTAAGGGCATGACGGTAACTATGACAGCCCCAAAGGTTGCAGCTAGCCCGCAGGACATAGCGATTTTGAACCTGAATATGCTGATGCAGCTTGAAGGGCGCTACAGAAAAGACCTCGCCGAATACATCGGCAGACGCCCACAGAATCTCTCCCGCATGATGTCAGGAGAGAGCAACTGGGCACTGAATGACATGTGGAAGGCGGCTGAGTTCGTGGGCGTCTCCCTTGACGTCCTGACTGATCCGACTCTCACGCCGGCCAAGGCGCTCAGCATCATCGGCGAGCGCCGTAACGATAACGATGGGAATGGAGGTTTGCCTGTCGTCAACGTTGACGACTTCCGCCTACGTGGCGGGGCATGGAAGGCCCCGGCTATGATTCTCGCGGCTTAGTTTTGAGCCGTTTGGGATCATAACCCAGAGGTCCATGGTTCAAATCCATGCCCCGCTACCAACGCCTCAGGTTTCACATTGAAGAAACCTGAGGCTTTTTCTATATCCACCAGATTCCACAATGTCTTACCCGTGAATTTCTGGGACATACTCGACGTGGCTATCCCTAGAACCTTGGCTAAATCCTTCTGATTCACGCCGCGAAGAGCCATCGCAACCCGAATATTGCGCGTGACAATCGCCTGTAAATCATCTGCCTTGCCCGCTGCCGGCTCAGCCGCTCGCGGGGCTTCCATAACTGCTGTCATGCGAACAAGATTAGCATAAAGCGAATTTTTCTACACTGACGACACGCAGAATTCTTGTTTAACGCACCACGCCGTGCTATAAAAGCTGCCATGAAAGAATCTAGTTCGTTTCAGAAGAATTTAGCTCGGAGAGTCCGAGCGACACTAGCCGCACAAGGACATACCCAAAAGGATGCCGCCGATATGCTCGGTATCTCTGAATCCACCTTGTCGAACAAGCTGACCGGCAAGATTCGTTTCAACGATGCAGAAATCTTCAGCCTTTCCCATTGGCTCGGCGTCCCCAGCGACGCCCTCCTGGGCCTCAAGCCTTTGGAGGTGGCGTGATGGCGAACATTCGTCGAATGTATCTTCGAGCCGAGATGTCGGATGGTGACACGGTGGAGCTTCTGAACTTCACAGTCGGTAGCGACGGCAAGGTTCAGAAGCTGGATGAATCATCATTGGATACTTTGCTGGACACCCCTGAAGTGGCGAAGATGTGGGGCAACGCCTTCTGCTCCATGGGCGGCGCGTTGCTCGCTTCCGTTTCGCTCTATGAGGGGATGACCTCATGATCGCACGTCAGGAAGTGATTTGCAGGAAGGCTTGTGCCGTGCCACTTGCGACTTGTTTTGCTGCTTCGGCAAGCAACGCCGCGACGAAAGGCTTAACTGCAGCACTCTTGAGCTTTTCCCAGATTCCGGGCTTGCTTGTTTGGGTTTCGGCTACGTATAGGAGGCCGAATAGTTTCTGTATCGCTTCCCTCAGCTCGAAGTCGTTGCCTGCTGCGTATTCGTCAAGATTCCGTCGCGCTTCATATGTGAGCCTCATGATGAAGAGTCGCAAATCATCGGGAAGAGTGTCATCTTCCCTCACCGCCTTGATGGCTTCGTCGAGGAAGTCCCCGACCGATTGGATATTGTCTGGCGACGGTTTCATGGGTAGCGCCGGCGTTTTTGTCCGCAATCGTTTCCAATGCCTGCCGTTGTGCCGCGTCCAGCGTGAGCTCCCGGCGTGGCTTCATGTCAAAACTGACCAGGGCACCATTCCCTTGTGCGTTGGCGTATGACGCCCATAGTTTCTCCCAGATTCCGGGCATGACACTTTTAGCCGTATCTAGTCGTCTGACGTTCATGCTTAGCAGGTCGTTGAGGCACGTTTCAGTATCGTGCATCTGCCCGAACGCCTTGGAGATGTTGTCGTCGAACCCGTCTTCCCGCTCTTCGCAGTTGAAGAACTGGAGCATGTATTCGGCGGGATTATCCATTGATTCTTCCTTCCTTCGTTCGTTCGTCATGTGGCTTGGTTCTTCCTTTTCAAGCCTACGTCGGGGGAAGGAACCCTTTTTAATCATTCGACCGATGGAGGTTTGCCGTGGATACGCATATTCGGGTCTCGCTTAATCAGGACTACCGGTTTTCCGTGGAAATACTGAATTTTCATGGTCCCGGCGTGCATTTGGAAGTGCTGCTGGATACCGCTGATTTGTTCCAGTGGCAGGACGCGCTCAATGAGGCGTGGGAGGAGTACGCAGGTGTCAGTGTTTGATCCTGAGTCCAGCGGGAACCGTTTCAGCGCGGAGTTCAAGCTGACCGGCGATGGCGGCAGCCCCTACGAGTTCGGTATTCGGTTCAGTGTCGATGGGGATTACTTCGCGTTGGGCGGTTTGAGTATGGGCGACATGGTGCGTATCAACCGCGAGTTCGCCAGGGTGATCCGGGAGGCGAAGCATGCACGGGTTGTATAAGCGGTTCCTGTTGTTCTGCGCGGTGTTCGTCGCCCTGATTTTCGCTGTGGTGGGTTTCTGGCTGTTGTTGGGCGTGACGTGTTCGTGTGCCGTGCTGGTGCTGGCGGATATGCCGGAGCGCCTGTCCGGCCGGTTGAATCGAGGTCTGGATGTTTAGGAAGTGCTGTCAGTCGGTGCTGCTGGTGTTGGCGGCTTCGTGGGTGTTGCTCGGGTGGGGCGTGACGGTGTGCGCCATCCGTTTTGGCGAGTGGCTGAGGGGGTGAATGATGCCGAACGGTGAACTGGGTTATGTGTTCAAGAGCGCGGTGACCGCGAACGGCTGTCTGATGCTGTGCATCACGCCGCACGCGCGGCGTCGCGACTTCCATTCGAAGGTGTACGTGTTCACGGCCGACGAGGTGCGCGCGTTGATCGAGGCGCTGGCCGTGATGCCGGACGGCCCCGAGTAGATTATTCGGTTTTCACCGGGGTATTCGCCGGTATTCTTTCGTATTTTCCGCGTGCCCGACGCTATTCGGGCCATCGAGAATGTAACGCCGTTGATGCCCCGTATGGCTAGGGCTAGGCATACCTAGGCGCGCTGTGGTGGCGCGAGGTCAGCCGCATTGCAACTGCGGTATTAGCGAGACTAAGAGGTTGCCACCGACCCTATCCAGCCGCTGGTAAAGGCGGAATCGGGCAGCATCACCACGCATCGCGTGGGGCTGGATTTGGGGACCATTCCCGGCAGGCTTCGGCCTGCTCTTGCAATCGACGGCCGACCGACCGAAAGCGAGACCCACGTGAGGATTTTCGGCCGAGATTATGCGTCGCGCGTCTCGGCCGAGAATCTTCGGGTCTTGACCTCTCCAGCACTCCCTCCCAAAAGGGACATGAGAAACCAACGTAAGGGGTACGGATTATGAGCAGAGCAACGTTCGAGATGAATCTGAAGGACGCGGCCATCCGGTTGCTTCCGAAGCTCAACGAGTTCATCGAATCACGGAAGACCACGGAATCGTTCGCGGTGACCATCGAGCAGATCGCACGCTGGGCCGGACTAACCAGACGTAACGGGCGCATCGACGACAACCAGGCGTTCCATATGATGCAGTTGGCGCAATGCCCCGTCTCGAAGACCCGCAAGTACGGGATGCGCTGCTGGGATGCGCGCGAGGCCATGCAGGCGTTGGCCCGGTGGACCGGCTCGTGGGCTTGGGTGGTGGACTGATGGCGCGAACGAATCCGAGCCTTGCCGAGGCGTTGAGCCCTTGGTCTGCTCCGCATGACGCGGCCGAACTGCTGGAGGGCTTCAGGCTGTCCATCAACGCCCTTGCCGACGAACAGCATACGGGGTTGCCCGATTCGATGCGCGTGTTGAAGGTCCTGCACCTGCGCAACGACATAGAACTGGCCGCATTGGGCGGCGACTGGCCGGCCATGGGAGTGCGTCGTCTGGGCGGCGCGTGGACGTTGGACGCACGCCAGTTCGATTTGTGGGCGCAGGGGCAGGTAAGCGTATTCAGGCGCAGGGCCGAGGCGGCTCAGCCGACCGTGCAGATGCAGTCTCGCATGAGTTTGCTCTAGGAGGGATGATGGGGTATTTGACGACGGCCGAGGTGGCCGAACTGTTGCATGTGAAGCCGGATACGGTGCGCAAGTGGCGGCAGGAAGTGGGCAAGGGGCCGCGTTGGACGCGCTGGCCGGGCACGAGGCTGGTCCGGTACGAGAGCGCCGAGGTGGAAAGGTGGCGCCATGCCGGGCAGAAGGGATAGGCAACGTGTGCCGCCAGCCGTCTCGGCCGAGGTCATCGAGCGGTGGGGCAACGACTGCTGGCTGGGGATGCCCGGCTGCACGAACCACAGCGACACCACGGACCACATCGTGCCGCATATCGCGGGCGGGCCCACCGTGCCGGCGAACCTTCGCCGCGCGTGCAAGCACTGCAACTCGCTTCGGGGCGACCGGACGCTTAACGGGTATGGCGCGCTTATCCACGCGGTCATCGGCCCTCCGGCTGGCGGTAAGTCAACGTATGTTGACATGCACCGGCAACCGGGGGCCGTGGTGCTGGACTTCGACGCACTGGCCAAGGCCATGATGCCGGGCTCGGACGCCGAGCACGTCACCGTGGAATGGGTGAGGCGTATGGCATCGGGGGCATGGTACGGGGCCTACCGGCACATGGTGCGTGTCACGGAACCGGTGGAGCTGTGGCTGGTGAAGACCCTGCCCTTCACGCCGCGAAGCCCTCGGCTGCTGGACGAGTGGATCGCCCTGGACTATGACATCACGGTCTGCGACCCCGGCAAGCAGGAGGTGATGGACAGGCTCAGGGCGCGAGGCATGGACGTTGGTAAACGGTTGCAGGCCGGCGTGCTCCAGTGGTACCGGCAGGGCATCACTCAGACCGGCATCGATGCGAGGCTCAAGGCTCGCAGGTCAAGGCTCGCGGCCCTCGGGCTCGCCAACGGACCCGATGCCGGCCCGATCGGCTCGCAACCGGCGCGGCCGGCATGGTGACCGTCGTTTTTTTGAGAAGCGAAGCGAAGGAACACCCCGCGCCCACCGTTTTTGGTTCCCCACAAAACAATAAAAAAGCCCGAAAATAGGGACGGCACCCCAAAATCAGGCTATGAAAATGCTTCAAACAGGGAATATACACCATTACTGTGATTGGAGCAATTTCTCATGACAGGTTTCGAGGGCTTGGAGAACGCGGGACTGATCGAAGGACCGCAGGAAAAGGCCACACGGGAGTTCATCAAGGAGTACCGGGACGGCAAGGCCGAGAACCCGATGGCCGACTTCATCTATTCATCGATGCTGAGCATCGCCCGCAACATCGACGTGCAGAACGCGCGCGGCCGCGAGATAAGCCGCAACATGACCAGTCTTCTGGGCTATATCCAACAGCTCGAGGGCATGTACGACACGATGGACGACGACCCCGAAATCACCGAACTGCTGGGCAAGGCGGCGCGATGAACCACGACCAGCCGCCATCCTTGCAACCGCGCCACGCGACCGCGCGTAACCAGGAACGCGCCACCGACGGCGCTCTCGTGGCCAGGTTCAGCGAACTGCTGGGCAAGCCACTCATCCCGTGGCAACGCCAGGTCATCGATGTCATCAGCGAGATCGACCCGTCCACCGGCACCTACTGGTACGACGAACTCGTGCTCACCGTCCAACGACAGGCGGGCAAGACCACCATCACCAAAAGCTACGACGTGCGCAACTCGTTGTGGGGGCCGGACCGCAAGACCTGGTATCTCGCCCAGACCGGCAAGGACGCCAACGACCAGTTTCGCGATTTCGTCAAATCATGGCGCAAATCGAGACTGCGGAAACTCGCCAAACCACCCCGCCTGAGCAACGGCAGCATGGCCTTGGAGTTCAAGAACGGCAGCCAGCTGAGGCCGGGCGGCGCGACCGAGGCGGCCGGCCACGGCGTGCAGGGCGACCTGATCAACGTGGACGAGGTATGGAGCCTGTCAAAACAACAGGCGAAGAACCTCAAGGACGGTTTCATCCCCACGACCACCACGCGCCTGAAGCTCACCGGCGTGAGACCGCAGATATGGTGGACGAGCACGGAGGGCAACGCCAGCAGCGAGTATTTCAACGACCGCCTGGACAGGCTGAGGGCCGGCGATATCCCCGACCGTACCGCGTTCTTTGATTTCGGCATACCGTTCGATGCCGACCCGGAGGATCTCGAAACCATATGGCGATATCACCCGGGGGCCGGTTATTTGTTCGATTTCGACCAATTGGCCGGGTTCCGCCGTCAGTTCGACGACGACGCGGAGGGTTGGGCGAGGGCGTTCGGCAACATCCGCGACGCCGGCAGCACAGACAGGGCCATCGACTCCCTGCTGTGGGCCGACACCATGGACGAGCCGGTCACGCCGGAGCATGGGATGCGCGTGTGCTTCGGCGTGGGCGTGCCCCTGGACGCGACCCACACGGTGATAGCCGCCTGCATCGGCGTTGGCGGGGGACTGCCGCCGCTCGTGCAGATCGTTGACGACCTGCCGGGCACCGGCGAATCGCCCGCGAGACTGCTGGCCCTCCAAAACGACTACAGGGCACCGGTATGCATCGACCCGCGCGGCCCCTCCGCCGCCTTGGCCGATGTGCTCGCCAATGCCCATGACCCGCACACGTTCGAGCGCGTCTACCGGCTGTCGGACATGAGGGCGGCAGATGCGGTGACGGCCCCGCAATCGTTCGTAAGCGCGTTGGAGCAACATAATCTCACGCACGCCTCGGACAGGCTGGCCGACGAGCAGGTGTGCAGGGCCACGAAACGCAAGAGCGGCGACGCATGGCTGTGGAACCGTTCGGCCGGCGACGTGAGCGCGTTGGAGGCCATGACGATGGCCTACTGGGGATACATGCACCTGCCCGAATGGGAGGCCGACGATATCCAGGTCTTCTGACGACATGCCGCTGGATGCCGCCCAATGCCGCTGGATGCCGCATCGTCATGGACAGAACCGGCCGCGCCGGTGCATGGTTGGGGCCATGAATCTCGTGGAACGCCTGCTCAACCGGATGGCACCGGCCTACCGCGCGGCCACCGGACCGGAAGGCCCGCTGACGACCCCGCCGGCCCGTACCCCGGCCGACCGCGACGTGCTGCACTACAGCACCGTGTTTCGCGCCGTCCAGATTCTGGAGACCAGCATCGCGGGGCTGCCCCTTCGTCAGTTGCGCGATGGCGTGGAGATCGTGCCCCAACTGCCGATAATCTCCCGCCCCGACCCCAACCGTCATCGCAGCGAGTTCGTCCGTCTGACCGTGGGCGACATGGTGGTGCGGGGCGAGGCGTTCTGGCTGAAATTGAGAGGCCTGGACGGCACCGTGAAAGGTCTGCGCGTGCTGCCGCCTCGTTGGTGAGCATCACGGACCTGAGCGGCGACCCCGCGAACCCGTGGAAGCAATACGGGTACATGGGCAACGTCTACCGCGATGAAGATATCCTTCACCTGCCGTTCGTGAGCATTCCCGGCAGACTGCATGGACTGGGACCCGTGGAGGCCGGCCGTGCGGAAATCAACGGTGCCATGGACGCGAGGGATGCGAAGGCCATGTGGTTCGACGAACCCGCCCAGCCGTCCGGCATCCTCTCCACGGACAAGATGATCAACGACGAAATCGCCACCAACACCAAGCAACGGTTCGAGAAGAACATGAAGGGCGTCAAGGTCATCGGCGGGGGCATGACCTACACGCCGTTGCTGCTCAGCCCGTCCGACATGCAGTATCTGGAAACCCAGAAATTCGACACCACCCTGCTTTCCCGACTGTTCGGCATCCCGCCCAAGCTCATGCTCGCCGAATCCGGTTCGAGCCTGACCTACAGCAACGTGGAACAGGAATGGAGCCAGTTCGCTGACTTCACCCTCAACGCCTACGTGCAGCCGATGAAGGACGCGCTGAGCATGGTGATACCACGCGGCCAGACCATCGATTTCGGCTGGGACTCGTTCCGCCGTTCGGACACGAAAACCCGCATGGAGACCTACAAGATCGCTATCGAGGCCGGCGTGATGACCGTGGACGAAGCCCGCTCAAGGGAGAACATGCCCCCGCTCGGAGGCTCACAGGAAGGAACAAACACCGATGAAGCATGAAATCGGATTCAAGGGGCGAATGCTCGCCCGCTCCGAGGACGACGGTGACGGGCGCACCATCGAGGGCGTGGCCGTGCCGTTCGGCGACGTCATCGACGTGTGGGGCGAACGCGAGACCTTCGACCCCGACACCGTCTTCGAGGGGCTCGACTCCGCGAAGCTCTACTACCAGCACGACACCCTTATCGGCTCCATCACATCCGGCGAGAACCGCGAGGACGGCCTGCACATCACCGCGCGCATCGCGGACACCCAGCAGGGGCGCGACGCCGTGGCCCTGCTGGACGAGGGGGCCCTTGATTCGCTCAGTGTGGGCTTCGTTCCCATCGAGGACCGGAAGGACAAGGACGGCGTGACCCATCGCAGGAAGGTCCGGCTCTTGGAGACCAGCCTCGTGAGCTGGCCGGCCTATGAAAACGCGAAACTCACCAACCATCGCAACAACAATCAGGAGGAAACCCCAATGACCGAACAGGCCGAGAAATGGACCGAAGCCCTGGCCAAGCTCACCAACCGCCAGGACGAACAGGCCGAGATTCTGCGCGGCATCGAGACCACGCTGACCAGCCGTCTCAATCAGCAGCGCGGCACGTCGCCGCTGGGCGAATACCACAGCCAGGGCGAACTGCTCAAGGCGCTGGTGTCCGACGACACCGGCAAGGCCGAAGCGGCTCGGGAAGCCTACAATGCGCTGTTGTCCCGTGACTACACCGGTTCCGTAGTGGCGGACGCCGACCCGCAACCCACCTGGATCGCCGACCGCATCCGCATTCTGGAGCAGAAACGCAAGATCGCCACGCTGCTCACCCATCAGCCCCTGCCGGCGGAGGGAATGAGCATGAGCTATCTCGTGCTCAAATCCGACACGCACACCGTCGCCAAGCAGGCGAAGGAAGGCGACTCGCTGCCCTTCGGCAAGGTCACGTTCGGCGACGAATCCGCCGTCATCGACACATACGGCGGCTACGGCGACCTGAGCCGCCAGCGCATCGAACGCATGCCCGTGGGGGACGTGAGCTTCGAGATGCGTTGCCTGACCGCGGCCTACGCCCGCGCCACCGAGAACGCGGCCCGAACCGCGCTCTACGGTTCCATCGAAGCCATTGACGACACGGACAAACTGGCCGTGGGAAAGACCGCCGATGCTCTGAAGCCCAACGACTGGATCGATCTCATCATCGACGCATCGGCCAAGTTCGACGACGTGAACGCAACCCTGGACTACATCGGCGTGAGCCCGGACGTGTTCAAGGCCATCGCGCACCTGACCGACGAGGGCAACCGTTTCCTGGACGTCTCCGGCCAAGGCTCGGACACGCTCGGCTCGCTCGACCCGGCATCAATCAGCGGCCGACTGCTCCGCCAGGACGTGCGTATGCTCGATGGCGCGCCGAACGGCACCGTGGTGTTCATGGACAAGAGCGCCGTGACCATGTGGGAGTCCAACGGCTCCCCGTTCCAGCTCCAGGCCGACAACATCATCAACCTGACCCGCCAGTTCAGCGTCTACGGCTACGCCGCGTTCGGCACCACGTTCAAGCAGGGCATCCTGCCCGTCAAGTTCGCCGCCGCCTGACCATGAGCGACACCGAACAGGACCCGCTCACCAGCAGACTGGCCTATCTCGCCGGGACCATGGACGATGACGACAGGCCCACGCTATCGGACATGCTGAAGACCGCGCGCGCATACCTCGCCCCACACATCGCCGGCTACACACTGGCCCAACCACTGCTCGATGACGTGGTGCTTGGCATCTCCCTCGATCTATGGCAGGCGAAGGACGCGCGCAACGGCATCGTCGGCCTGACCGTGGACGGCGTGGAACCGTTCAGAATCAGCACCGACCCGATGCGCAGCGCATGGCCGAAACTGCGCGCCGCCGGCATACCCGCCGGCATGGGGGTGTCATGAGCGACTACGACAACACGGTCGCCGAACTGACCGAAAAGCTCACGGGGCTCGGCGGCATCGTCACACAGGTGACCGACGATCCCACGCTGGTCAAACCCTCACCGGGCAAGGCCAGCATCTGGATAGAACCACCTGATTTCACATGGGAGGGATGGCACCCCTACCCGCCGGAAATCACCATCAAGCTCATGGTCACGGCCGGCACCCCCACCACCCAGCAGAAGGCCATCCCCCTCATCATGCAGGTGCTCGAACTCATGCACCAGGAGAACCTGCCCCTGCGCAGCGCCACCGCCTCAGGCTTCAACCTCGCCGACGCGGGCACGCTCGCCGCATACGAAGTCACTTTGAACGCCATCTAACACGAAAGGAAACAACCATGGCAGACAAGATTCGCACCCTGGGACCGGGAAGCCTGGTCATCGGTGCCGCCGACGACCAGCGCAGGCTCGACGTGGACTGCACGAGCGTGGAGCTCGCCCCCGACAATTCCAGCGAGGACCCCGACACCTACCTTGATGGGCACGAGGAAGGCGGGGAGCTCACCTCCACCTGGAAGCTGTCGGGCAGCATCGGCGAGGACTACAGCATGGAGGGCGCGCAGGTGTGGTGTCTGAACCACGCCGGAGAGCGGAAGACCGCCAAGTTCATACCGAACAACAAGGGCTCCCTCCAACTGGACATGACCGTGACCATCGCGCCCATCGCGTTCGGCGGCGACGTGAAGACCCGCAACAGAAGGACTTCGAGTTCTCGGCCACCAACGTGAAGGCCAGCGCCTACACGGCCACGGCCAGCGCGTGATGG
>ENA-OQJP01000472-OQJP01000472.1-human-gut-metagenome-genome-assembly--contig:-NODE-472-length-11214-cov-9.997384_pt1 | contig 11214 bp, 10 predicted proteins | sample MGYA00242611_ERZ504778 | MGnify/ENA primary metagenome ERZ504778 (study PRJEB26092, sample SAMD00036349) | human gut metagenome | host: Homo sapiens | study: EMG produced TPA metagenomics assembly of...
ATCCGATTTTTCGCTCATAAAACTCCTCCAATCATTTTGAAAGCCGTCCGAACCCGGCGAGATGCTTCTCCCAGTAGGACGAGTGAATGTTTGCGTACTTGATGGGGTCTCCGGCACTGACCATCATGCCGTTGCCCAGATAGATTCCGGTATGGCTCATGCCGGGGGTGTCGTAGGTGCCTTTGAAGAAAACCAGATCACCGGGCTTTGCATCGGCTTCGGAGATGTGCTGGCTCTTGTTCCACAGACCGTTGGCGGTAGTGCGCCCTACATCGTAGCCGTTCTGGTTGTACACCCAGCAGACATAGCCGCTGCAATCAAAACCGGTTTCCGGGGTAGAGCCGCCCCACACATAGGGTGTGCCCACATACTTTTGCGCCTCCTTGTAGATGGCGGCAAATTCGCTGTCCGTCAGGGCTTCTGCCGGAACCTGATAATCAATGCCCGGCGCGCCAGAGCCATCGGAGCCACCGGGCGGCAGTCCACCTTTGAACAGATATGGCCGACCACCCAACGTATCCTGAAAGATCTCATAGCGTTTCCACTGGTCGTTGTCCAGTTCCTCCCGGATAACGACCTCCAGCCCTTTATTCACCAATTTGGTGTGAAAAATTCGATACTCATAGGGGACTTGCACGGTGTAGGGGATGCCAGTAAAAATGTCGATCATCACTACCGTGCGGTACCGGGTCTGGACTTCCACCCATGTGGTCAGCTTGTATTGCTTGGCAAACGTCTCCTTGAGTTTTGCCTGCACCTCGCTGCGGGTGTAGTCGTCGTAGAGAGTAGTCAGGAACGAAGTGAGCTGCCAAGGATCGTGCTCAATAGCATCCAGATGGTATCGGTATTCGTCATAGCCGGGGTGGTCGGTGGGGGTGCGCTTGATCTTTTTGTCCAGCTCCTTTTCCAGCTTCTTGTAGTCGGTTTCGGCTCCCCGGATGTCCCGATCCTCTGCGGTGTAAATGGTCTGACCGGATACCTGCGTGGTGCCTGAAAACAGAATGGAACAGGACGAAAATGCCGACACGACCAGCAGCAAGAGCAAAAGAAAAACGCCCACGATCAAAAGAACGTGCGCGTTACTTTTTGCAAAATTGGCAATGCCGTTGACTGCGGTACTGACCACAGATTTTCCTTTGTCGATGACCTGTTCCATGCCAGACTTCGCAGCAGTGGTGCCATTGGATACCGCTTTGCCGCCTGCGGTCTGTGCCGCTGTACCCGAATGGGCGGCGGCATAGTGACTTTTACGGATTTCTTGCCGCTGTTTCCAGCGTGAAAGCCAGTTGGAACCGCCCTCGCCGGTGCCGGATGCGCCTGTATCTTGTGCCGCAGTTGGCTTCTGCACGGAAGATTTTGCGTTTCTGGCACCCTTCTTGCCCTGCATCTTGGCTTTCCTCTTGAGCTTCCGGGCATAGCGGCTCTTGGAAATATCCCGGACATTTCCTGCCGCCTTTTCGCCCTCGCTCAGCGCCTGCGTGCCCACATTGTCATCCTCGTACTGGTCAACTTCGTGATGCGCCGCAGACCGGGCGGCATGGGCAGCGTACATCTCTCGCTTCTGCGCCTTACTCAACCGGCTCAGTTCGTCCGGGGTCAGTTCCGCCTTGCCAAACCGCAGATGCTGTGCCTTTTCCGCAGCTTTATCTGCATCGGTTTTCAGCTTTTTCTTTTTGGGCACCGTCTGCTCTACCTTGGCTTTTTTCGGGGGAGAACGGGTCTTTTTGGTAGACGATTCCTCTTTGATGTTCAGTTTCGGTTCACTCATTTCTGCGCGCCCTCCGAGACTTCACCCAACTTGGTGGTCATAATGCGGTAGAGTTCCAGATCGGTGGGGAAACGGTCCACAAACGGCAGAATGACATTACCGAAAAACAGCAGCCCTTCGCCCTCGCCGGAGTGGGTCACATAGGAAAGCTGATGAGGGCTGATGTTGAGCTGCTTTGCGAGAATCTGGCGGTCTCCCGCAGCCTGATTCAACATGATGATCATGTCGCTGTTCTCGAAAATATTCTCGACCTCACGAGAAGAAAGAAGGTCTTTCACGTTCTGGGTCAGCCCTGTGGGAATACCGCCCCACTTGCGGAAACGCTTCCAGATCTCCACGGAATAAGCGGCGGTCTGCTCCTCTTTTAAGAGGAGGTGCATCTCATCCATATAATACCGGGTGGACTTGCCGCTGCTGCGGTTTGCCGTGACACGCCCCCACACCTGATCCTGCACGATGAGCATACCGAGTTTCTTCATCTGTTTGCCCAGTTCCTTGATGTCGTAGCAGACGATGCGGTTATTGACGTTCACGTTAGTGCGATGGTTGAACAGGTTCAGACTGCCCTTGACGTAGATTTCCAGAGCCGTGGCAACATGGTGGGCTTCTTTTTCCTCCTGCTGAAGCAGAGCGTTGTACAAGTCCTCAAGGATGGGCATATTCTCCGGGCAGGGGTTCGCAAAATATTTGCGGTAAATCAGATGCACACAGCGGTCAATGACGGTTTTTTCCACTGGCAGCAGACCTTCCTTGCCGCCCACCACCAGCTCACACAAAGAAAGAATAAAGTCGGCTTTCAGGGACAGCGGATTATCCTCCTCGGAGTAGTTGGCGTTGATGTCCATAGGGTTGATATACTGGGTGCTGGCAGGGCTGATGTGGATGACCTGCCCATGCAGACGCTCCACCAGCGGAGCGTAATCGGCTGGGTCAGCGGTGTTACCACCGCCTTCCCGCCTAAGAACCGTACGTGACAGTTTCCCGTCATACGGCTCAAGCATTTCATCACTTCTTCAAGCGGTTCTCAGCATAAATTCTCTGACAGGCGCAATGAACGTAGCGCATATTACGAACATCTTCCACGCCAGTCTTTGCCTTTGGTGCAAGGTAGAAGATTTCTCTTTCTTCCGTTACATCCATCGGCATTCCGCAGTGGTAGCACAGCCCGTTCTGGTTTTTCCAAATCGTCTTGAATTTTCCAGTCAGCCGGTGCATTCCTTTATCGAATTTCCTTTTTTGGAAATACGCCTCATCGAGGAACGGAGTTGCAGTAGCTTTTATCTTGGTATGTCGCACAATGGCTGTGCTGTCCACCCGTATCAGCTCCTTGTTTTCCGTAGAGAACACCCAGTTCCGATTACCGACCCGATGCCAGTATCTCGTGGAAATCCACCACTTGTTCTTCTTTGGGTGCCGTCTTTTAGCCCATCGCCACAGCAGTTCGTACAGGACGTAGTCCAGATGCGCGAACGCATCACTTGCGCATACGGACTGGTGGTAATTAGTCCAACCTCGAATTTGTTCATTCAACTTCATAATCAGAACATCTTGCTGCCACGCTTTTCCTCTGCGGAGAATCGTGTCAGAGATATTGGAAACGATAGCCTTGACCGCCTTTTGGGAAGGCTTGATAATCAGCTTTTCGTTATACTTTCTGAAGTTCCAGCCGAGGAAGTCGAAACCATCGTCAATGTTGGTGACAATGGTCTTTTCGTCAGAAAGTTCCAATCCGCGTTCAGCGAGAAACTCTCGAATTAGCTCCTTTGCTTCAAGAGCCAGTTCAGGTGTTGCCGCTGTGACCACAAAATCGTCTGCATAGCGGACGAAGTTTACTTTGTGGGCATTCTTAAATCTTGAATCGACCTTACCGAGCGCGTTCGTGTGAAAGCGTTCGACCAGCTTCTTCTCGATGCCATCCAGCGTCATATTCGCCAGAATGGGGGAGATAATACCACCTTGCGGAGTTCCTTCCTCGGTAGGAAAGAGTTCGCGCTGATAGATAAATCCCGCCTTTAAGAACTGCTTCAAAATGTTCTTGTCCATGGGGATGTTCGCCAGAAGCCAATCATGGCTGATATGGTCGAAACAACCTTTGATGTCACCCTCCAAAACCCACTTCGGAGAAATGTGCTTGCGCGACAGTGCATTGAACAGATATTCGCAGGCATCCTGTGCGCATCTTCCTTTTCGGAAACCAAAGGATTTCCCATCTGCTGTTGTTTCCGCCACCGGCTCCAGTGCCAAAGCATAGAGAGCCTGCATTGCGCGGTCATACATTGTAGGAATGCCCAATGGACGCTTTTTCTTCTTGTCCTTCTTTTCGATATACACTCTACGGAGAGGACGCGCACGATACCCTTTATCTGTCAGCGATAGAACCGCTTTCATTTTCTTCGCCGGGGTGTTCCAGAGAACACCATCCACACCGGGAGTCTTGCGCCCATCGTTGGTAACGACACGCTTAACAGCCAGTGCTTTGGCGTAAAAGGAATGTGTCAGAAGATACTGAAGTCGTTTTACTGCGTTGTAGTCTTTTTGCTGAGTTGCCTTGACAATCCTGATCTGTAGCCTGTTGACTTCCTGCTCTGCCTTATGCCAGTCAATGTTTTTCCATTGGGCACTCAACATAGCTTCGTCCGACAGCTTCTCAGAAGTTTTACCTTCCGTCGTTGAATACTTATCGTTCACAGGAATACCTCCAATCTTGCCATGAAATACCCGGAATAAGTCAGCACCCTTTCAGGTCAGGGCAAATTTTGAACCCCTATGTTCACCGTTGCAGTGAACCGTTCGCTTTTTATTCCATCTCATACCCTCTGCACCGTTTCTCCCTCTTGCGAGGTCGATACCTTTATTAAAGGAGTGCATAGGGTTTTCCACGTTCCACGTTCCACGTAATGCATAATTCATGAATGCCTTAGCCGCCATCTTTGAACCGGGAGGATTTGTGTCCATTTGCTTCGGGGTAGCGAAAGGCCCCTTGGCCACCTCCAGCACCTTTTGGTGTAGGTGTATCAGCCTTATTTCACCTATTCCCTGTAACGATCCTTACGATGGTTCACATTACATTCGACATAGCATTCTTTACCCTAACGGTACGTCTGCTTTTAGGCTGGCAGATTTCCCATATTGTCCTGTGAGCTTCCCAACGCCGGCTTTTGACCAGTGCAGGTCACAGTAGGGTTACTCCAAATGGATAGAGTAGCGTTTACACGCAATACATTACGCGACTTCGTGTCGCACTTCGCCTTCGGGGTCGTTGATAATAATATCATCGTCCGTCACCAGAAACGCATTGGCAATTTCACGCTTTGCCGAGAAACTTTTGCCAGAACCGGGAGTGCCGAGGATCAGGCCGTTGGGGTTCTTCAGCTTCTTCCGGTCCACCATGATAAGGTTGTTGGACAGGGCGTTCAGACCATAGTACAGGCTTTCTTTGCCGGACTGGTACAGTTCCTGTGTGGTGAACGGAATGAAGATTGCCGTGCTGCTGGTAGTCAGCCCTCGCTGAATCTCGATCTGGCAGTCAGCCAGCGGCAGACTGCTCATCAGCCCCTGCTCCTGCTGGTAGTCCAGTCGGCACAGGTTGCAGTTGTGCTTCTGGGCAATACTGGATGCCTGAAAAACATTGTTTTCCAGTTCCTGTTCAGTCCTGCCGGTGTTCAGCACCAAAAAAGTGACGAGGAACATCCGCTCGTTCTGGCTCTGCAATTCTTTCAGCAGAGCCTTGGCATCCCTGCCGTAGGTCGCCAAATCCGACGGAATGATGTCAATATCATACCCGGCACGGATAGCTTTTTTCTGCTCCTCGATCTTGCTGCGGTCCAGTTCCGTGATGGTGCGCTTCACCGTCTTGATGGCACGGTTCTGGTCAACGGACTGGATGTGCATGGTAACGATCTGGCTGGAATCCATGTCCAGAAAATCCTTCAAAAGCTGGTCGCTGATGTCGGATGCCGTGATGCTCAGAAAGCTGACGGCGCAGAAGATACCGCCCATTTGGAAGGTGCGGCTGTTCTTGAAGGCAAAGGCGGTGGGCGCAATGGCATCCTTCGCGGAAAGCCCGCTTTTCACAAGGTCTTTCCAGTCAAAGTGAAACTTGGATGCGCCATCCATGTTGAACATATCATGCATGAGCTTCAGCCGCTGGACACCGTTCAGGGATTTTGCCTGCACCCCCAGCCGGTGGAAGTTATTCAGCAGGTCATTCTGGATGTGGTCGAGCCGAGGCTTGACCTGTGCCATGCTCTCGCCCTCCACACCAAAGGTGATGAATTTGGTCTTGGTCAGACCATTATTGCCCTTGGCAAGCTGCTGGCGCAGCATCTGGCTGTACTCCGCACGAACATCATCGAAACCGTCCTTCTGGTACGGAATGCGGATGCTCTTTTCAAATTCGGTGCTGTCGGTTGCCATGTTCACAAAGGACAGCTCAAATTTGATGCTGGAATCGAAGAAGTTCAGAAAACTGCACCATTCCTCAAAAATCGCCGTCTTATCCTCCTGCTGGGCGAGCTGATAATTGATGTCCTGATACTGGATGGTGCGGGTGTAGTAATTGGGCTTCACCCGGCAGGTGCCATCCTCAAACATCCGCTGCATGGGGATGGACTGCTGGGCGGTCCGGGGCACAGCAGTTTACGAAGATATTCTGCAAGGCGTTCCGGCTCAAATATAAGCGGCTCTCACAAGAGGAACGAAGCCTTTTGAAGAAGCTGTTCAAGAAATCCCCGCTGATAAAACAGTCCGGTATGAACTTCCGGCGCAGACCGTGGAAATGAAAAACTGCCGTTGTGGGAATGGGTGTTCCTGCAACGGCAGCTTTGATTATATATGAATTTGGAAATCCTGAAACTTAAACAATCCATTTCCCTGTTTGAGTTTTCCAGCTTTCTCTAATTGTGCAAATCCGGCTTCAATATCAGCTATCAAAGAAACGGGAATATCCAACTGATGGTGTCCGGGCAGAACTTTTTTTATATTATATTTCCGTATTCGCTTTATAGATTGATAGAATAGTTGCGGGTCGGTAGTGGGGTAAAATGCGTCCAGGCTTCCCTTGTATATCAAATCCCCGGAATACAAATAGTTTCGTTCTGGTTCGTAAAAGCAACAATGTCCGGGAGAATGTCCCGGCGTGTGAACAACTTGAATTTCCCGCCCGCCTAAATTTAGAAAATCGCCATCATGTAAAATTCTTTGTGGGATACCTTGAAAAATCCGATAAGCGTTAATATCAAAATCTCTTGGAAAATCACAAGGAAGCCTTGTCAAATTATTCTTCACAACTTGCAACGGTATCGGAAACCTGACCGATAGCCAGTCCTTTTCTGCTTCATGTACGGCGATATTATCAAAATACTTATGCCCGCCAATGTGATCCCAATGAACATGAGTTGTAACTGTCATAACAGGCAACTTTGTCAGAGAGTCCACAATTCTACTGATGTTGGAAACGCCTAAACCTGTATCAATGAGAATAGCATATTTTTCTCCACATAATAGATAACAATGTGTTTCTTCCCAGTGCTTGTATTCGCTAATAGAGAATGTATCACGGTCTATTTGCTCAATGGTAAACCAATTATCCATTCCGCATAATTACCTCCAGCAACTGAATTTCCAGTTAAAACCACTTTGCATTTTCATCTCTGAAATGTGGTATATTGCCATCTTTATAAGGGTCATACCGATTTTCGTTACAACCAAATTCTTTTAAGAGAGCAATCTTGCCATCTGGCGTCCATTCTATCAGTGACATTCCATCAAACGCTTCTACGTTACCGGCGTCCATCTTATTTTTGAAATACCATTCAACAATGGTTTGATTGCCTTTATGGAAAAATTGCTTGATGTCCCATTGCAAGACAGTTCCACGGGTATTCCATTCTTCAAACCAAAGTTTTATTTTCTTGGAGCCGTGGTACTCTGGCCCCCAACTTTCAATATATACGGCATTATTAGAAAATACATTAAACATACCCAAATCTTTTTTTGCAAGCCACATATCAAACCAAAGTCTGATAATTCTTTCTCTATTGTCCATTTCGCAGCGCCTTCCTTGTCAATTTAATATTTCAGCGTCTTTGTCCTGCTCTAATTCAATCACATCCAAAATATCACATTTTAGGGCTTCGCAGATACGAACCAGTGTTTCTATACTGATATTTTTACCTTTACCCATGTTGGCAATCATATTTGTGGTAAGACCGGCGGCAAGCCGCAAGTCCTCTTTCCTCATATTACGCTCAACCAGCGTGTGCCAGAGGGGTTTATAGCTTATGTGCATTTATCCTCCTGCCTTTCTCCCGGTTCCGGGGTTCCTGTCCCCATTATATCAAAGTTCTTGCTATTCCACAAACATTTCTTGACACAATCGCCGGTTCCGTCTGGATTGTGCTTTTCCTTTCTTTTCTTGATTACATCTACTTAGCCATAAGTTGCTTCATGCCCTGACTCTTTGCTTATGTGTGATAAAGAAGTAATAGAAGTGTAAAAAATTTTGCCGTTCCTATCCGGCACTTGGCCATTGTGTCGGATAGGTCGGGCGTTAGGCTTCGGGCAAGTCAATCTTGCCGACAAAGCTGTAATAAATCTCAATGTCCTGCCTGCGGGTGCCGTTCTCGTCATAACTGCACTCATGCACGACGATTTTCTCAATCATCTCCCGCAAGAGGGTGGGGGTAAGTTCCTCAAAGGCAAGGTGCTTTCGGACGATACCCATAAACTTTTCCGCGTTGACGGTGGCGGCCTGCGACTTGTCCAGTTCGGCCTGCAAAGCGGCGGCGCGGTCTTTCAGTTCCCGCTGTTCCTGCTCATAGTCTGCCGACAGTTCCATGAAACGCTCGTCGCTGATTTTGCCGTTTACATTGTCCTCATACAGCCGCTTGATAATGCGGCTCACTTCGGCAATGCGCTCCTGCGCCTGTTCAAGCTGCTTGGTAGCTGCGGCGGTCTTTCTCTTGCCGCCGATCTCGTTCTGCTGGATAAGCAGCTTCACAAAGCGGCTCTCATGCTTGGCGGCGTATTCCGTCACTTGCCGGAGATTGGAGAGGACACCGGCGGTCAACAGGCCGGTGCGGATAAAGTGCGCCGTACAATCGCGGGTGCGCTTCTTGTAGCTGCCGCAGATGTAACAGTCCTGCTTGCGGGTTTTGTTCTGATACCGCTGCTGGTACATCACATGGCCGCAGTCGGCGCAGAACAGCATACCGGAGAACACCCCCACTTCATCATAGCGGTTCGGGCGTTTGCGCTGCTTGCGTAACTCCTGCACACGCTCCCATGTTTCCGTGTCGATAATCGGCTCATGGTGGTTCGGGAAAATGGCCTGCTTCTCCACGGGGTTCTCTACACTGTGCTTGACCTTGTAAGAGGGCTTCTCTGTCTTGAAGTTTACCAGACAGCCGGTGTACTCCCGGTTTTCGAGGATATGAACGACGGTGTTTGTCGCCCATTTGCACTCATAGCCGGGGTGGTAGCGGCGGGTGCTGCCCGTCCTGCGGTATTCCAGCGTCCCCGGCGTGGGGATTTGCTGCTCCGTAAGCATACGGGCAATCTTGGTCGGGCCGTTCCCGGCAAGGCAAAGCTGGTATATCTGCTGGACAACCGGCGCGGTTTCCACGTCAACGAGATAGTTCTCGTCCTCGTCCATGAGGTAGCCATAGACCGGCTTGCTGGTAACGGGCTTGCCGCTCATGCCTTTTGCTCTCTTAACTGCCTTGATTTTCTTGCTCGTATCTCTCACCAGCCATTCGTTGAACAGATTTCGCAGAGGGGTAAAATCGTTGTCCATGCCGCCGTTTGCGCTGTCCACATTGTCGTTGACAGCGATAAACCGCACGCCCTTTTGGGGGAACAGCATTTCCGTGTAAAATCCCACCTGCAAGTAGTTTCGCCCTAACCGGCTCATGTCCTTGACGATGACCGTACCCACTTTCCCGGCTTCAATGTCTGCAAGCATGGCTTGAAAACCGGGGCGCTGGAAGTTTGCGCCGGAAAAGCCGTCGTCGGTGTACCAGCGCAGATTGGTAAAGCCATTCTGCTTGGCGTAGGTTTCCAAAATACGCTTTTGGTTGGAAATGGAATTGCTTTCGCCTTGCAACTCGTCCTCATGGGACAATCTCGGATAAAGGGCGGTAATGAGGTTTTGGGTGGCTTGTCTTAACATAAAATCCTCCGTTTCCGACAGCCAGCCCCACTATTCCGTAGCTTTATTGTACCACGGAATAGCGGGGGCTGTATAGCGGCAAAAGTGTAAAATCTGCTTCTTTATGATTTGTCAAATTTCCGGTTTTTGTGTAGCAGCGGCTTCCGCTTCCAGTACCCGCGCCATTTTGTCGGCGGCGGTGGTCGTGGTATCTTTCTTGAAATAGCCGAACACGACAAGGACGGAATTGCCCATGCGGATTTCCGTCACGCAGTCGGGGCGGCGGGCTGTGCGGGTGTCGTGCTGCTTGTTATCTGCCATAGGCAATACTCCTTTCAGTCGGTAATCAGTTTCTTCATGCTCTCCATTTTCCGCTGCGCGGCTTCCTGCCGGAAGTTGTCGCCGGTAAAGCGTACCGGGACGCACATGGAAATCAGGCGGTCATAAATCCGGGAATGTGCGGTGTCCTCTGGGTTCCGCAGGTCGTCCAGCGTGAGGTTGGTCGTGACGATCAGCGGCTTGCCGCTGCGGTAACGGCTGTCAATCACATTGAAAACCTGTTCCAGCCCGTACTCGGTGCCGCGCTCCATGCCGAAGTCGTCAAGGATAAGCAGCGGATAGCGGCAAAGGCGGGAAATGTACTCGTTGCGGTTCTCAAAGCTGGCGGCAAGGTCGTTGAGGATAAGGGCAAAATTCGTCATGTGGACGGGGATTTCTTTCTCCATGAGGGCGTTTGCGATACAGCCCGCAAGGTAGCTTTTCCCGGTTCCCACGCCGCCCCAGAACAGGCAGCCGATATTGTCGGTTCGCATATCCTCCCAATGCTCCACATACCGGCGGGCAATCCCGGCCTGCGGGTTCCTGCCGTTGTCGTTCTCAAAAGTCCAGTCCCGCATGGTGGGGTCGGTAAAGCCCCGGCGTTTCAGTTCCTCCACGGTGTCAAGGTGCCTGCGCCGCTTCTCGGCGGCCTCCCGTTCCTCGCGGGCGGCTCTCTGGCAGTCGCACTCTGCCGGGTGGCGGTCACGGCCAAAGATAGCGGCCTTATCCGGCGCAAAATAGGCTTCTTTCGGCTTGCGGCACTTGCCGCAGTACAGTAAACCGTCCTCGCCGGTGTAGTCCTCCGGCTCCGGGGTGGCAGCGGTCATATTCTCCAAAACAGCGTTGATTTCGTTCTTCATAAACTCTCGCCCTCCTTGCATGAGTAGTCTGGTATGCCCTTTTTAGGGGCTTCCTTTTTGTCGTTCCCCGCCCATATCCGCAGGGCGGCGGCATAGTTCTGGTAGCTTTTCCCGTTGGC
>ENA-OQJP01000475-OQJP01000475.1-human-gut-metagenome-genome-assembly--contig:-NODE-475-length-11186-cov-1.834072_pt1 | contig 11186 bp, 17 predicted proteins | sample MGYA00242611_ERZ504778 | MGnify/ENA primary metagenome ERZ504778 (study PRJEB26092, sample SAMD00036349) | human gut metagenome | host: Homo sapiens | study: EMG produced TPA metagenomics assembly of...
CATCTGATGAGGAGTTTCACGGAAATGCACCACTATCTCAGTCACTTTTGTCGGCATCTGTTTTCCGGTCCTGATATAAAAAGGTACTCCACTCCACCGCCAGTTACTGATACCCAGTTTCATTGCAATATAAGTCTCGGTACGTGAGTCGGGTGAAATATTCTTCTCTTCCCGATACCCCCTTTTATTTCCCCCTGCCGTATATTGCCCCCGGACAATATGTTCACTCAAATCCGTTTCGGTCAAAGGAGTCAGAGACTCGTATACCTTCACCACTTCATTACGGAAATTATCCGCATTAAACACAGCGGGAGGTTCCATAGCAGTCAATGCCACGAGCTGGATCAGATGATTCTGTACCATATCCCTCAGTGCACCCGTAGTATCATAAAAACCGCCGCGTTGCTCGATTCCGAGATTCTCCACGGCGGTCACTTCCACATAATCTATATAATTACGGTTCCATAAAGGCTCAAAAATACCATTGGCAAAACGAAAAGCTAACAGGTTCTGAGCCGTTTCTTTACCTAAGAAATGATCGATTCGGTAAATCTGATGTTCGTCGAATACAGAAGCATAAATTTTATTCAGTTTCTCAGCCGATTCCAGATCATACCCGAATGGCTTTTCAACGATAATTCGTGCACGGCCTTTATTCAGATGCACCGACTTCAGGTGCAACGGAATCACACCATACAATGATGGAGGCGTAGCGAGGTAAAACAGCAGGTCATCCGGCCGGCTATCTCCGCTCAGTTCTTCAATGCGTAGGCGAAGCTGTCCGTATCCGCTTTCCAATGCCGGGTCTATTGCCAGATAGTGAAGATGTCCAACGAAAGCGTCCATCTTCTCCTTATTCTGCTCTTCCGACTTCACAAATTTCTCCATCTCATTATAAATGTAAGTCCGATAGTCCGCATCTTCATAAACCGTACGTCCCCACCCCGAGAATTTCAAATTCTTCCGGAAGACGCTTGGCTACATACAACGAATACAATGCCGGCATCAACTTACGCTTCGTCAAGTCACCCGAAGCACCAAAGATAGTCATTACAAATTTACTCATATTCTTTTTTGCTTATACATTATACGTACCCGACTTTGTATCTCCTCCGTGTCCTGTCCAGTTTTCATGGAAAAAGACTCCTCGTAACTCATCTTTCCGCTCAAATGTATGAGCACCGAAATAATCGCGCTGTGCCTGTACCAGATTGGCCGGAAGATCAGCCGACACTAACGAATAGAAATAATTCAAAGCCGAAGAGAAAGCCGGAACCGGCAGTTCCTCACGCATGGCTTGTGCCACCAGGTTCTTCCAGCCGGACAACAGACCTTTGATCTCTTCTTCAAAATAAGGGGCCAGCAGCAGATGTTTAGGCTTTTCTTTTGCCTCAAATGCCGCAGCAATATCATTCAGGAAAACACTGCGAATAATACAACCGCCTCTCCACATCCGTGCAATCGAAGCCAGATCGAGGTTCCATCCAAATGTATCGGAAGCACGTTGCAACACCGCAAACCCTTGAGCATACGAAACCAGTTTCGAAGCATACAATGCCGAGAAAATCTCTTTTTCCGTATCTTGTTTATTATATACAGCCATCGAGTGCCTGCATTGATATTGCCGGGCAGCAGCTTCACGCAGTTCCTTCCGAGCCGACAAACTGCGTTCAAAAACGGCCGTAGCAATCAATCCCAGTGGCATACCTAATTCCATGGCATTAATCACCGACCATTTGCCTGTCCCTTTCTGTCCGGCGGCATCCAGGATCTTATCAATCAGATAGGCCCCTGTCTTATCTTTATGGCGGAGTATATTACCTGTAATTTCTATCAGATAACTCCGTAGTTTACCTTCATTCCAACGGGTGAACACAGATGCCATCTCCTCGTTAGTCATATCCAGCAGCTCCTTCATCACCCAATAAGCTTCAGCAATCAACTGCATATCACCATACTCTATCCCGTTGTGTATCATTTTCACAAAATGTCCCGATCCGGCAGGTCCCACCCACTGGCAGCACGGAGTACCATCCGGCGCTTGGGCCGCAATGCTCTGCAAAATCGGTTTCACCTCTTCCCATGCTTTCTCCGAACCGCCCGGCATGATAGAAGCTCCGTTCAAAGCTCCCTCTTCTCCGCCCGAAACACCAGCACCGACGAACAGAAAACCTTTCGACTCTGCCAGTTTCACTCTTCGGTTCGTATCTTCATAATTCGAGTTACCACCGTCAATCAATATATCACCCGGAGAAAGATACGGGAAAAGTTGCTCCATCAGCTCATCCACCGGACTACCGGCACGTACCATCATCATTATCTTACGAGGCAAAGCGATCGATTCTACAAAAGCCTCTATATCCGTGAAGCCCTCTATATGCTTGCCTTTAGCCCTTCCGTTGATGAAACGTTCCACCACGCCTTCTTCCACACCCGGTACCGTACGATTATACACCGATACGCTCCAACCTCTGCTTTCCATGTTCAGAGCTAAATTTTCTCCCATCACAGCTAAACCAATCAGGCCTATATCTGTTTTATTCTGAGTTGCCATAATTGTAATATGTATCTAAATTGGTTGATTTTTTGTTCTTTTTCTTATTATCTATAACACATATCGAAAATATTTGTTCGGATAGTTTCAGAAAAAAGTATTACTTTTGTAACAAACTGCTAAAACCTCGTAATGAAGAAAATACACATAGGACTTTTGCCACGTATCATCATAGCTATTATACTTGGTATCGCTATCGGAAATTTCCTGCCGACACCTTTGGTACGGCTGTTCGTGACCTTCAACTCCATCTTTGGAGAATTCCTCAATTTCTCCATACCTCTTATCATTCTCGGACTGGTTACCATTGCCATAGCCGATATTGGTAAAGGAGCCGGACGAATGCTGCTTGTCACGGCACTCATTGCATATGGTGCCACTCTTTTCTCCGGATTTCTGTCCTACTTCACCGGAGCCGCCATTTTCCCTTCGCTCATTACTCCGGGAGCACCTCTCGACGAAGTGAGTGAGGCGCAAGGAATCCTACCCTATTTCTCTGTTGCCATTCCACCCTTGATGAATGTCATGACGGCACTGGTCCTTGCCTTTACCCTCGGCCTGGGGTTGGCAAGCCTGCATAGTGACGCCCTGAAAAACGTAGCACGAGACTTTCAAGAGATCATCGTACGTATGATAAGCGCAGTCATCCTCCCGTTGCTGCCCATTTACATCTTTGGTATTTTCCTCAATATGACACACTCCGGACAAGTATTCTCCATCCTTATGGTGTTTATTAAAATTATCGGTGTCATTTTCATACTACATATTTTCTTGCTGGTTTTTCAATATTGCATTGCGGCATTGTTTGTCCGTAAAAACCCGTTCCGCTTGTTGGGACGGATGCTGCCGGCTTATTTCACCGCTTTAGGCACTCAGTCATCAGCCGCCACCATCCCTGTCACACTCGAACAGACCAAGAAGAACGGTGTATCAGCCGATATAGCCGGATTTGTCATCCCGCTTTGCGCCACCATTCATTTATCCGGAAGCACCCTGAAGATTGTGGCCTGTGCTTTAGCCTTAATGATGATGCAGGGCATGCCTTTCGATTTTTCCCTGTTTGCAGGTTTCATTTTCATGCTCGGCATCACGATGATTGCCGCTCCCGGCGTTCCTGGAGGCGCTATTATGGCTTCTTTAGGCATCCTCCAGTCCATGCTCGGTTTCGATGAATCGGCCCAGGCATTGATGATCGCCCTCTACATTGCTATGGACAGTTTCGGTACAGCTTGTAACGTAACCGGTGATGGAGCCATCGCTCTGATTATAGACAAGATCATGGGGAAAAGAAAAACTCCCGAAAGCCTCTAATGGCTATCGGGAGTTCACCCTGTTTGGTTTATTAATTTCCGTTTTATTAATGTCATAGCCTGCCCGCCTATTACACCGGCTACAGCACTTGCCACAGCAATAATCAACTTCAATATAATATTCCATCCCGTTTTCTTCATACTCTTTATCCTCCTTCCGTTGTCAATAATTATTATATCAGCAATAAATTTTATCAGGCTGTCGGATCATCCACAATATCTCCACTACCCGATCCGCCATTAATTGCTCCCCCTATCGCACTGACTTTCTGGAATTCCACTCCCTGAAGCAAAGCACGGGTAGTGCCGATAGCTGCGGGACGAGTATATTCCGGAGTAAACAGACAACGAAGAGCCGCCACCTGATTCGGACTCACCTCTTCCTCTTGATCCACTCCATGCCCTTGTGTACAAGCTTTCATCGTGAAAGTGCCTAATCCCTCCAGACGTACCGAACGGCTATTCAACAATTCTTTACGCATGGCAGTCATCAAGTTACGAATCACATTATGAACATCACCCGGTGTCAACGATGATTTTCAGCTATTACTTCAGCCAACTGTTGTGAAGTTACCATTTTTCCAACTTTCACCAGAGTCAGGTGCCACTGTTTCTTTCCCTCTTTAGTTTTCAACTGCGATTGTCTCGCTCTATAAAATAAAGGCATAATTTTTCTCCTTCTTTACTAATGTTACTACTACGTTTCATTCATGTTTCGTTGATCAACACTGCAAAGATGAAGATTTACAAATTATCGGCAAAGGAAAAAACGGTCCGGAAAGCAGTTTTCTCAGAAAAACTTATAACACGCTTATTATCTGTATCATAATTCTAAGCTCTTCGTTCAATTGAATTTGCAAACTCACTTTTTAATATGATGGCAGTCGGGTAAATGTTACGGATATAAACGATGCTATGTAATCATGATGCAAAAAATGTAAACCTGAAAAGCGGAAATTAGAAGTTGAGCGTAACTCACACTAATACAATTATTTGTGTCATTTCTAGTGGCTTTAACTATCTAACTCCTTAAATGCAATAAAAAGCAGATTTAGGAAAACGTTCAGTTACTTATCCGCTCCCTGTTTTTCAAATAGAAAAATGAGGTAAAATACTGAATTTTAGACGAATTTGACTATATGTGCTGCTTTTCTTTGGTGAGTGTCGTTAGTTAGCCGATGAAAGTACTGTTAGTCTGCTGTTTTCATTTCACACGGGAGTATCTCTCCGCACCATCCTATATCTCCATTCGAATAAAACGTCACGACAACGGGTTTGTCATTTTCCCCATCTCTCTTCACCATAATACGTAATATTGGGGCACAGCTCTTTGTCCTCCATCAGTTCCGTAAACTTCACGCCTTTTTCCATTTGGCGAGCCATATATGCTGTGGTGCTAAGTCCGTCTTTGAAATTGCTTTTAAACTCTTCAAACTCCCAGCAAGGAAGGCAAGCCTCCCGGTTGATTTCTACAGAATCTGTTATACCGGTTTCATCGATTACTTTACCGTTCGGAATACGGTAATAGAAACTGGCTTCGATTTTTCCCCATACATCACCCGATTTTTCCAAAGCATCCAGATTATGTGCAGTAATGAAGAACGGTTTCACCCACCCATGCCGGTGTATAATTCTCTGCACTCTGAATATTAGACAAGCTGGATAGTTTTTTGCGCTTCCTCTCCAAGCACGCAATAGTCCAGTTCGAAGACGAGCCAATCGTGATATCTTTTTTCCATCGCCATAGAGTCACATCCAGACACGGCTTGTCGTTTTCCATATTGACAAGCCCGTTTTCATTGCCTGCCGTCGCAATGACAAGTGTGTCTTTACTGCTGTTACTTTTAGCATATAACTGGATATATTCTTTCTTTGTAACCTTCCGCAGCTTCTGGCGGATATTCCTGATGATACAGAACACCGCACTGCTTACATCCACCGGCTCCTCCTTCCAGACTGCCTGGTAGATCTGCTCTTTCGTGTAGACTCTACCCGGCTGACTGGCAAGGTACGCCAGGGTGTGAAATTCGTAATTCTCTGTCAGAGAAATTTCTTGCCCCTGATATGACGCCTGGTGGCGGAGTGAGTCAATACAGAGTCCAGAATACTCAAGAACCGGATCTGCATCCGGCAATGCCTGACCTCCATCCCAGCCTTGCCAGGATCTGTTCCTTCACCAGACCGGAACTTTCTGTCCGTGCGAAGTACCAGTTCAATCATACCTGCTTCGTACCGCTTCCCCCCGCCGCCTAGAAATATACGGTTTTTCTTTATCCATGCTTCATCCCCCACGTTCCACCATATTTATTTCCCATATGCAGTTCTCCGCATTTTTGCCGGAATCTGTAGGATTATTGTACGACGGCTTTTTTCTTTTGCCGTCGTCCGGCAGATTGCTTATTTTATATCTCGTTTTTTCATAATGATAATTCCAATACAAGTCAACAGCACTCCGTGTATTACAAAAATAGCTGCGACAACAGAAAACCATTCGGCCACCGTCATTACTTGCACTCTTTGGAACATTGCTACCGGCCAATACATCGAAATCACATAACTGTTCCAGATTGCATCTTCAATACGATGAACAATGTAAAATCCAAAAATCAGTAAAAACATATTTACTACACTGGAAATTACGCTGCTCCTAAACAAGAAACAGGTAAACACCAGAAAGCTCGCATAAGAGGCATGGAGTATGATTTGGCTAAAGAAGAAAATAACAACTGTAATGTATTTATTTGAAGTAAGCCACCAAGATTATGCCATAGTATTTGACTGATTATGGTTCCGCTTATACCTGCAATTACAACATATAGGGTAGCCGCAAAAGCGCAGGCTATCGTTTTGGACAAATAATATTGAGTTCTCGAAATTCCTTTTGAAATATAGTAATGAACTGCACCACTCATAAAATCATCCGAAGCAAACACCACACAAAAAATCAAAATGGGAAGTCCTGTGCTATAATTCTGAAAAAGGATGCTATAATACTGGAACAGAGGCATACCGTTGGCAACTGTTTCGGCTTTCATGCTCTCAAACACAGCATAAAACACCACGGAGCATATAGTTAAGCCAGCACCCGCCCAAAAAAATTGTATTGTGAAATAACTTGTAATTCTGGGATCGAAGCAGATTAGGCATTTTGTTCACCTCCCGCTATAATTGAATTGAAGTAATCCTCTAAGCTATCCTCATGGATTGTTGACTCAAAAAGCACGAGGCCATTTTGTATCAGAACCTTATTGACAACTTCTGACTGTTCAACATACTCTTTTAGGGAAATTGTGTATGGCGTCAAAATTTTATATTTTGCAATGCCCAACTGTGCTTGTAGGACATTGACTGCTTTATCAGCACAGTCAGTTCGGATAATCAAGTGTCGCTGGCATTGATCCATCAAATCATTGGCGGATAATTCTGAAACAAGAGAACCTTTGTGAATAATTCCATATCTGGTTGCAATTTTGGATAATTCACCTAAAATATGACTTGAAATCAAAAGCGTAATATTTTGCTCTCGGTTTAACTGCACGAACAAATTACGCAGCTCTTGTATTCCAACAGGGTCTAACCCGTTAATTGGTTCATCCAAAATCAAGAACTGGGGATCACCCAAAAGGGCAACAGCAATCGCCAATCGCTGTTTCATACCTAAAGAAAAATCTCCAACGCGCTTTTTTCCGGTGTCCGCTAACCCCATGAGAGATAGGACTTTATCTGTGCTCTTGGCATTTTTTACACCGAAAGCGAGACGGAAAATTTCAAGATTTTCTCTTGCGGTCATATTTTTATACAGAGCGGGATTTTCAATCGTGCACCCAATATAGTGCCGCCCTGCCTGTAAGTTTTCCTGCCCAAATAACCTGATTGTGCCAGATGTGGGTGATGCAAGTCCTGCAACCATACGCATAAAAGTTGTTTTTCCCTGCCCCATTTTCACCAATGAAGCCATATATATCGCCTTGCTGAATATTCATGCTAACACGATTGACCGCAGCGGTATGAGCAAATTCTTTACACAATTCTTTTGTTTGCAAAATATATTGCGGCATCAAGACACTTCCTTTCCTGTTTATTTAGTGGATACAGTGTATCCTGCTGGCTTGGAATAGAAGTGCGTTTGATGTGAAATCCGTGTAAAATAATAAAGCCCTGCCCCCAAAAGGAAAGCAAGGCTTTGATTGGCTTATTTGTTTGCAATCGGAAATTGAAAATAAAACTCCACTCCATCAGTATGATTGATAGCTCCAAATGGAACTTGATATATGGTCAATATTTGAGAGACAATGGCGAGGCCAAGACCATTACCACTTTGTCCCGTCCATTTCCCCCGATAGAACTTTGACCAAATTTGGGAAATCTCCTGTTCTGGAATAGTGTTTCCCTGATTGAAAACAGAAAAATAGATTGTCGAATTTTCCTGCTTTACGGCTAAATGAATGTTTCCGTTTTCACATACATATTTTTTGCATTGCTGATTAAATTTTCAAGTACCTGTTCTATTCTACGCCGGTCCGCATAAACAATAATTTCCCGCTCTGGTAGTTCATAAGTAAAGCTGTACCTTTCACAAGGAACATCGAGCAATAGCCGTCCGCCTACTTCCTCTGTCAGTTCTACAAAATCAAAAAGAGTTTCCATTAGAACGGTGGTTCCGGCCTCTAATGCAGATAAGTCTAATAAGGAAATGATTGTATAATTCATTCTTTCAGTGGCGGCCAGAATGGCATCCATATACTTTCTGCGCTTATCATTATCTATCTCGTTTTTTAATCCTTCAGTATAAGCCTGTATTAAGCCAAGAGGCGTTTTCATTTCATGCGATAAAGAATCCACTAATTCCTTTCGTTGCTCTAACAGTATCCTTTCATGTTGAACATCTTTTTTAACTGTTTGTTGGCTTTATTTAATTCGTCCAAAGCATTTTGTAAATTTGAGGCCAAAGTATTTAGGCTATTCGATAAACTGCCTAATTCATCGTTAGACTGAATATCACACACCGTCATAAAATCAAGATTTGCAAGTTTCTGTGCAGTATCAGTAATGCTCCCCAGTGGAACCACAATAATGCGATGTAAGTAAATCTCTTGCAGCCATTCACCGCCAAGAATAAAAGCAGCCAAATAAAAGGCAACAGGAATTTATACTCTATCGGTGTTATGAGGAACATAATAGGATACAAAACTGTAATAACAAACCGTATAGTTCTTGAGAAAGCAAAGTATTTTTTCTCAACCGACTTAAATGAATTGCTCATGGTTTTACCTCAAACTTATAGCCAGAACGAATTAGTGTCACAATATGACGCCCTTCGGTTCCTAACTTTTGACGGAGCGTTTTGATGTGTGAATCGACAGTTCGTGTATTTCCTTCAAAGTCGAATCCCCAAATACGGTTTAACAACTGCTCACGCGAGAACACTTGATTTTTATTCTGTAAGAACAAATGCAACAGTTCGTATTCTTTATGCGTAAGCTCAACTTCATTACCAGACACAATGACTGTATGAGCCGATGGATATAGCATTATTTCTCCCGCAGATAAAATGTCATGTGAATTAGCCGTAGTTGCATGACGCAACCACGCATTGACTTTGGCTAACAGTATTTTGGGACTAAAGGGTTTGGTGACATAATCATCTGCACCATATTTATAGCCTTTGAGTTTGTCATTTTCCTCGCCTTTGGCAGTAAGAAAATAATGGGTACATCGCATATATTCCGCACAAATTTACATACAGTAAATCCATCTAATCGTGGCATCATAATATCTAAAATGATAAGGTCAACCGTATTATTCTCCAAAATGGAAAGTGCCTCTACTCCATCATTAGCTAAAATGCAAGAATGTCCGCCTTGTTTCATAAAATCGACAATAATGTTTTGCATATCTTTTTCATCTTCTGCTATTAAAAGTACAGCCATCTACATAGCCTCCTTGACTTGTTTTAATCTGCCGTCCACCGGATATTTAGTATTCCTGGGGATAAACCATAGTGTTGCCATTTTAACAGCGCCGGGGATACGGTTCGCAACGCAGTAATAATTTCTTTGACGAGCGGAAACGCCCCATCTTTCATTTGCCATTTTGAGCGTTATATAGTCTATATCTGAACCTCCGACATGAACCATTATATTTCTTCGTGTCAAAGAATACAAGAAACAGCGTATGAATTTTAAAACGGCCTGCATCTGCAGGCCGCCTTTTGTTAATGGTATTTTGTTCAGTCTTTGCGCCGGATCACGGGAACCTGTTTTACCTTTTTGCCCTCCGTCCGCCGTTCCAGAGCAAACACCATGTCGCTGGTGCGCTCAAAAATCCGATGTCCTTTTTCCAGCTCATGCCGCATTTACAGTGCTGCAAGCCGATGAACTGCTGTTTCATTTTCCTGCCGCAGACCGGGCAGACCTTGTTGCTGGCTCCCATGCTGCCACCGCCTTTCCATGTCTCGATTATACCATATCCGGGCGGCGCGTTCACCTGTAAATGCGGTCCTGGATTGCATACCGCAAGCCCTGGACCTTTCCCAGCAGCCAGGCCGCCGCAGTCGGCAGCCCCATCGGGCTGATAAGAAAGGCAATCACCAGCAGGATGATACCGTTTTGCAAAGAGTAGGTCACAAGCACAGCCATCCCTAAAAAGGGCCACCACCAAAGCGGCCAGTCCCAGGACCATGCCGGTGCAGTACAAAAGGATGGTACAAATCCAGACGAACAGGGTCAGGGCAACCACCAGGGGCGCAGCCAAAATCTTCAAAATCAGTCTCATCACAGTCCCTCCTTCATACATTCCTCATACATCGCCTGCCGCTTCTTTTGGATTTCCCGCATTTCCTGCTCGGTGGGGTCCCGGTCCTCATCGGTGACAACATATTCCAGGTAATTCACATAAGCATCTAACAGGGCATCCCGCAGGTCCTCCGGGGGTTTTTGCAGAACTCGGCGCTGAACCATTCCTCCCGGCGGTTGTTCCAGGCCAGCAGCGTATAGCCCCGGCTGGTCTTTACCACCTCATAGTCAGGGTCGGCGTCCAGATACGGGCCGAACACCTTCAGCACTTTTTCGTGTGTCAGCATATCGCAATCAGCTCCTTTACCTCGTGCGCTGTTTTCGTTTCTGATTTCAGCATAGCGGCCCCAGCTTCTTTTTGCAAGGATGCGGCCAAAAAGAAGCGGGGCGCAAGCCAAAGTTCTGGCCGCCGCCCCGCACCCTTATTTCCAGGGCCGCCAATGCCGAGAGGATATGCTCCGCCGCCTCCCACAGCTTTTCCTGTCCCTGCCGCAGATCTTCCAGGTCGGCATCATAGATGCGCCCTGT
>ENA-OQJP01000478-OQJP01000478.1-human-gut-metagenome-genome-assembly--contig:-NODE-478-length-11168-cov-2.386197_pt1 | contig 11168 bp, 8 predicted proteins | sample MGYA00242611_ERZ504778 | MGnify/ENA primary metagenome ERZ504778 (study PRJEB26092, sample SAMD00036349) | human gut metagenome | host: Homo sapiens | study: EMG produced TPA metagenomics assembly of...
TGCAAAGAATGTGCGCAAACTGCGTGAGGGCGGTTTGGGTATCTTTATCACATCCAACGGTACGCTTGATAACAGCAAGAAACTCCGTGATTGGATTGTGAGCGAGGGAGGAGCAGATTTCGTGGGTGCTTTCCGTATGCACAACAAGACTTTCGGTGGCACAGGGGTAACCTCCGACATCGTTGTTATTCGCAAGCGTGTGAACGAACAGAAGTCTGCCCATGCCATTGATGTAAGCGATGTGAGCGGAGAGCGCATGGCTGAATATGACACCGGGGAAACACGTAAGGTAAAAGGCAAGGAAACACCGGTCATCAAGCAGCTTTCGATGGACTACAACCGCTATTTCATTGAACACCCCGAAAACATGGCGGGTGAAATGCACTTTGCATTTGAGAAAGGCGACACATTCCGCCCGACAAGCAAGGGCTTATACCCTAAACAGGATAAGAAGCAGGAAGAAATGTTGGCTGAATTTGTCCGCTCGTTCCGTGCGGAGGAATTTGGCGAGCGTAACACAGAAGTTATCACTGATGCAATGCCCGGCAAGAAGATTGGCGAAGTGTTTGTCAAAGACGGAAAGCTGTACATCAACTCGACAGCAAGCGCACAACTCCTCGAAGTAAATGCTAATAAGGTAAAGGGGCATACGAAAGTGGAATGTTTCGAGGCGTACACCGCTATCAAGGAAGCCCTTGCAGAAGTCCTTTCCTATCAGACCGAGAATGAAAGCGATGAGGGGCTGAAACCCTTGCTTGACAAACTCAACAAGGCATACGATGATTTTGTCAGCACATACGGACACTTCAACAAGAACACCGCCATTGCGTTTCTCCGCAATGATGTAGACTATGCCAATGTATTTGCCCTTGAAAAGTTTGAAGAAACGGCAGATGAAAAAGGAAATCGGATACAGAAATTTGACAAGACCGATGTATTCAGAAAACGTGTCGTTGAAAAAGAGAAAGAACCCACCCCTGCCAATGTCAAGGACGGTATCATTGCAAGTATCTTCAAATTCGGCCGTGTGGATATACCTTACATCGCTGAACAACTTGGTACAGGTATCGGGGAGGTGAAGAAAGAAATCATCGAGAACGGCTACGGTTTCGAAAATCCTGTAAGCCGACAGATAGAAGCATCGTATCAGTACTTGAGCGGAAATATCCGTGAAAAACTGCGTCAGGCAGAGGAAAACAACGAGAATGGAGAATTTGACCGCAACATCAAGGCGTTGCAGGAAGTTATGCCAATGGAAATACCTGCACACTTGATTGACTTTACCCTCGGCAGTTCTTGGATTGCCCCGAAACTATATGAAGATTTCGTAAAGGAACGAACGGAAGTAGATGTCCGTTTTACAGCAGTAGGCGGTACTTGGTTTATGAAAGAGCCATATTTTACCAACTACGAAAAGAACCGTGCCATGGGCGTAACCAGTGAAATGCTCGGTCGAACCATCATGGGACACACCCTTATAGAAGCCGCTATTCAGAACAGAAGCATTACAGTTTCCACCACCAAGAAACACTATGACGGCACGACAGAAACAATTACCGATAAAGAAGCGACACAGGCTTGTGCCGCCAAGATTGATGAAATCCGTCAAGATTTCAAGGACTGGGCAAGGCAGAAGATGCAAAGCGACCCGGAAATGTCGGAACGTATGGAACGTATCTATAACGATATGTTCAACAACTTTGTGCCTATGAGCATACCGGACGAGTTTGTGCCGGAGTATTTTGGAGGTGCTTCACACAAATTCAAGATGCGTCCTCATCAAGGCAGAGCCATCGTGAGAGGCACACAGCAACCGTTGTACTTGCCCATGAGGTAGGAACAGGAAAAACCTTTACCCTTATTTCCACAGCGATGGAAATGCGCCGTTTAGGTACTGCCCGCAAACCGATGATTGTAGTGCAGAATGCCACCGTCGGTCAATTTGTTGCAAGTGCAAAGGAACTGTACCCGAATGCCAAGATACTGACACTCGAAGAGGCAGACCGAAGTGCGGAGGGCAGAAAGAACTTCTATGCCAAGATACGCTACAATGACTGGGATATGATTGTCGTTCCGCAATCGACCTTTGAATTTATTCCCGACAGCGAGGAAAGAGAAATGACTTTCGTGCAGGACAAGATTGAGGAGAAGATGCTCATTCTTGAACAGATGAAAGAGGAAGACCCGGACGGAAAGAACATGATTACCCGGCAAGCCGAACGTGAAATCGAATTGTTGGAGGAACAGCTTGCCGGACTTGCAGACAATGCTTCAAAGAAACGCACCGCCAACGATGAGAAAAAACGTGCCGTAGCCTTGCAGAATGCAGAAGTCAAGGCAATGGAAATGCTTGACCGCCGTACTGACGATGTGGAGAACTTTGACGACATGGGCATTGATGCCCTGCTTGTGGATGAAGCCCACGAATACAAGCACCTTGGATTTGCCACTGCCATGCAGCGTGGAGTGAAAGGTGTGGACCCGTCATACAGCAAAAAATCACAAGGCGTATTCTTGAAAACACAGGCTGTTTTAGAAAAGAACAACGGACGAAACGTAATCTTTGCCACAGGTACGCCTATCAGCAATACCGCTGCAGAGATTTGGACGTTCATGCGCTATCTCATGCCTGCCGATACAATGAAAGAATACGGTATCTATTACTTTGATGACTTTGTACGCAACTTCGGTAACATTCAGCAAATGTTGGAATTCACCACAAGCGGAAAGTTCAAGGAGAACAATCGCTTTGCCGGATACGTGAACCTGCCCGAACTGGTGCGTATATGGTCTGGAGTGTCCGATACTGTCCTTACCAAAGAAGCCGGTGGCGTAAAGGACAAAATACCTGAAATGGAGGGAGGAAAGGCACAAGACCTCTATCTGCCACAGACACGTGCATTGCGTAGTATCATGAAGTTCGTAAAGAGCGAACTTGAACATTATGAGCAGATGAGCGGCAAAGAGAAGAAAGAGAACAGCCATATTCCGCTCACGATGTACGGTATTGCCAAAGCTGCTGCCGTGGATGCCCGATTGGTGCAGTCAGATGCAGAGGACGACCAAAACAGCAAGACCAATGAAGCCGTGCGCCAGACTTTGCGCTCACTGAAAGAAACAGCCGACTACAAAGGTACGGTTGCCATTTTTGCCGACAATTATCAAAATAAGCAGAGCGGCTTCAATCTTTATGATGACATCAGAAATAAACTGATCGCAGAGGGAGTTCCTGCTGATGAGATTGTAGTAATGAGGTCGGGAATGACTGTCAAGAAGAAACTTGAAATCTTTGAAAAGGTAAACCGTGGTGAGGTTCGCGTGATTCTCGGTTCAACCTTTACGCTCGGTACAGGCGTGAACATTCAGGAACGACTGCACACGCTGATACATTTGGATGCGCCCAACCGTCCTATGGACTATACCCAGCGCAACGGACGCATTTTGCGACAGGGAAATTTGCATAAGGACATGAACAAGCCTGTACGCATCTTGCGTTTCGGAGTTGAGGACAGTTTGGATGTTACCGCCTACCAACGCTTGAAAACAAAGGGAGCGATTGCCGACAGTATCATGAACGGCAAGCAGATGATGAACAACAGCATGACCAACCGTGTGCTTGAAGAGGAAGAAGATGTGTTTGGCGATACCGTTGCGCAGCTCTCTGGCAGTGAATATGCCATGCTGAAAAACAATGCGGAAAAGAATGTGCGCAAGTATGCAAGCCGCAAAAAGCAATGGGAAACAGACCAAACCTATATCCATAATGCCAAGCCAAGACTGAAAGCCTTTATCAAGGATGCGGAAAAGCGCATTGAGGACAACGGCAGGTACTTGGAGGCAGTACGCTCGTCATTCCCCGATGGACAATTCAAGGAGATTGTAATCGGCAAACATCGCTTTACTTCTGTTGATACAATGGATGATTTTTTCAAGGAATACAACAAGAGTGTCCTTGCCGAAATGAAGCAGATGAAAGACGGTGAGATTTCAGGAGAACAAAAACGGGAACTGATTATACAGATAGGCGATTTTTCATTTGTGGTCACAACAAAACTGGCAAGGAAAACCATGAGTGACGGTGCAACACTTTTCAATGATGTTGAGCGTAGAATGACCTACTCTTGTCTTGAACTCGGCATTGAAGATGTGCCGGTACGCCAAAACCTGCTTCGCAATGCCGTTGAGGATATTACAGACAATGTGATTACAGGAAAGGATTTTGCCGAGATATTGAGTGCCGGAGAGCGAAGCAAAAAACATAATGAAGCCGAATTGAAAGAACTCCTGTCAAGAGAGGGCAAGCCATTCGAGTATGAAGAAGAATTGGCACAGGCGAAAGCACAGTTAGAGGAATATGCCGAACTGATGAAAAAAGAGTTGGAGGAAAAGGAAGCCAAGTATGCTGAAATGGATGCCACTGTAGAAACGGCAAATAATATTTCTACCTCAGAAGAAGATGATGAATTAAAACGCGAAGGTGATGGTGCATATACCGATGATGAAGTCAGTTATGAGAATGATCCGATAGCAAAACAGCTCAGCCAGTCAAGGAGAACGGCAAAGCAGCGGAGGGAATTTGCACGGCGTGAACGCCAAAGAATGGCAGAACGTGTGGAAAGCCTTGCAGAGAAACTGCATCTTGACAATGTGGAGGTTGTTACTGATGCTTCCGTCTTGGATGGAAAGAAGCAGCGTGCAAAAGGCTTCTACTCGAAGAGTACAGGGAAGATAACCATTGTCATTCCCAACCATACAAGTACGTTTGATGTTGAGCAGACACTGCTGCATGAGGCTGTGGCGCACTATGGTTTGCGCCAGTTGTTCGGAGAACATTTTGATACATTCCTTGATAATGTATTCAACAATGCCGATGAGAACATACGCAGACGCATTGTAGATATGGCTGCAAAAAACGGTTGGGATTTCCATAAGGCTACTGAAGAATATCTGGCTTCGCTTGCAGAAGATACCGAATTTGAGAACATCAACGCAAGTTGGTGGCAACAGATAAAGGATTTCTTCCTGAATATGCTTCATAAGATAGGCTTTGAGGATTTCAGAGGGGTTACTTTATCGGATAACGAACTTCGCTACATCTTGTGGCGCAGTTACGAGAACCTTGCGGAACCGGGCAGATACAGAAACATATTGGGAGAAGCCGCTGATGTGGCAAAGCAGTATGAACTGAAAAGTCGGAAATTATGCGGTTTCCGACCCACATCATCTGACTGTTGCAGAAAGTGATGATGCACTATACCGTACCGGTGACCCGGAAATACATGAAAGGGAGTTGGCTCGTGACCGTTATGAAAGGCGTGTAAAAAGCGGTATGTTCCAATCACGGGAAGCATTACAGGACAGTATGCTCGGCTTGAAAGAAGCCATGACTGCAATCCTTGGCAAGGAAACAAACATTGAGGATGTGGACGGATTTGAAAACGCATACTTGGGAGAAAACCGTCTGTCAAGTGTGAACAAAGCCGAAGCCGATGCATTTGCCCACACCCTGTTCAAGCCCATGCTTGATGAGGTTGCCAAACTTGCCAGGACTGAGGCAGAGCGTGAGGAATTGACTGATTACATGATGGCGAAACACGGACTTGAACGCAATACATATATGCGTAATGAAGCAATCAATAACGGAGCAACCGATGCAGACCAAACCGACTATGCCGGACTTACAGCCCTTACAGGTATGGATAATATTACTGATGCCGAAACGGAAGCACAGATAATGGTTAACGATTACGAACAGGCACACGACACTACCGACCTTTGGAAAAAAGTCAATGCCGCGAGCAAAGCAATACTTTCAAAGTCATACGAATGTGGTATGATGAGCAAAGCGACCTTTGACAAGATTTCAGATATGTATGATTTTTACATTCCACTACGTGGTTTTGACGAAAAGACCAGTTCTGAAGCATACGCATATCTGACGCACAAGCAAAGTGCATTCAATGCTCCTATCAAGAAAGCGGAAGGACGCAGGTCGAAAGCGGATGACCCGTTTGCCAACCTGCAATCAATGGCAGAAGGTGCTATCATGCAGGGCAACCGGAACAAATTGGTAAAACAGCGTTTCCTTAATTTCGCCCTCAACCATTCGAGCGACCTTGTCAGTGTGAGCGACATTTGGGTAGAATACGATACGGTGGCCGACGAATGGAAGCCAGTGTTTCCTGACAACATAGACAGTACAGATACTCCCGAAGTGGTAGAACGGAAGATGCTGGACTTTGAAACTAAAATGGAGTCATTGGCGCAACAATATCCTGACCGGTACAAGCACGGCAAGGATACCGTGAATATTCCTTACCGTATTGTGGAAAGCCGGGATATGAGGCAGCACCAAATTGTAGTGAAACGTGGCGGCAGGGACTATGTGATTACCATTAACGGCAATCCTCGCGCAGCACAGGCACTGAACGGACAGACAAATCCCGACAATGATATGTCGGGGGCAATCGGAGCTATTCTCCGTGCAGGAGAAAATATCAACCGACAGTTGAGTGCGTTCTATACCACACGTAACCCAGACTTCATTGTATCGAACTTCATGCGAGATATGCTATACACCAATACCATGACTTGGATAAGGGAAAGCCCGAACTACGCACTGCGTTTTCATCGTAATTATATGTATGCCAACCCTGTAAGAATAAAGCAACTCTTGGCTAAGCACCGCAAAGGGACACTTGACATGAGTAACAAGACGGAAGCGATGTTTCATCAGTTCATGATGAACGGAGGAGAAACAGGCTATGCCAATATCCGGGACATTGAACAACATAAGAACGACATACGCAGGGAACTGAAAAAATCGAACGGCAAGATTCCTGTAAAAAAGCATGGGACTTGTTGGGCGAACGTTTCGATGAGTACAACCGAGCCGTTGAGAACTGCGCCCGTTTTGCCGCTTTCATGACATCACGCGAAATGGGCAGGAGCATTGACAGAGCCATCTATGATGCAAAGGAGATAAGCGTAAACTTCAACAAGAAAGGCAGCGGAGCAAAATTCTATGACAGTACAGGGCAGACAAGGCTGGTAATGCCAGTGCATTGGTATCGGGACTTGGTCGTAGCGGCTATGTGTTTTGGAATGCAGCCATTCAAGGTACGGCAAACTTTGGACGACAGATGAAACGCCATCCTGCCAAAGCTTTTACAGGTATTGCGGCGATGTTCCTTCTTGGTGCCATTGTTGCCTACTTGGGTGGCGATGATGATGACGATGATGACAAGAACGCATACTATAATCTTCCCGAATATGTAAGGCGCAGCAATATTCTTTTCAGGGCAGGAAACAGTTGGGTATCAATTCCTCTTCCGGTAGAATACAGGGCTGTTTACGGCATGGGCGAACTGATGATTTCCGTTCTTAACGGAAAGGAACATCTTACAGGCGAAGAAATTGCCGAAGCCATAACAGGACAGGCTACACAGATATTACCTATTGATTTCTTGGAGGGCGGCGGAGGATTGAATGCCTTTGTACCGAGTGCCTACAAACCCTTGTGGGAAGCCTACGTTGCAGAAAAGAGTTGGACGGGTATGCCACTTTATAAAGACACACCTTACAACAAAGATATGCCCGAATGGACAAAGGCGTATAAGAGCGCAAATAAATACATTGTCGGATTGGCCAATGCCATGAATGAAGCTACGGGTGGAGACCCATATACAAAAGGAACGATTGACTTTAATCCGGCAAAGATTGAATATATGCTGAACGGTTATTTCGGTGGCGTGTTCGGAACAATCGACAAATTGAGCAAGACCGCAGAAACCATTACAGACAACCGAGAGTACGACCCTCGCAGCTTCTTGTTGGTAAACAGACTGGTCAAAGCCGGGGACGAACGCACCGAGTACAGGGCTGTGAACAATGAGTATTTCCGATTGAAAGAGGAGCATGACCGATTGAAATCCCGATTAAAGCACTATGAGGAAGATACCGACAACGACATATTTGACTATGCGGAAAAGATTGATTTCCTTTACAATTCACCCGAATACGAGCGGTATGAAATTTTTGAGGATTATCGTAGGGATATTGACGACCTCTATAATGAACTGAATGACACAGTTGATGATGAGGAACGTAAGAATATTGAGGCTGAATTGAATGAACTCAAAAAGGAAATGATAGAAGAAATGAACAAAACCCGTAAATAGTTAAACATAGGATGATTGCCCGGAGCAGTATATTTGTTCCGCGCAATCATTAAAATGATAAAAATATGCATATAAATAAAAGCGAAAGAAAATTGCTGCCAATGAGCCGTATAGCTCCGGGAAGAAATGATGCCGCCGAGATAGATACTGTTGTTTCTGTAAAACGTTATGGTGACCGCAGGGCATTTGACATTCTTATGGAAGCACAATACTATTGGAGCCAGATGGACGACTTTCGGAAAGACCGGGAGCGAAACAAACGCTATACCTATGGTTTCCAATGGGACGATATGATTTGTGTGGACGGAAAATCCATGAGCGAGGAAGAATACATTAAAAGTCAAGGCAACGTGCCTTTGAAAAACACCTTATCCGTAGGCTTGTGCGAAGCGTGCTTGGCGTGTATCGAAGCCAAAGTAAAGAACCGACCTGTACCGCACGTGATCGGGATGAACAGAAACTTGGTGAAACGATGAGTACGATACTTCAATGCAACATGCAGCTTAACCGAATGAACGATGTATATGCCCGAACTATGGAAGAGTTCCTGATAAGCGGTTTTATCGTTCACCGTAAATCGTACGGTTGGCGTAATGGAAAAGAGGATTGTTGGACGGACTATGTGCAACCCAATAATTTCTTTATCGACAACAACATGAGAGATTTCAGAGGTTGGGATGTTTCCGTGCTTGGAGAAGTTCACGACATTTCTTTCGGACAGTTGTGTGAACAGTTCGCATCAAGTCCGCAGGAATACAGACAATTGCGTGACATTTACAAGTGGGCGGCAAGGAAAGATTACATAGCCACATACGCGGAGCGTTTCGGGTATAGCCGCTTGGAAAACTACGATTTTCTATTCACAAGCGAACCAGGACGATGCCGTGTGATAGAGATATGGCGCAAGGAGCAAAAACCGAGATACCGTTGCCATGACTACCAAAACGGCGATATTTTCAAAATAGACGAAGAAGATTACGCACAAGTGGTGCTTACTGAAAATGAAGAACGTATGCGTATGGCCAAGGAAGCCGGTATGCCGGAAGATGAGGTTCCGTTGATAAAAGCTACTTGGTTTGTGGACGATTATTGGTATTTCTATTACCTTTCTCCTTTTTGGCGACATATTGAGGGAGGGGGAAACGCCTTACGAGCATGGAAGCCATCCATATGTTTTCAAGGCATATCCGTTCATTGATGGTGAAATCCATTCATTCGTTGCTGATGTAATCGACCAACAGCGATATACCAACCGATTGATAACCCTCTATGACTGGATAATGCGGGCGAGTGCCAAAGGCGTGCTGATGATGCCCGAAGATTGCTTGCCTGATGGTGTGAGCATTGACGATATTGCAGAGAGCTGGACAGAATTTAACGGTGTCATCGTATACAAGCCGAGCAAAAGCGGAAAAGTGCCGGAACAGGTGGCCAATAATTCCACAAATATAGGCATTGCGGAACTGCTTAATATGCAACTCAAATTTTTTGAAGATATATCGGGAGTTACGGGCGCATTACAAGGAAAGCCCGGGTATTCCGGTGAAAGTGCATCGCACTATAACCAACAGACAGAAAACGCCACGAAGTCATTGCTCGACCTGCTTGAATGCTTCAGTTGTTTTGTAGTGGACGGAGCATATAAGGATGTGAAGAATATGCAGCAGTTTTATGATAGCAAACGTGTTTTCAATATTGCAGGTAAGAGTGGTGCACAAATCGAATATGACCCGAAGAAAATACGTGATGTAGAATTTGATTTAAGCATTACCGAAAGCACTTCAACACCGGCATACAGGCATCTTGCTAACGATATGCTTATGCAGTTGTACCAGTCTCAGGCAATCAGTGTAGAGCAGCTGCTTGAGCATGGAGATTTCCCGTTTGCAGATGAATTGTTGCAAAGTATCAAATCACAGAAGGAACAGTTGGAGCAGGGCAAAGTGCCCGACGGTCTTTCTCCCGAACTGATGGCGCAAGCGCAGCAAGGAGCGAATATGCAGGCCGTGAACAAACTGAACAATGCAATGAGGTAATAATTTTAATTTAACGACATCATGGAACAGAAAACTATTTGTATAGACTTTGACGGTGTCATACATGACTACAGCAAAGGTTGGCAGGGTGAAGATGTATTCGGGCAGATAATACCGAACGCAGATACAGGTACAGCCACCCTAAAGAAAAACGGGTGGACTATCATCATATTTACGACACGCAAGAAAACTGAAAAATTAGAAAAGTGGTTGGAAGAAAACAATATTTCATACGACCATATAAACGAGAACCCGAATCAACCTGAACATGCAAGCGGAAAAATCATAGCCGATGTGTACCTTGATGACCGGGGTATCTGTTTCAGAGGACGGTGGGATTCATGGCTTATGAGAGATATTATAGAGTTTGAGCCTTGGCAGGAACAACAAAAGAGAGAAATAGAGCAACTTGCGACATATGGCCAAACCGAAGATGATATTTGGTCAAGAGGCAACGAGAAAAGAATCAAACAAGCCCATGTTTAGCGGATAAAGTATGAGGGTGTATCAACTGAAGATATTTGGCACACCCTCATGTCTAATTATTATTATTCTTTGGACAGTTGGAATTTCTCTATCCAGACATCTTCCTCTCCATTGTCGAAATCAACAACACAGGCTTCATTCGGAATATCCAATTCCTTGACCGTACCAATGACACCATTATCGTTGCATATTACCCGGTCCCCAACTTTGAACTTATTGATATTGTCAAGTGCGAGCGGGTCGTTGGTCAGTGTGGCTATACCGTCAATGTTTCCGTACTTTCCCATTCTCTTTGGTATTTGAAAATGAATCAAGCCATGAGAAATACTGTTTTCGTTTCAATGCAATAACAGCAGAAGGAAGCATAGCTGAACCGTTTCCATAAGTCGTGCAGTAGAAGCATTCGCGTTCAAGGTCGCCCACAAACGTATTATGATTGATGTAGCCTTTCTGTTTCAACTTACGG
>ENA-OQJP01000479-OQJP01000479.1-human-gut-metagenome-genome-assembly--contig:-NODE-479-length-11163-cov-2.184759_pt1 | contig 11163 bp, 10 predicted proteins | sample MGYA00242611_ERZ504778 | MGnify/ENA primary metagenome ERZ504778 (study PRJEB26092, sample SAMD00036349) | human gut metagenome | host: Homo sapiens | study: EMG produced TPA metagenomics assembly of...
TGGATGACTCAACTTTCGCAAGTGAAGCTATGGGAAAAGGAATCGCGATGCTTCCAGAGGAAGGTATCTTATATTCTCCTGTAAAGGGAATAGTCAAAACCATATTCCCTACAAAGCATGCAATTGGTTTGTTATCCGATGATGGCGCAGAAATCATGATACATGTTGGAATCGATACGGTACAGTTAGAAGGCAAATATTTTACAACCTACGTAAAACCTGATCAGAGAATAAAAATTGGAGATGAACTTCTTGAATTTGACATCGAGGAATAAAAAAATTAGAGTACGATATTGTGACACCTATTATCATTACAAATTCACAAGAATATTTAGAAGTATTAGAATGTGATAAAGATCAAGTGAAACGTGGAGAAACCATGATAACGTTACTATAGAGGAGGCTTATATGAACGAAGAATTTCTATGGGGAGGATCTACTTCCTCCTTCCAATTTGAAGGAGGTGCATTTGAGGACGGCAAAGGAAAATCCATATATGACGTCATTACAGAGAATTCGAAGCATAATGTAGATCAATCATTCGAAGCATGGATGGGGGCAAATAAAGTAAGAGATTATTCTATTACATCAGATTTCTATCACCATTATGAGGAGGATATTAAACTACTGGCAGAAATGGGCTTTCGTGCTTTCCGTATGTCGATTGCATGGACGAGATTATATCCGGATGGGGATGGCAGTCTGAATCAAAAAGGTGTGGATTTTTATAAAAGAGTTTTTAAATTGTTAAAGAAGTCTGGCATTGAGCCTGTTGTAACATTGTATCATTGGGATATGCCACAATCCTTGGTGGATCGTTATAATGGATGGTATGGTATTGAAACAGTACACGCATTCAAACAGTATGTGGATACATGTTTCCAGGAATTCGGCTGCTATGTTAGCTATTGGCTGACTTTAAATGAAAATAATATGACTTTATATAATCCTGAAACTGGTTATTCTGATGGAACTGACGGTTCATTGACGGAAGGTAATTTGTATCTTTTCAATGATCCTCTAAAAGAAGGTAAAGGTTGGTTAGATAAATATTATTTGTATCAAGTACCGACTACCGAAATATTATTGAACCCAGAACTGGAACAGAATCCTGGTTGGTAATTTATAGTGTGATACGAATGAGGCTGTCTCAAATGCGGAATAACATATGGAGACGGTCTTGTTTGGTTTTAAACTTAGAAAAATCGAAATAAAATGAGATTTCAGAAAATAGGATTGACTACTGTAGTGTTGTGTACCGTAGGAATACAACAGAGCTTTTCTATCGATATAGTTACAAAAGAAAAACCTAATATCGTGTTTATTTTGGCTGATGATTTAGGTTGGACGGATTTGGGTGTAATGGGCAGTGATTATTATGAAACTCCTAATATAGACCGTCTTGCTACAGAAGGAATATTGTTTGACAATGCTTACGCTGCAGCCGCCAATTCAGCACCTAGCCGTGCTTGTATGATGACAGGAATGTACACGCCACGCCATGGAGTATATACAGTTAGTCCTCCCGACCGTGGTGATCGTACCAAACGTAAATATATAGCTATTCCCAATGTAGAAGATGTCTGTGCCGACTTTGTGACTATGGCCGAGGCTTTGCAAGAACAGGGTTATCAGTGTGGTCATATCGGGAAGTGGCATTTGGGGGATGATGAGGACGGTACAGGACCCTTGTCACAGGGATTTATATGGAATGTGGGCGGTAATAGAGCAGGAGCTCCCTATTCTTATTTTTATCCCTATTGTCTGCCTGATAAAAGTAAATGTCATGTGGGATTAGAAGAAGGTATATTGGGTGAATATCTTACTGATCGGTTGACTGAAGAAGCTGTTTCTTTTATAAAATCTCATAGTGAAGGTCCTTTTTTCTTACATTTGTCCCATCATGCCGTACATACGGTTTTGCAAGCACCTGATTCATTGATAAATAAATATCGTAATAAAACTCCCGGTAAATATCATAAGAATCCTATATATGCTGCAATGATTGAAAAACTAGATGATAGTGTTGGTAGGATATGCCAAGTTATTAAGACATTAGGAATAGCAGATCGTACAATAGTCATTTTTATTCAGATAATGGAGGTTCGGAACCAGTGACAGACAATTATCCGTTAAATGGAGGAAAGGGAATGCCTTATGAAGGTGGGAGCCGTGTGCCGTTGATTATAAGGTGGACTGGTAAAATAGAAGGAGGCATCCGTTCATCTGTTCCAATAACAGGAGTTGATTTTTATCCAACTTTTGTTACTTTGGCACAGGGTAAGATTCCTGCTAACTTAGATGGAAAAGATATTTTTACGCTTATAAATAATAATGAGACGGAACGTGATCTTTTCTGGCATTTTCCGGCTTATTTGGAGTCTTATTTAAACGGGGGAAGAGATTTCCGTGCAAAACCTTATTCCAGTATTCGTTCAGGTGATTGGAAATTGATATATCATTATGAAGATAAGTCTATGGAACTGTTTAATTTGAAGAATGATCTGGGAGAATCACAAGATCTATCAGGTTCAAATCCTGTAAAGCGAGGAGAACTTTATCAGAAACTGATGAAGTGGATTCAAGAAACTCATGCTCCTATTCCTGTGAAATTGAATCCTTATTATCGAGAGTAGGTGAATGATATTTTTTCTTCTATAGCTTTGCAGCCTAGGATATTTTCTCTAAATTGCCGATGTTTATAGCAGGAGTAGTAATTATTAAATTCAGTAAAAACAGAATATATGAAAAATCGAAACCTCTTTCTTTTAACCAGTGGATTAGCATTTCCTCTATTAGGCGCTTATGCTCAGAAAACTCCTAAACCGAATATCATTTATATTATGTGTGATGATATGGGTTATGGTGATTTAGGGTGTTATGGTCAGTCCTACATCAGTACACCGAATATTGATAATATGGCTAAAGAAGGTATGCGTTTTACACAAGCGTATGCCGGTAGTCCGGTGAGTGCTCCATCACGTGCGTCATTTATGACCGGACAACATTCCGGACATTGTGAAGTACGTGGGAACAAAGAGTACTGGCGCGATGCCCCTGTTGTGATGTATGGAAATAATAAGGAATATGCCGTGGTGGGGCAACATCCATACGATCCCGGTCATGTGATTATACCTGAATAATGAAAGATAACGGTTATACTACCGGTATGTTTGGTAAATGGGCAGGGGGCTATGAGGGATCTGTGTCTACGCCGGACAAACGGGGTATTGATGAATATTATGGTTATATTTGTCAGTTTCAGGCTCATTTATATTATCCGAATTTCCTGAACCGGTATAGTAAATCGGCTGGTGATACGGCAGTGGTTCGTGTAGTGATGGATGAGAATATCAACTATCCTATGTTTGGTAAGGACTATTTCAAACGTCCGCAATATTCTGCGGATATGATCCATGAAGAAGCAATGAAATGGTTGGATAAACAGGATGGCAAGCAACCTTTCTTTGGTATTTTTACTTATACGCTTCCTCATGCAGAGCTGGCGCAGCCCGAAGATTCTATTCTGACAGGTTATCAAAAGAAGTTTTTTGAAGATAAAACTTGGGGTGGACAGGAAGGATCAAGATATAATCCGTCGGTACACACCCATGCGCAGTTTGCCGGCATGATTACTCGCTTGGATTATTATGTAGGAGAAGTTTTGAACAAATTAAAGGAGAAAGGACTGGACGAAAATACCATTGTGATTTTTACCAGTGATAACGGCCCCCATGAAGAAGGGGGAGCTGACCCTACCTTCTTTGGTCGTGATGGCAAACTTCGTGGATTGAAACGTCAATGTTATGAAGGGGGGATTCGTATTCCGTTCATTGTGCGTTGGCCGGGTAAAGTACCCGAAGGAACGGTTAATGATCATCAGTTAGCTTTCTATGACTTGATGCCTACATTTTGTGACTTGGCAGGTGTGAAGAATTATGTGAAGAAGTACACTAACAAGAAAAAAAGACATGGATTATTTTGATGGTATTTCTTTTGCTCCGACTTTGTTAGGACAGGAAGGACAGAAGAAACATGATTTCTTGTATTGGGAATTTGATGAAACCGATCAGATTGGTGTACGTATGGGAGACTGGAAAATGGTTGTCAAGAAAGGTACTCCTTTCCTTTATAATCTGGCGACAGATATCCATGAAGATCATAATGTAGCTGCCGAAAATCCTGATATTGTGAAGAAAATGGTTGGGATTATCCATCAGCAACATACGGAAAATCCAAATTTCAAGGTAACATTACCTGCTACTATGTAAGAAGATTCTTAGTGATAGATCAAGCGCTGTCTTTTACCCTCTATTCAGAGGAAGGATAGCGCTTTTTATTTGATAGCTTAGAGCCCTGTTCGGTATCAAAATGTTTGCTGTTTTACTTTTCTGCTGGCATCTGCTTTGGCGAAAAGTTGCGAAATAGAAGAGGAATCATCAGATATTTCTTTTCAGATCACTTGTTACCGGGAAATTATGTGAAAGGTATCGGAAGGAAGTTAACTTCCTGTCGGCAAATAACTAACTTCCTGCCGACAGAGAATTAATTTCCTGAGAGTAGGAAGTTAACTTCTTATGAATAAGAAGTCTGTATTCTGATGAAAGCATCGGTTTTCCTTCTCGAAACATCCCTTAATTTAGGGAAAAAGAACTGCTTTTTCTTCTAGAACAGAGTTTGGAGGACTCTTTTTTAAAGTGTTATTCCGAATGCTTATGAGGTTTCCAGGTTTCTTCCTAAGAGTAAATGCCCTTGGTATCTTGTCTTTATGGTAGCATTTCACTGTATTTCCCGACTCTCTGACTTCCTGGAAAAGGGTATTCCTGCGTTTTTTACTCTCTTCTTGTTTCCAGGGCACAAAGAATTGATTCTGAGGAATCTCAAAATACATTTTGACAGAATGCTAAAAGAAGATTTCCTGTGTAATGTTGGTTTTGATGTATAACCTCCATCCGGAACATCCATTATCATATACTTTTGCTTAAAGATTATTGTGAACTTCCTTTGGCTATTATCATCCTTGTCGTTATTATATTAAAACAGTAAAGAGGGATGTGTCAAAACTCGTATTCACCATAGATTACACTGATTTACACAGATAAATATCATTGGCTATCAGTGTATTAAAAACGTTTTTGTGTAAATCCGTGTAATCTGTGGTGAGTATATGAAACACCCTCTTTCATCATTTAATTAATGATTATTTGCTGTTTTCACTATATTTTTTTCGATAGATCCATATCAGGATTATTACTCCTACCAGCAATAACGCCATCGCTCCGTATGCAATACCTTCTGTAATATGCAGGCTTTGCGGATCAAAACGCATTTCGATGGTGTGTTTACCTGCCGGGACATTCATAGCACGTAAAATGTAGTCTGCACGGGCAATATCGGCGGGCTTGCCATCAATGGTTGCCGTCCACCCCGGATAATATATTTCGGAGAAAACCACTATACCGTCTTGGGGTGAGGAAGTCTCGTATACTAATTGGTTAGGTTCATAACTGGTCAAACGAATCGTAGACAGTGAGTCTTTGTACCCCTCGTTCACTCCTTTCAATGCCTCTTTAAACTTAGAGTCTACTATAGCGGTTTGTTGCAGGTCGACTTGCCCGATGGCATCGATTTCTTCGTTTGCATTGTTCACGTATTGTATTTTATCTATGAACCATGCATTTCCGAAAGTATATGGGTTCTCAATGGGGACTGTTTGACCTTGCTGTCCGGCAGGGAAAATAAAGTACTTCGTATTCAGCATATTCAATACAGGAAACTTAGCAGAGTTTACGCTATCCATTTGTCCACCGGCTGTAGCTACTTCCTGATAGGCTGCCTGCATTTCTTTAGCGATGTGATGGTCTATCATTTCCTGATAACGGCGAAGCTTTGCAGCATGATAACCGCCTACGCTCTTGTGCCAATAAGAGGTATTGTTTTCTTCAAATGTATTGCCCGCAAAGTTCAGTACACGATAATCCAGTGATGGGTCTTGCAGGATTAGTTCATCTGTCTGTGTTTTCCGGAATGTAGCAGTCTGCTCTGATTTCGGGATAAACTGTTCGTCGTACAGATAACGTTTATTTACACTCCACATGTCTCCCAGACATAATAGAGCAATAGCGGCAACAGTCCAGGTTGCTTTCAGCTTTTTGGCGTTATAGGCCAGTAAAAGCAGGGTGCCGATGGTGACGATAAAGAAACTTCGCCAAGCATCAGAGGTGAAAAGGTGTACACGCATTTCCTCAAGATTGGCAATAATGGGCGATAGTTGGTCGGCAGGCAGGGCATTTTGCAGAGCTGCCATTTCGTTACCTGGAATATAGGTAGGAAAGAACAGACGGGGAGCAATGGCAAAGAGCAGTGCCAATCCCCCGGTTAATCCGAAACTGATATAGATGTATTTCAGTTTCTCTTTCAATAATTCCGGCTTGGTGAGTATTTCCTTCAGGGTAAAGATGGCGAGCAAAGGAATAGTAAAACTCGGCAATTACCAAAATAGAGGATACAGCCCGGAACTTATTGTACATTGGGATATAATCGATGAAAAAGTCTGTCAGTCCCATGAAGTTTTTACCCCATGAAAGTAGGATAGAGAAGATGGTAGCTCCCAGTAGTGCCCATTTCATAGGACCTTTTACAATGAAACATCCCAAAATGAAAAGCATTAGTACGAATGCGCCTACATAGACCGGACCACTTGTCATCGGCTGATCGCCAAAATATTGAGTTAGCTGTGAGTAGAGGCTGCTATACATTGGATTAGCCTTTTCCATTGCTTTCTCACTTCGTGACAGCGGTACGGAAGCACCTCCTTTGACATTGGGGACCAGCAGGGAGAATGTTTCACCGATACCATAACTCCATTGAGTGATGTAATCGCGGTTGAGGCCGCTGCTAGTCTGTTTGGCGGCAGCTCCTTCATATTTCAGTTCACTTTTACCACGCATCGTTTCTTTACTATATTCGTAAGTGTGGTATAGGTTTGAGAGGTTGATGGATACTCCAATCAGTCCTGCAACAATCAGCACGCCGGTAGCTTTGAAGAATTGGGGAGTTCTTTTTTTCGCCAGGCGTCTTCGAAGAATGCGCCTACCATGAAAAGAATAACAAACAAGAAATAATAAGTCATCTGCACATGGTTGGACAATATCTGCATAGCCATGAATAAAGCGGTGATAATACCTCCTAACAGATATTTCTTTCGGTAAGCAAGTACTATACCTGCTATCGTAGGTGGAATATAGGCTAAAGTAATAAATTTCCAGATATGTCCGGCAGCTATCAGAATGAAGAAATAGGACGAAAATCCCCAAATGATTCCTCCTAACCCTGCGAGCCATGCCGGTATGCCGAATGCCCTTAGCAGGATATAGAACCCGAGCATCATGATAAATGTGAGCCATACGTAGTTCGGAAGAAAAAGGTGATATACTTTCTGTACAAATGTCAGCGGCTCGGTCGAGTCGTAACTCGGGGACATCTGGTAGGTAGGCATACCTCCGAAGAGTGCATTGGTCCAGCGGGTACGTTCACCTGTTCTCTCATAATATTCTTTGGCTTCTTGTCCGGCTCCGGCTCCGGCCACGGTGTCGTGCTGGAAGAGAATCCGGTCTTCGGTGATAGCAGGGAAGAAATAGATGAAAGAGATAACTATAAATGCCAGAATGGCAATCAGGTCAGGAAGAAATTTTTTCATTTACGATTAGACGATTTACAATTTACAATTGAAGTTTGACTTAGGATTAGACGATTTACTATCCTGAAGTGAGAAAAAGTAATTTCAGTCGTTATTCGTAAATCGTCCAATCGTAACTTTTTTAATATCTGTAATGATCCGCTTTGTAAGGACCGTCAACAGACACACCGATGTAGGCAGCCTGCTCCGGAGTCAACTTGGTCAGCTTCACACCAATTTTTTCAAGGTGTAGGCGGGCTACTTCTTCATCCAGATGTTTAGGTAAACGATATACATTGATATCGTATTTCTTGTTGAACAACTCGATTTGGGCCAATGTCTGATTGGTGAATGAATTACTCATTACGAATGACGGGTGGCCTGTGGCACATCCCAGGTTTACCAACCGACCGTCTGCCAACAGAATGATACTGTGACCGTCAGGGAAATAATAGCGGTCTACCTGTGGCTTGATATTGACACGTTTGATACCCGGATAATGTTTCAGTGCATCTACCTGGATTTCATTGTCAAAATGGCCGATGTTGCAAACAATGGCCTGATCTTTCATTTGTTCCATGTGATCGATACGGATGATATCGATATTACCGGTAGTAGTGACAAAGATGTTACCTTCTTTGCAGGCGTCTTCCATGGTTACTACTTCAAAACCTTCCATGGCAGCCTGCAGTGCACAGATAGGATCGACCTCTGTAACCAGCACCCGGGCTCCGTAGGAACGCATAGAGTGTGAACAGCCTTTACCTACATCTCCATAACCGCATACTACAACTACTTTACCGGCAATCATTACGTCTGTGGCACGTTTAATGCCGTCTGCCAATGATTCGCGGCAACCGTACAGGTTATCGAATTTAGATTTGGTAACCGAGTCGTTTACGTTGAAGGCAGGGAACAACAACTTGCCTTCTTCCTGCATCTGGTATAGGCGATGCACGCCGGTCGTTGTCTCTTCCGAAACTCCGCTCACTTCAGCCGCTACCCGGTGCCAGCGTTCTTTGTCTTCTGCCAGCACTTTTTTCAGTATAGCATTCAATTCTATTTCGTCTTCGGCATGTACTTCTTTGTCCAATACAGCAGCATTGTTTTCTGCTTCGTAACCTACATGGATCATCATAGTGGCCATCCCCGCCATCGTCGACAATCACTGTCGGTCCCTTTGCCCCCCTCAAAGTTCAGGGCCTGCAAGGTACACCACCAATAGTCTGCCAATGTTCTCCTTTCCAGGCAAATACGGCAACACCTGAAGCTGCGATAGCTGCTGCAGCATGATCTTGAGTTGAATATATATTGCAAGAGCACCAACGCACTTCAGCTCCCAGGGCTACCAGTGTTTCGATCAGGACGGCAGTCTGGATAGTCATGTGCAGTGATCCCATGATACGGGCACCTTTCAATGGTTTGGATTCTCCATATTTTTCGCGAAGAGCCATAAGGCCGGGCATCTCTTTTTCTGCCAAGTCGATTTCCTTGCGACCGAAGTCGGCAAGCGTGATGTCTGCCACTTTGTAGGGCAGGGTAGAGAATAATTCTGTGGACATAAATGTAAATTGTTTAAAATATAAAGTGGTGCAAAGATAGAACATTCTGAGTAGTAGGGCAAAAGCTATCGACTTTTTTAATCAATAATAACTTCGATTTGTAGGATATTTTTTGGATATATGTATTATATTTGCAAGTAATGTGATGCTATATACAACAAAACAGATTTAAATAGACTCAAATCCATGGGACATTACGAGCATAAAACGAAAGAGGAACTACTGGAAATTGTGTGTAAATTGGAAAAGAAGGTGGAAGGCCTCTCTTCCGAACTCGACTCTCTGAAAAAAGGGCGATTCCGTGAACGGTACAGTACTCGGATTTTAGATGCATTGCCTGATATGCTGACTGTTTTTGACCATAATGCGAACATTGTGGAGTTGGCTTCATCTCCTACAACAAATCATGTGGAAGGTACCACCTCCGATAGTATTATTAATTCAAATGTAAAAGATATTGTTCCCGAAGAAGCGTATGAAAGTGTTCGTCACAACATGGATAAAGTCATCCATACCGGCAAGAGTTCGACAGCTGAACATTCATTAATGCTGGACGGGGTACTCCATCATTATGAAAATCGTATTTTTCCGCTGGATGATCAGTATTTGTTATGTATGTGTCGCGATGTCTCGCAGGAGACTGAGATGGCTAAGATCAATGAGACCCAGCGAAGTGAGATTGTACGTCTCAATTCGTTGATGAATGACATTTTGAACAATATTCCCGTCTATTTATTTGTGAAGGATACCGGAAATGATTTTCGTTATCTTTATTGGAATAAAGCTTTTGCCGAGCATTCCGGAATCTCTGTCCAGAGGGCTGTTGGTAGTACGGATGCAGATATATTTCCGGACAAGAAAGACGCTGAACGTTTCCGGGAAGACGATTTGAAGGTGATGAAGTTGGGACGTATTGAATATCTGGAGAATTATACAACAATGAGTGGTGAGGTCCGTACGGTCACTACAATGAAAACAGTTGTCCCTTCGGGAGGTCAGCATCCTTATATTATCGGAGTATCGTGGGATGTAACCGAAATCAAGAAGACGGAAAAGGAGCTTATAGCTGCCCGGATCAAGGCAGAAGAGGCCGACCTGATGAAATCTTCGTTTTTGGCTAATATGAGCCACGAAATCCGTACTCCTCTGAATGCGATTGTAGGTTTCTCCAAACTGATTATTGAAGCGGACAATGAGTGTGAAAAGCGCCAGTATGCCGATATTGTGGAACACAACTCGACTGTCCTGTTGAACCTCTTTAATGATATTCTTGATCTTTCGGCACTTGAAGCCGGTTCCTTGGAGCTTTCTTATCACCCGGTGAGGCTGAAAGATATCTGTTTACAGTTATATGAATTGCATGTGAAATCGGTTAAGCCGGAAGTTCGGCTTGTGCTGGACGAGGTAGATTCGCAACTTTGCATACAAGGAGACTGGGAACGTATTTCTCAGGTTTTGGTTAATCTGATTACCAATGCCATTAAATTCACTTCTGTCGGAGAAATTCATTTTGGATTTCAGAAGAAGGCGGATATGGTACAGTTTTACATATCTGATACGGGGAAAGTATTCCGGCAGAAAGGGTAGCTACCATCTTTCAGCGTTTCGGAAAAATAGATGATTTTGTGCAAGGGACAGGATTGGGACTGACTATCTGCCGGATGCTTGTCGAAAAAATGGGCGGGCGTATCTGGGTACGTTCCAAAACAAGGAAAAGGAACTGTTTTCTATTTTACTCTGCCTATGGCAAAATAGTGACAGTGATAAGTGATTAGCGTCTGACGCTAATCACTTATCACTGCATATCTGCTTTATATAATCTGGATACCTTGCTCCTCACAGAGCTTCAGTCCTAAAATCCTTCAGTTTGAATTTTTGTATCTTACCGCTCCCGGTCATGGGAAATTCGTCAATAAGAAAATG
>ENA-OQJP01000480-OQJP01000480.1-human-gut-metagenome-genome-assembly--contig:-NODE-480-length-11149-cov-2.258755_pt1 | contig 11149 bp, 12 predicted proteins | sample MGYA00242611_ERZ504778 | MGnify/ENA primary metagenome ERZ504778 (study PRJEB26092, sample SAMD00036349) | human gut metagenome | host: Homo sapiens | study: EMG produced TPA metagenomics assembly of...
GAAGCTGGAGTGCTGGCAGGCATATTCCATTGTAACGGATATGTACCAGCCAACCCGAAGCGTCTGCGCGACTGGCTGTCCGTGCCCAAGAGCAACGGCTACGAATCGCTGCACATCACCGTCATGGGGCCTGAAGGCAAATGGGTGGAAGTACAGATACGCACCGAACGCATGGACGAGATAGCCGAACGGGGGCTTGCCGCCCACTGGCGGTACAAGGGCGTGAAAGGCGAAAGCGGACTGGACGAATGGCTGACTTCCGTACGTGAAGCGCTGGAGAATTCCGACAGCAGCGGACTGGAGACCATGGACCAGTTCAAGCTGGATTTATACGAAGACGAAGTGTTCGTCTTTACCCCCAAGGGAGACTTGTTCAAACTGGGCAAGGGTTCCACCGTGCTCGACTTCGCCTTCCACATCCACAGCAAGCTGGGCTGCAAATGTATAGGAGCCAAGGTAAACGGCAAGAACGCACAGTTGAAGCAGATACTGAACAGCGGCGACCAGGTGGAAATCATGACGTCCAATACACAGACGCCCAAGCAGGACTGGCTGAACATCGTCACCACTTCCAAGGCACGCACCAAGATACGGCAGGCGCTCAAGGAAATGGCTGCTCGCCAGCATGCCTTTGCCAAGGAGCCATTGGAACGTAAGTTCAAGACCGGAAAATAGAGTATGACGAGGGTACGATGATGCGCCTCATCAAACGGCTCGGCTTCAAGGTGGTGACGGACTTCTACCAGAGCATTGCCGATGAAACGCTCGACGTGAACGGCATCATCGACAAGTACCTCGAACTCCAGAAACGGGAGAACGACACGCACGACGACATCGTGTACCGCAGCGCCGAAGGCTATAACCTGCAGGCTGCCGCCCTGCCCGAAGAGACCACCGCCAAAGAGGACGTGCTCGTCATCGACCAGAACCTGAAAGGGCTGGACTTCAAGCTGGCACGCTGCTGCAATCCTATCTACGGAGATGAGGTATTCGGTTTCGTAACCGTAAGCGGCGGCATCAAGATACACCGCTGCGACTGTCCGAATGCAAGCGACTTGCGCGAACGCTTCGGATACCGCATCGTAAAGGCACGCTGGGCAGGCAAGTCGCAAGGCACGCAAGTACCCCATTACGCTGCGTGTGGTGGGACACGACGACATAGGCATCGTTACCAATATCACTTCCATCATCTCCAAAGAGACCGGCATTACGCTGCGGAGCATCGGCATAGATTCGCACGACGGATTATTCTCTGGAACGCTTACCATCATGGTAGGCGACACCGGAAGACTGGAAGCGCTCATCAAGAAGCTAAGGACGGTAAAGGGAGTAAAGCAGGTATCGCGCAACTGACGGGGTAAATCCCAAGTTCAACATTGCGGACCGTAAAGTGCTACACTACGTTTCTAAAGTGCTACTTAGCGACGCTAAAGTTCTACTTTACAATCCTAAAGTAGAACTCTACGTTTCCCAAGTCCAACGCTGCGTCTTCCCCGCCCTTATTTCTCAATGTTTTAATTCTAAAGACTCAATTTATCAACTATGCGATACGATTTCAAAAAACAGCTCCGCAGTTTCGGTTATGCCTGGCAGGGCATCCGGAGCTGCGTAGGCAAGGAGCAGAACCTGAGTTTTCATCTGATTGCCATGACGGCAGTAACCCTTGCGGGATTTGTTTTAGGCATTACACGCACGGAATGGACGGTCGTTATCCTCTGTTTCGGTGTGGTGATTGCCGCCGAGCTGTTCAACACCGCTATCGAAAGGCTGGTGGACCTGGTATCTCCCGAACGGCACCCCGTTGCGGGGCAGGTAAAAGACATTGCCGCCGGAGCAGTGCTGGTGTGCGCTGTTGCGGCGGCAATTATAGGATTGATAATCTTTATACCGTATCTTTAAAGGCAGACGTTATCTTACCCTTTTCCTTTTATAGTAGGGATACGTCAGCAGGACGAAGAAGAACAAAGCAAGTATGGCGGCTACACCGGCGGCGTGGTAAAGCAGGAACGCATCTGCCAGGCGGCAAGCCGTTGCCAGACCCGCCAAAAGTCCGGTTTCCATAACCAGGTGGCAAGTCGTGTTGCCCGTTCCCCGCTGGCAGTGATGAGACAGTTTTACGAACATCCTTGTAAACGGCAGCGTCAGAAACACCAACGCCGCCAATGTCAGGAATGCGATGTAGTCGCCTATACAGAGCAGTGGCAGCAATACGCCCGGCACGAAAGCTATCAGCAGCATATTCAGTGCAGGAACCCATGCACGCGGCAGCAGGAAGCGGTCCAGGCTGCACAGCCTCATCCCGATAGGCGCACGGAAAGCCACATATACCCTCGATGCGAAATACATGCCGAGAACTCCCACGGCAACGGCTGCATAAACAACCGTGCGGAAACCGTAAAGGTCGTACAGCAGGAAGCCTGCGCACGCCCCTGCCAACATACCCAGCCGGGCAGACCACGCATAAATCATATTGCCGGCACTGCGCCTTGTAGATGTGGTAATGTCGATAGCCACCGTAATGCCCGCCGTCGTTGCCAATCCGAAGCATACGCCCTGTACCGAAGCAAGCAGCATCAGCTTGAGATAGCTGTCGGCAAAGGCATACCCTGCCATTGCAGCCAGCATGACGAAAGCAGAAGAAAGCAATACGTTCTTCCGCTTATACTCATCGCACAGATAGGCATGAAACGGGCCTGCCGCAAACATCGCCGCAATGAATGCCAGAAACATGTCGCCTGTCCGGGAAACGGACACTCCCAACTGCTCCGGCATTACGAACGAAAGTACGGGAAAGAGCATGTAGACGGATGCGAACAGCAGCAGATTAGCTGTGCACATCCGCCAGAAGTTCAGCGTCATAAGCATGTCAGTACTGTTCTTTCTCATTCGGGAAGTCTAAGTTCTTCACATCGGAAATGTAATGGCTGATAGCATCGGTCATTACAGTATGCAGGTCGGCATAACGGCGCAGGAAACGGGGGCGGAAACCGTTGTTCATGCCCAGCATATCCTGCACTACCAGCACCTGGCCGTCCACGCCGCTACCGGCGCCGATGCCGATGACGGGAATAGTCAGCTCGCCTGCCACACGCTCTGCCAACGCAGCGGGAATCTTCTCCAGTACAAGGGCAAAGCATCCGGCTTCTTCCAGCAGGTGGGCGTCGCGTACCAGTTTCTCCGCTTCGGCATCGTCCTTGGCGCGTACCGTGTATGTTCCGTACTTGTTGATAGACTGAGGCATCAGTCCGAGGTGTCCCATAATAGGAATACCTGCGCTGAGAATGCGTTTTACCGTACCGATGATTTCTTCCCCGCCTTCCAGCTTCAGGGCATCGGCATGGCTCTCCTTCATGATGCGGATGGCAGATGCAAGACCTTCCATTTCGTTTCCCTGATAAGAACCGAAAGGCATATCCACCACTACCATTGCGCGCTTTACGCCGCGCACGACGGACTTGGCATGATAAATCATCTGGTCGAGGGTTATGGGCAGTGTAGTCACGTTGCCCGCCATTACGTTGGAAGCGGAGTCGCCCACCAGGATGACGTCCATACCTGCGCCGTCAACGATCTGTGCCATGGTATAGTCGTACGAGGTCAGCATCGATATTTTTTCGCCTCTCTGTTTCATCTCAACAAGGCGATGCGTAGTTACTTTACGAGTGTCGTCTGAAATATATCCAGCCATAATCTTAATGAATGTGTTAATGAGTTATCAATTAAAATAGCGCGCAAAGTTAGCGCTTTTTCCCATTACTTGTGCACTTGAAGCATTTTATCGTAAGTGAATCCCGTAAAATCATCCAATACACAATGACATAACGGAGCGACGGCCTCACGGGAGTTGGTCGTTGCCAGTCCTATCACGGTGGCTTCGGATGCCATGCCCGCTTTCAGTCCGTTAAAGGAGTCCTCGAATACATAGGTGGTGTCGGGAGTTGTGTCGAATACTTCCATACCGAGCAGGAAGCAGTCGGGAGCCGGCTTTGAACGGGAAAACATCTCTGCGGTAAGAATCCGGTCGAACATTGTCCTTACCTCGGGGCGGGCACGGTAGACGGCAGCCATTTTCCGGTCGTTGGAACTGGTGACAACCGCCATTTTCACGTGGTTACGGCGCAGGTCGGCAATGAAATCGAGCACACCGGGGATGTAATCATACGCCATGTCCCGCTCAAAAGCGTTGAGGGCGGCGGTGATTTCCTGCTGTTCCTTTGTCTTTCCGGCAAAGAAAGTGTCGTAGATGTAGGTCATGGTCTGCCCCTTTATGCGGCTCTCCAAATCGTCCATGCCCAGATAGTCACCCCCGCTTTATGCCAAAAGACGGAATACTGCGTTTCGGTATCCATTACCACTCCGTCGAAATCGAACAGGACGGCCGTTGTTTTGTTGTATCCATATTAAAAAACAAATATAATATTCGGGCGCAAAGGTCTGAATAATCATCGAACTGAGCAAATATTCATTATCTTTTGATAAGACAGGAAGCTTTCACTATCTTTGCAAACACTTAATTGACGTATATCCAATGAACGATCCGCATATTTTGGGAACCGAACGAATAGGCAAACTGCTTGTGCAATATTCCATCCCTGCCATTATCGGTATGACAATTACTTCGTTATATAATATCATCGACAGTATATTCATCGGTCATGGCGTAGGCGCCATGGGTATTGCCGGGCTTGCCATCACTTTTCCGCTGATGAACCTGGTGGTCGCTTTCTGTACGGTAGTCTCGGCAGGCGGCTCCACCATATCATCCATACGTCTGGGGCAGAAAGATACGGACGGAGCCACAGAAGTGCTGAACCACACCCTGATGCTGTGCCTTGTCAACGCATTCCTGTTCGGCGGCATCTCCTTTATCTTCCTGGACGAAATCCTGCGCTTTTTCGGTGCCAGCAACGAAACGCTGCCGTATGCACGGAACTTTATGCAGATAATCCTGTTGGGTACGCCGGTGACATATACAATGATAGGGTTGAACAACATCATGCGTGCCACGGGGTATCCCAAGAAAGCGATGCTGACTTCGATGGTTACGGTGGTGTGCAACATTATTCTCGCCCCTGTCTTCATCTTCCACTTCGACTGGGGTATCCGCGGCGCGGCAACGGCAACGGTCATTTCGCAATTTATCGGCATGATATGGGTGGTGAGCCACTTCCTGCAAAAGACAAGCATCGTACGCTTGCAACCGGGTTTCTGGAAGATGAAAAAGCGTATTATCAGCAGCATTTTCTCCATAGGGATGTCTCCGTTCTTGATGAATGTAACGGCATGCGTCATCGTCATCATCGTCAACAACAGCCTGCAACGTTACGGCGGCGATATGGCTATCGGCGCTTACGGCATCATGAACCGGCTGCTGGTGCTGTACGTAATGATTGTACTGGGACTGACCATGGGCATGCAGCCTATCGTGGGCTACAATTTCGGAGCACAGAAGTACGACCGCGTAAAGGCTACGCTGCGCCTGAGCATCCTTACGGGCGTGTGCATCACCAGTACGGGCTTTATCATCTGCGAACTGTTTCCGCATGCCGTATCGGCTGTCTTTACCAGTGACGGGCAACTGATTGACATGGCTTCCAGAGGAGTGCGTATCGGCATAGCCATGTTCCCGCTGGTAGGTGCGCAAATCGTTATCGGCAACTTCTTCCAAAGCATCGGCAAGGCGAAAATCAGCATATTCCTGTCCCTTACCCGGCAGTTGTTGTACCTGCTGCCGGGACTGATTATCCTGCCACGCTACATGGGGCTGGACGGTATCTGGACGTGTATGCCCGTATCGGACTTCTTTGCATTCGTTACGGCGGTCATTGCCTTGTGGATATATGTAAAGAAACTGAAGAGGTTGTCTCCTCTCCAGTCTTAATCCTTATAAATCGTTCGAGGCTACGCTCGCCACCACGCTACCGTCGAACAAGTGTACCGTGCGGTGTGCAAACGAGGCATCGTGCCGGGAGTGCGTCACCATGACAATGGTAGTGCCTTCCCGGTTCAGTTCCGTCAGCAGGTTCATCACTTCCGCACCGTTCTTGGAGTCCAGATTACCGGTAGGCTCATCGGCAAGAATCAGTTTCGGGTTCGTCACCACGGCGCGGGCAATGGCTACACGCTGCTGCTGACCGCCGGAAAGCTGTTGCGGAAAGTGCTTGGCACGGTGACTGATGTTCATCCGTTTCAGGATATCATCTACCATGCGCTTGCGTTCACCCGCTTTCACGCCCAAATAGGTAAGAGGCAGTTCTACATTTTCGTAAACGTTCAGCTCATCTATCAGGTTGAAGCTCTGGAACACGAATCCTAACTTGCCTTTGCGCACGCGGGTACGTTCTTTCTCTTTCAGGTCCGCCACTTCCTGCCCGAGCAATTTATAACTGCCTTCCGTAGGATTGTCCAGCAGACCGAGTATATTCAATAAGGTAGACTTGCCGCAACCGGACGGGCCCATGATGGCTACAAATTCCCCTTCTTTCACTTCGAGGTTTACATGGTTCAACGCTACCGTCTCCACTTCCGAGGTACGGAATACTTTACTGATGTCGTTTATCTTAATCATATTGTTTTGTTTTCTATGTTATATGCTTTTTTATTCACTCTTGATACTGTTCACAGGGTTCTCGTTGGCTATCCGCCAGGACTTCCAAAGGACGCAGCCTACGATTACCGCCAGATTGGCGATTACCACCAGCAGATATACAACCCAACCGAGAGGAACCTGCTCGGCAAACTGCTCCATCCAGATACCGTTGATATACCACGATGCAAGGGTTCCGAGAACAACTGCCGGCAATGCTACGACAAGCACGTCTTTGGAAAGCAATTCCAGGATAGAGGACGCTTCCGCACCGTTGACCTTGCGGATGGCAATCTCCTTGCCGCGACGGCGTACTTCATCGGCAGTATATCCTATCAGCCCATCAGCATGACGAAGAACATCGTTACGGCCGCCATCAGTGTGGCATTGCGGAACACGCGGACACTGTTGTAGGAATCGGTAATCTGCTTTTCATAGCTGACGAAGTCGATGGTCTGATTGCCGAAGGCATCGGCTGCATCCTGTTCAGTTGCCGCAGGTTCTGTACAAAAGGTTCTTTCAAACGGACATGTACCGTCCCCGTGAAATGTTGATTATAGCGGGCGACAAAAGGCATCTTGGCTTCTGTAAAATCCCCCTATCTGGAAATCTTTCAGCACCCCCGCCACTTTCATCTGTGCAGCATTGTCTACATCGACGGTACGCCCCACGGCATCATTTCCCCAATGCATCATGTCCGCAAATGTTTCATTTACGATTATCTCATCTTTCGTACGTGCCATACGCCCCGCCTTGAACGCCATGCCCATCATTGCCGGATAGTCCTCCCGCATATAGAAACAGGCACGTGTGGAAAAAAGCACATTGCCCGATGCGTCACGAATCATAGAGCCGCTATATCCGCTGACAGGCGTATTGTTGGCGCTGGTCACCGCCTCTACATAAGGAAGCCCTTTAAAGAACCGGAGAGCGGCATCACTCTCTTTATCCTCGTTCCAATAGGCATTGGCAAACGCCATCCGCTGCGGATTATACCCCATATCCTTGTTCAGCACATATTGATACTGCACCATCACCACGCACATAAGTCCGCAAATGAATGCCACGCCTGCAAACTGGATGAAAAGCAGCGGACGCTTCCAGCCTTTCTTCCCTTCGGTATAGCGGCGGAACACTTGGGATACGGGAATACGGGCAAACAAACGTCCCGGCAATATTCCGCCACCAAAAACAGTATGCCGACCACCGTCAGCGGAACCCAGATACGTTCCGGAGCAAGCAGCAAAGAAAGTTTCGCCGCAGCGGTATCTTCAAAGAACTCCCGGAAATTCAGCAGCACCAAAGCCATCAGGAGCAATGCCGCCGCAATGATAATGCCCGTTTCCAAAAGGAACATGCCGAATATCTTGCCGCCGCTTGCCCCGTTGCATTTATGCACGCCTACCGCTTTGGCACGGTATGTAAGTGAGGAAATGGAAATCAGCACGTAGTTCAGCGCCGCAATGAAAAGAATGGCAAGGCCGAGGACTGTCATGATATTACGCATCCGCTCTACGCTTTCGTAATTGCGGTAGGTGTCACGGATAGGCTTTACAAACGCCGTATAACCATACTTCTTTTTATCCTCTTCCGGGCGATATTTCTCTATCATAGCGTCTATACGCGCATTCACCACCGATTTTGTCCGCACCGGGACGGAAACCGGATGTATTCGGGATAACTGTCTCCCCGCGCCATGAGTAGTTGCCGACTCCGTCGTTCCACAAGGTGGGCATAGAGATAACGGCTTCAGGATGGACGGTTGCATTTTCGGGCAATGCCTCATTAAGTACCCTTTCACCGTAAAGTCTTTCTCGTGATTGTAGTTGACGGTCTTTCCCACCGGATTCTCTCCGCCGAATATTCTCCCGGCAAAGCGGTCGCTTAGGAAAATCACATTGGGCTGCTGAAGGTCTTTCACCGGATTACCGCTCAGCACTTCGATACCCATTGTCTTGAAAAAGAGTGAATCCGCCACTATCTTCCTTTCGTCAAAACGGGCGTTTTCATTGTATAACGGGGCATTCATCCAATGGCAGGTGCTGGTAGCAGCTTCCACCTGTTCGGGAAAGTTCTCCAGTATGGCGCCCGCCACAGGGCCGCAATTCTGCTCCTGCGGCGGGTACTTCTCGCCCTTAACGGTAAATACCGACCAGATTTGGTAGAGATTGTCGTAGTCTTTGTAGCAGGTGTCGAAACTCTGCTCGTACGCCACGCGGGAGAACAGCAGGATACTCATCGTCAGGCTTAATCCCAAGGAGATTATCTTGATGATATTCGAGCCGCGTCCCCGAAGCAGGGTTTGAATGACATAATAGATTTGTTTCATCGTATACTAATTTATAATTCGTAAACCTACAGTATCGGAAAACATGGCTTGCCGCCATGTTTTCCTGCCTATAATAATGCAGAAAGCGTGCCAAAGGAGTTATGATTTTGATTATCAGGAAATCCCGCATAAATGTTCCATATACAGGTGTCTAAAAATTAGACACCACCCGTCCAATAATTAGACACAGCCTGCCGAATAATCAAATACTATCTGCTTAATTCCTGCCTACAAATCAGATAAACAGACATTTATTCTTTGCAACCCCTGGCCTGATTAGCCAAATCATCACTTACAGAACAGAAAAACGGAAAATAGGACAACTTTTCTATCGAATGAAAACTTTACCTTTGCCCTCAGTTTCCATAGATATATACTGACAGATAATTCAACTTTCATAGATATAGACTATATAGAGTTATTATGATAAAGCCATATAAACCTTTACTCCTGTCATTCCTCTGCCTGCTTATGGGCAGTTGCGACATGATAGACTATCATCCGTATGATGTACGCATCAACGGTGAGACCGATGTAAACGCCCATAATATTGCGGAGATAGAGCAGAAATGCAAGGACAAGACAACGATTAAGTTCGTGACCATGGGCGACTCGCAACGCTGGTACGACGAAACGCTGGACTTCGTGGGAGAGATAAACAAGCGCGATGACATCGACTTCGTTATCCACGGCGGTGACATGAGCGACTTCGGCGTGACGGACGAGTTTCTGTGGCAGCGCGACATCATGAACAAGCTCCGTGTGCCCTACGTAGCCCTGATAGGCAACCATGACTGCCTCGGCACGGGAGAAGAAACATACCGCGCCGTATTCGGCGACCCTAACTTCTCATTCATTGCCGGACGGGTGAAGTTCGTATGCCTCAACACCAACGCCATGGAGTTTGACTACTCCCGCCCCATTCCCGACTTCGAGTTTCTTGCCGCACAGATACGCGACCATGAAGAGGAATTCGATAAAACCGTTGTGTCCATGCATATACGCCCGTTCTGCAACGAGTTCAACAATAATGTGGCACACGTATTCCAGCGTTACATCAAGGAATTTCCCGGACTGCAGTTCTGTACATCCGCACACGAACACCATCGCTTCGAGAAAGACCTCTTTGAAGATGGGATAATGTATTACATGAGCGACTGCATGAAGAACCGCAACTACTATGTATTCACCATAACACCCGAAGGATATGAGCGCGAAGTGGTCTATTTCTAATCTGCCGGCACTCGCCGCCATCTGCCTGCTGTTGCTGTGGTGCAGCCCGCTTTCCGCACAGGAACGGGATACGGTGATTATCGTAAAGCACGATACCGTTACCTGCAACGCAAACCCGACACCGTCGTTACCGGCCGTACACGCCACAGCCGTTACGACCGGCGCGTGCACCGCTACCGCAAACGGTGGGAAGCTTTGATTCCGACACACACCAAGATACAGTTTGCCGGCAATATGGGACTCCTCTCGCTGGGCACGGGCTGGGATTACGGCAAGCGCAACCAATGGGAAACGGATGTTTTTCTGGGTGTCCTGCCCAAATATCAGTCCGACTGCACCAAACTGACATTTACCTTGAAGCAGAACTACATCCCCTGGAGCCTTGCAAATCAAAGAAAGCCGGTTCTCGGCAGAACCCCTTACCTGCGGTATGTACTTCAACACCGTGTTCGGCGATGAATTCTGGGTGAACGAACCGGATCGTTATCCGAAAGGCTACTACGGTTTCTCGTCCAAAGTACGCATCCACGCTTTCCTCGGACAACGCATTACGTATGATATCGACCCGCGCCGCAGATTTACGGCAAAAGCCATTACGCTGTTCTACGAAATCAGTACCTGCGACCTGTACATCGTAAGTGCATTCACCAACAAGTACCTGAAGCCGAAGGATTACCTGAGCTTGTCCTTCGGAGTGAAGCTACAGTTGCTGTAAGACATGTCTTTCAAGTGAAATTACAGTTACCGCAAGGTTGCCGGCTGTATCTTGCAGTGGTACGAAATGTATCCCCACGGTGGTACAAGAAGTACCTCGCTATGGTACGGCATGTACCCTGCGGTGGTACAGCATCTACCATGCCGTGGTACAACGTATACCACACCGTGGTATGACACCTACCTTGTCGTGGTACGGCATGTACCCTGAGGCGGACGTAGCGCAGCCCCTCTTCCTGCTACTGCTTTTGTTACTTCCGCTCCTTATAAAAACATCCATGTGTCTT
>ENA-OQJP01000481-OQJP01000481.1-human-gut-metagenome-genome-assembly--contig:-NODE-481-length-11132-cov-2.008814_pt1 | contig 11132 bp, 12 predicted proteins | sample MGYA00242611_ERZ504778 | MGnify/ENA primary metagenome ERZ504778 (study PRJEB26092, sample SAMD00036349) | human gut metagenome | host: Homo sapiens | study: EMG produced TPA metagenomics assembly of...
TCCATTAATGCCTACAGGAGCATTGGCGAATGTACTCCCATTAATATTTGCATAAACGATGCTCTTAGGTGCATTCTCGATGCCGTTAGGCCAAACCCAGGCACGTACGTTTGGGTCGGTAACATTGGCGTCTAAAGTACTAGTGTATGCCATAGCTACTAAATGTCCAGCATCATCACTGGTAATAGCATGGATGGAGCGGCCTGCATCAATACCTGTAGTGTTGACTTTTACATCAAGTACTTTGCCGTTATAACGATCCATTACAATCATTTTATTGTAATCAGTGCTATTACTGATAATTAGATAGTCGTCAATAACAGCCATTGTACGGTTCGCTCCAACCTCAAATCCATGTGTGTCATCTGTATAGATTTGGAAACCAAATAATGAAGCTGTATAGCCCACTCCCTGAGGTAATAGATCCGGGAGTTCCAGACTAGTCTGATAGACTGTTTTGTCTGTTCCATTTTGTGCAATAACGGTTATAGTCGGTTGGTTACTTAAATCTATAATGCCGGTTGCCGGATCCAATGATGATGATTCGATAGTAGCCCATGGAGAGACTGTTAATGCCGCAGACTTCAAGGCTGCATCAATAGCTGAAGAGGTTTTATAGATGATGATTTTTCCTGTACCACCCGTACTCTCAGGTTCGACGATACGTATTGTTGCACGTGAATAGTCTGTCAGTTCTACTTTACTAATACTGGCTAATTTTGATTTCACATAAGCAGCCTTAAATGTATAAGTAATTTTGCTTCCATCTTCTTTGACTAATGTTGATTGGAAACCACTGACCAGATCACGAATGCCGGAAATGCTGGGGGAGAATTTTGCTCCTACAGGCAGGCTGGCTGAAACTTTCATTTGTGTCAGGTCACCTTGTATTTTTTCCGTATCTGAAATATAATAAGGAACTTGTATGGTAATTGTATTACTTGCCTCGTCTACGATAGCACTATATGTGGTACTTTCATCAGAAGCTAAGCATCCGGTTATGGTTAGTCCTGTAACATTTTCGCTGCCTGTCCTTGCCAGATCGTCCGGGTCCTCGCAGCTCATGAAGGCTAGCATTGATATTAGTACCCCGGTGAATAGATATTTTATTTTCATAATTTTTCTCTTATTAAATAATTATTATTTCCACAGTTCATTTTGTTCACAGAGTGTGTTGTCTTGAAGTTCTGTGTATGGAATAGGGAAAATTGTATATTTTTCAGGGAATAAACGGTCTTGTGTATCGCATTCTACTCGTGCGTAACTGAAACTGCCACCGGCCTGTGTTATCTTAACGCCGTGCAGACGTTTATGATCAAGTGTTCTTACGGCGATTCCCCAACGGATCAGGTCGAAATATCGGTGTCCTTCCATTCCAAGTTCACAAATACGTTCTTTAGACAGATCTTCCAGATAATCACTCCAATTATTTTGTTGGGCGAGTTCCGGCAGTCCGACGCGGTCACGGATCGTTTTCAGATCAGCATAGGCTTTTCCAAACTCGTTTTGTCGTGCATATGCTTCCGAACGAATCAAGTAAATTTCAGCTAAACGCATTTCTATCCAGTATTGTCCACTCAAAATGCTGCTAAAGTTGATATTGGTATCATCAGAAGCGAACTTACGAATCAGATAACCTGTTGTTGATTTGTGCACATTATCTTGTCCGGTTGTAGCAAAATCCATATATCCGTCATTTCCATCTACATACAACTGGAGAGTACGTCCTTTCCATGTTGCTCCATTATAAAGAATGGAGGCGTAAAAACGTGGTTCGCGATTGGTAAATGGAGCATTGTTGTAGGAACTGAGATTACTCCAGTCAAAAGATTGGTAGCTACCGTTTACTTTGATATCGAAAGAGGAAGCGTATTCATCAGATGGAGTGACTGCCGCACCTACACTTCCTTCTGTAACACCGGCTGCTTTCCAGTCGTATGGTGGACACACGTAGATGTCAAAAGAATGTTGCTTGGCGTTCTTTCCCTGTTGGAAGTAAACCGGAAGGATTAGCTCACTATTATTGACTGAGGTGAATATTTTGTAGTAATCATTGGCAGTCGTTCCTTGCAATAAACTGTAATTCAATTTTAATACTTCATTGCAGGCATCTATCGCATCCCCCCAGCGTTTAGCATAAAGGGCCGCACGTGCTTTCATTCCGTAAGCGGCTCCTTTGGTAATACGCCCCACATTGGTACCTGTCCAGTTTTCCGGAAGGTCTTGTACTGCCTGGGTGTATTCGTTGATAATGAAATCCCAGCAATCTGATTCAGATGAACGTGCTTTAGCTCTTTCGTCAGGTCCGTCTACATAATCTTCATCAGTACGCAGGATAACTCCGCCATGACGGAGCACCAGTTCCTGGTAAGCAAATGCACGTAAGAAACGAACCTCTGCTGTACGCTTTTTCATTTCATCCTGATCTAAGTTATCTCCATAACCTTTGCTTCGGTCATAGAAATATTCGTTGAGTTGACGGATACGGGTATACATACCACTCCAGTTGGAGCGGAAGTTGCTCGTTTCGGTGACATAATTCGTCTGATAAAAGAATTTATTCATGGCACCTCCGTTCACTCCATACCAAGAGTATTTTAACAGATCTGTAGCTCCATCGTCCATTAAGCAGTAAGAATCTATATTGATAGTAGCATTATCATATAGCACGCTATATAGCCCTTTGACGTAAGGTCTACATTTTCCAGTGAGGAATATGCTACATTCTCGCTGTACCAGCCAGTAGGATCTACGTCCAGTACATCACATTGTGTCAAGCAAATGCTAGCTGCTATGCCTATAATGTATTTTTTATATTTTTCATATTAACTATTTGTTTTAAAATCTAACATCTATACCAAAACTGAATGTACGTTGTTGTGGATTAATATCCTGTTGCTACATTTGTACTTTCCGGGTCGATATACTTGAAATCGGTAAATGTCAGTAGGTTAGTCCCGTTAGCATAAACTCTGATGTTTGACAATCCCATCTTGTTGGTCCAGGCTTTAGGAAGCGTATATCCTAAAGTCACGTTCTTCAAACGTAAATACGCACCATTTCTTTTCCAGAAATCCGATTGTTGGGCATTGTTTGAATGAGATACACTGCTGACAGTCAGACGAGGATATTCCGCATTTGTATGATCGGGTCGCCAACTGTTTTCTACCAGATAAAGAGGAGCGTTGTCCCAATTTGCATACCAGGGTCTTGTCATAGGGGTCATATCTGTTGCGCCATTTAAGTCTTGCCATGAGTATTGAAGCATTTTATCACAAAGTGCCGCTCCTTGAAACTGAACAGATAAATCGAAGCCTTTGTAATTAGCGTCAGCCATTAGTGCAAACATCATTTCCGGGCGGATGCCACGTGATATTTTGATTCGGTCGTTGGAATCGATCTTTCCATCGCCGTTAATATCGGCATATTTAATGTCTCCTACTCGTGGTGTATTCCATGATACTTGAGGTGAATTGGCAATCTCTTCTTCACTCTGATACAACCCTAATGCTTTTAATCCCCATAATTCACCGACTGATGATCCGAGAACACTTTGCCAGGGTAATGTGTTATCCGCCTGTGTTCTGCTTAAGATACGGTTATGAGCGTAAGATAAGTTGCCATTCAAACTATAACTGAATTCTCCTATACGATTGCGATGTTTCAGTGCAATTTCAAATCCGCGGTTATCAAATGTTCCTGTATTTTCAGAACTTGGGTAGTGTCCACCTAAAGAAGGAGGATAGATATTACTAACACTTTGAAGAATGTCGTATGTATATTTGTAGAATACATCAAACTCAACTCCCAACAAACCGTTCCAGGCACTAAGATCGAAACCTAAGTTATATGATTTTGTTTTTCCCAAGTCAGTCGTTCATTTTGGATAAGCTACTGTGTTGCTAAGTGTTCCTTGAGTGTTAGGTGTACTGCCAAATCTACTCCATTATTAGTATAAGAGTAGGATTTTCTGTAACAAGAAAGCACTAACGTTGTCGCTACCTAGAATACCAAACGAACCTCTGAGTTTAAAATAGTCTATTTTAGGAAGTGCGTCTTTGAAAAAGTCTTCTTCCGACATCACCCATCCTAAAGAAACTGAAGGGAAGAATCCCCAACGGTGTCCTTTGGCAAACTTATAAGAACCGTCGTAACGGAAAGATGCTTCGGCCAGGTATTTATTGGCGTAGGCATAATTTAGACGACCTACATAAGCGGCGTAAGCACTTTTCCCAGAAGAACCGCTATTAGTTGCAGTTTGGGCATCTCCCAAAGATATTTCGGGTAAATCGAATAAGTCGTAATCCGTACGACTAGCATTCAGTGCAGAGCTTTTTACCTGAGTTTGTTCGTAGAGGAAAAGGGCTCCTACATCATGAAGTCCGAATTTGTTGTTATATGAAATAGTCGGACGTAATATTACTTGTTGTGATTTTTGGTCACCCTGATATAGGTTACCATCTGCCAGCAGATTTGCACTTTGTACATAGCTGTAGCTTTTGGTGGAAGAATCATAGGCATTGACAGAATATGCATAAGCAAATGTTTACTTGCCAGGTCTTGCCAGTCCCAACTGATGAACATATTTGCTTTCAAACCTTTCAGGAATGGGGCTGTATATTCGACATTTGCGGAACTTTCTATTCTGACTCTGCGAGATTCCTGGAATCCTGAATTTGCAGATCCATAGATCGGATTGGCTGCGCTGGTTGCGCCTCGGTATGCCGAAGTAGGATAACCTTCATACTCTTTCGGAACAAAAGGTATAGAGTAAAGCAACTGATGGAAAATACTATAGGCTTGTTGATTGCCATAAGAGTATCCTCCGGCTGATAATAATCTTTGATTAATGCTGCGGTATTTAGTGACACTTTTAATGTCTTTGGTCGCTTGTACATCAATATTTGAACGGAAATTGCTTGCGTTCGTTTTTGTTGCCTTTAATAATACCATCTTGATGTAAATAGCCGCCGCTGATGAAATATCTGACCTTATTGCTGCCTCCGTTTATAGACAGATTGTGTTGGTGCATAAGGGTAGTCTTATATAAGTCGGAGGTCCAGTCTGTATTTTCAAATCCATCGGTAGGGTCTCCGTTATAAGTTGCCGCAATTTTCTTCGTCGGTAAAATATGGATTATCTACGCCATTATTGTCTAGTTTGCGAGCCAGATTATACCATTGCATATATTGGGTTCCGTTCATCATTTTAGGCAGAGTGGTAGCGTGCGATAGAGTCATACTGCCTCTGTAGGTGATATCTGTTTTACCTTCTTGCCCATGTTTGGTTGTTACCAGCACAACTCCGTTGGCTGCCTTCATACCATAAACGGCACAAGATGCAGCGTCTTTTAGGATGGTAACAGACTCCACGTCATTCGGGTCTACTTGTCCCATAGCTCGTTCTACTCCATCAACTAAAACAAGTACCGTACCTGAACCGCTGAATGAAGAATAACCACGGATTAATATGGAAACATCATCCGATCCTGGTTGTCCGAGTGATTGTTGGGTAATAAGGCCGGGCAACTTACCGACTAATGTTTGTGACATATTACTGGCAGTTGTTTTCAACATATCTTTTTGAGATACCGTGGCTACAGATCCGGTTAAGTGAGCTTTCTTTTGTGTTCCATAACCTACTACTACAACTTCGTCCAAATTAGCGACATCTTCTTTTAAGATGATGTTGATCGTACTGCGTCCGTTCACTTTTTATCTCTTGTTTGTTCATACCGATGTATGAGAATTCAAGAGTGGCAGTGTTGGATGCATTGATAGAGTATCTACCGTCAATATCGGTAGTGGTACCTGTGGTCGTACCTTTGACAACGACGCTGACTCCTGGCAACGGATCACCGGTCACGTCTGTGACGACTCCCCTAACCATGTTCTGGGCATAGCCATTTGTGGCATACGCAAAAAGCATCGACAATGAGAATAGTATGATTCTGATTGTTCGGAAACTACTTTTTTGCTTAAAGCATTGTTCCATCATAAGATAAAATTTAATTGGTTAATAAAAAGTTTTTGGGTATTAGATTTATTGTAATTCTTCTAGTACTTTCCAGCATTGATATAAGCCCCTGGGGACATGGAAACAGCCTTTCCATTTGCCTCCTTTAAGTGGCAGAAGTACTTCTCCCTGGCGGTTTAAGTAACCGAACCATTCAGGATATTGAGCATCTTTGAAGTGCGTCCATACATACTCATGTATTTTCTCGAACCACTCCATACATTGTTTGTCACCTGTCAATTGGTAACCTTTTTAGTAGGGAAATAAGTGTTTCAATGTGTACCCACCAAAGTTTCTGATCCCACTCCAGTTGTTGGGGAGGCAACCTTTGCGGTCCATAAAATAGTAGATGCCACCATATTCTTTGTCCCATCCGTAGTTAATCATCGTCAAGGTTACATTTTTTGCCTTTTTCGATTAGATCAGGGCGATTCAGGCGTTTTCCTAAATCCATGATAAACCACATCGCTTCGATGTTGTGTCCGGGAGTCACTTGCCGTCCTTCAAAACAGTCTACGAGATTGCCGTCCACTCCTATGTTTTCAACAATAATTCCTCCTAGCTCCGGGCGATAGAATACTTCCATCACTTCATGGATACAAGTCTCTATGTTTTTTCCAGATACTCTTTGTCCAACAAGTGTTCTATTTCAAGTGCCAGATTACAAAGGATCATCGGGAGGGCGAAATTTTTCAGATTACGTGTGCCCGGATGGATTTTGTTCCATTTACCTTTCGGATTATCTGCCTTTGAGAGAATAATATCGAACGTTTTCTTTGCAATGTCAGCATATTCCTGATTGCCTGTAGCCAGACTGAGTTGCCCGAAAGCCATTGTAGCAAATGTATAGGAAAAGATGTTGTATGGTTCTACCAGAGGATTACCTGCCCGATCCAAAGAAAAATACCAATGATAGTTTCCATCATGTCCGTATTTCCTTTTAGAAACTTCACTGCCTTGAATAGCGCAATCCAGCCATTCCTGTTTTTTCTCAACTTTATTGTAAAGCATTGAGAATAACCAAACTTCGCGTCCTTGCAGCCAAATAAATTTATCTGTATCGAATACGTTGCCTTCACGATCCAGACAAGTGAAATAGCCACCGAATTCGTGATCCTGAGAATGCTCTAACCAGAATGGAAGAACATTATTCAGTAGTTCGTCTTTGTATTGGTTTGCTAATTTTTTTAAATCCATAATTGTTAGTTTTTTATTTAATAAGGTCTATTTTACCGTTCCGAACGGGTCCAGTATCTTTCAATCTCCTCCAGAGACTTTCCGGTAGTTTCCGGTACGAGTTTCCAGACAATGAGCATATACGGTACACACATGATGGCGAACAGGAAGAATGTTCCGGCTGGAGTAAGATTCTGGAGCATCCAGGGGGTTAGCTGTCCGATCAGATAGGTACCGATCCAAAGAGCGAATCCGGCAATGGACATTGCTAATCCGCGTATTTTGGTAGGGTACATCTCAGAGAGAAGTACGAATATCACAGCGCAAATGGAAATGGCGCAACAAAAAACATAACACAGAAAGAAGGCTAACAGAAACAGGCTGGAAATATTCCAGGCATTTCCGAAGAGGAAATAACTGCCAATGAGTATCAATGAAACGACCATTCCGGATACCCCATAATATATCAGTTTCTTGCGTCCTACTTTGTCAATGATGAGAAGTGCCAGGATAGTGGTCAGTGTATTCACAAGTCCTACAAGAACCTGATAGAACAGAGAATCCCCTCCTGAAAGACCGGCATTCTCAAAAATGGAAGGCCCGTAGTAAAGAACTGCATTAACCCCCATGAACTGTCCCAGAATAGCAATACATACACCGATAATGACTGCTTTCAGAATACCTGGTTTCAGAAGGATAGACCATTCTGAACGGGTCTCGGAAACAAGGACGGATTTTGTCTCGTTTAGCTGGAAATCAGCCTCTTTAAATGAATTGTAGATCTTTTCCAGAATATAAGTGGCTTTCCTTTCTTGTCCTTTTACTATCAGCCATCTGGGGCTTTCGGGTATGAAAAAGATAATAATAAAGAATATTATGGCTGGTAATGTCTCCATGCCTAACATACCTCTCCACACTTCTGTAACTACTATTTTTTCTAACCAGGCGATAGGTAAGTGGTTTCCACTCTCTGAATATGCCAATAACTGGTAGTTGACAAGATAAGCTCCTAGAAAACCGACAGTTACGGCCAGTTGATACAGGGAGACCATCCTGCCTCTGAATTGTGCGACGGAAACTTCGGAAATGTAAAGAGGAGATACAATAGAAACAACACCAATTCCGATGCCACCTATGATTCTATAAACAACTAACTGGTTAAAGTCAATGCAAAAAGCACAGCCGATTGCTGATGTAGAAAACAGAATGGCAGAAAGTATCATTGTTCTTTTACGTCCGATGCTGTCGCTCAATATTCCGGAAAAGAGAACACCGACAATCGATCCGATCAATGCGCATCCTACATACCATCCTTGTTGCAAGGTGTCCAACTGAAACAGATGTGTCACCTGAGCTATTGTGCCGGATATGACAGCTGTGTCATAACCGAACAGAAAGCCTCCTAAAGCAGCAACGACTGAAAGGAATATGATATAACCCAGATTAATTGTTGTTTTCATATAGTTTATTTGATTTCAAAGTATTCTCTGTATCTGTCATATAAATGTCCTGCCTGCAGATAAGCTGATTGCGGACTTAAAAAGTGAGAAAACTCAAAAGTGATTGCTTTATCATATCCGGCACGTTTTGCCGCTTCCAGTTTCATGCGGAGTTTGTCGAATTTGATCGGCAGGAACCGGATGGGCATATCGCGGTCGAATGTTTCCGCGTTTGTCCAACATTGCATTCCGTATTTGTCTGCCAGTTTCTTGTTTACAGTGAAAAAAGCATCCAGTTCGTCGTAGTCAATGTGTCCGTCTTGAAAAGCACAAGCGTCTACTACATCGTGTATACCATCAAAAATTTCATTCCATTCTTTTTCGTGTTGTTGTACAGAAACCGCAATCTTCTCTTGTCAGTTTCCCTGTTCCCATAATAGCCTTTTGCCATCAATCCACGGAGAGATAAAAAGTCGGGAGTCCGTTCGATATATCTTTACATTGCTTTCCCATAGCGCGGAAAGCATCAATAGCCCCTTTCGTGGCACGGCTAATCTCGCCGCTGATGTACCAGCCTCCAAACTTTTATACTTCTCTCCGTACATCTTCCAAACCTCATCAATCACATACTTGTTATCCTCAATCTCCCAACTTAAATCACCTGTATCCCAATACCGTCCTGAATCATACAAACCAAAATAAAAATTTCATGTTATACTTCTCCGCCAGACGCAAATACATATCTACCAAATCAACCGACGGCATATAACATCCTTTTTTCAGCAAATAAGGTGAAGGGTAAGTCATAAACTTACGATAACCGGAACGAATCATAATCACTGTATCGATACCGATTCTTTTCATATGCTGAAAATCCAGATCCCATTCTTTCTCACCCCAGTTCTGATGAGGAATATCATGAGATATTTCATCCAAAAAAGTTCCTGTAATTTTTAAGCCATTATTTTTGGGAACAATCAATTTGCTTTCCAAATCGCCAGCCTTGATCTTCGGGGAGAGTTCCCCTCTCCCCTCTCCGTCAGCTGCAAATAATGAAGGGGCAACCAAAGCGGAAGCTCCGGCCAAAGCTGCCTTCTTTAAGAAATCTCTACGATTATTAGTTTCCATAGTTTTAATTTTTTGTTTTTACTTGGATATATGTTAACCTATTGAATATACTTACCAGTGATATCGATCTGTTTTTTATTGAAAGGATCCAATACCTGATCAATCATTACAGCCATCTCCCCTCTCAAAATATTCCGTTTCAAATCCGGTTCTTGCATTCCGTATGCTTTCCAAAGCGCTTGCGGATCAACAGTAGTATGTAGTTTTTCCATTTCTGCTATCTTCTGAACAAGTTGAACTGCCTCCTCAATACTTAATTTATCCGCTCCTGTTTTTTTTGAATTCATCTTTGGCAGCCGGATACACTTCAAACAGACCATCCAGTTCTGACGCCAGCAATACCGTATCCGCTCTCAACCAAGTCTGATTGGACCAGTCCACATTCTTACCGACTCCTTTCAGAATCCCCGTAGAGCCAATCCGCTGATAAGGAGCAAACTTCACATCCGAGACAGGAACATCCAGATAAGGAAGCAAATATCCTTTAGCATCCAGAATAGCATTCTGAACATCACGAACAGAAACATCACTTATCTTCTGATTATTCTTCACAGCAAGTGCAGCCAAAGCTCCCGCTGCCTGACCGATCTGCAGTACAACCGGTTGCAAACGAGTCGTTCCATTCATAATATTCGATACGGAAATAGATTTCTCTGCAACAATCAGCCCGTCTACCTCCTGAGGAATCAATGTACCTAATGGCAACCCATACGAAGGGATCGGATGAAAATACAGATTAGGCAACTCTTCATAACCATGATAGCGGGTATGGTGATGATCTACCGGATAATCTCCCACAGCAATACAAGTACGGTACAGTTTTTCATCCTGTGTATATGGATTGAGTGCATGATTCAAGTTAAAGCGTACTAATCCGTGAATTCTTCTGGACTCTCTATGATAAGGGATAAAGGGCAACTTATCCTCTGTCGGATATTCATCATCCGCCAATCCAAGTGTATTATATCCCAGCTCATGTTGCAGGAAGTAGACAAAGCACATCGTATAATGTTTCGCATATTCCAACGCTTTCAAGCGCTCTTCCGGAGTCATTTCAATCAGATTAATATAATAATCATTACCTTCTATCGGCCAATTAATCATATATTTATGATTTGGTAACCGCCCGTAAGTAATCATCATATCTTTAGACCAGACGCGATCCGGCTCTTTAGGAGTTATGCATACCGGACTGGCACAGGCACAGGCAAATTCTTTAGGATCGTATCCTTCAGGTTCCGGAATAGTCACATCCTTACCATAATCTTTTAATATGGCAACATAAGTAATATCCTGCACAATATTATCTTCTTTTCCGGAGCAATATACCTCGTGCGTGTCATCTCTGCTTTCCATACCAATATCGTACTTCAC
>ENA-OQJP01000483-OQJP01000483.1-human-gut-metagenome-genome-assembly--contig:-NODE-483-length-11102-cov-5.974032_pt1 | contig 11102 bp, 8 predicted proteins | sample MGYA00242611_ERZ504778 | MGnify/ENA primary metagenome ERZ504778 (study PRJEB26092, sample SAMD00036349) | human gut metagenome | host: Homo sapiens | study: EMG produced TPA metagenomics assembly of...
TTTAACACTTTCTTTCTTCAATAAATTCAAAAAGAATAGCCCAAAAGTACAAAAATCAATGATAGAAAAAGAATTTAATGATAGAATTTACACTAAAAGTACTGCAAAAAGAGAAAAATATACCATATTCATGTTACAGAACATAGGATTATTTCCGTTACTAGACTCCGCCACATGCGTGCATATGCAAAAAAAAAGCCTCCGGAACTTCTTCAAGTCCGGAGGCTTCAATCAAAAACGGCAGCTACCTACTCTCCCACTGTGACGCAGTACCATCGGCGTGACAAGGCTTAACTTCTCTGTTCGGAATGGGAAGAGGTGGAACCCTTGTGCTATAGCCACCTGAATAAGGGCGACATATCGACAAGCCATCAGCGTTATCTTATCCTGTAGTAATAACCGAACGTATACACCATCCAAAATATAAGGAAAGTGGACGGGCAATTAGTAATGCTCGGCTTTGATGTCTCCATCTTTACACCTGCATCCTATCAACGTCGTAGTCTACAACGACCCTCAGAAATCTAATCTTGTGGCCGGCTTCGTACTTAGATGCTTTCAGCACTTATCCGATCCAGACTTAGATACCCGGCAATGCACCTGGCGGCACAACCGGTAAACCAGAGGTCTGTCCAACACGGTCCTCTCGTACTAGTGTCAGAGCCACGCAAATTTCATACGCCCACGATAGATAGAGACCGAACTGTCTCACGACGTTCTGAACCCAGCTCGCGTGCCACTTTAATGGGCGAACAGCCCAACCCTTGGGACCTTCTCCAGCCCCAGGATGTGACGAGCCGACATCGAGGTGCCAAACCACTCCGTCGATATGAGCTCTTGGGAGGGATCAGCCTGTTATCCCCGGAGTACCTTTTATCCTTTGAGCGATGTCCCTTCCATACGGAAACACCGGATCACTATGCTCTAGTTTCCTACCTGATCGACTTGTCAGTCTCCCAGTCAAGCGCCCTTATGCCATTACACTCTAACGGCGGTTACCAATCGCCGTGAGGGCACCTTTAGAAGCCTCCGTTACGCTTTTGGAGGCGACCACCCCAGTCAAACTACCCACCAATCAGTGTCCCCATATACACGGGTTAGAATCCAAACAAATGAAGGGTCGTATTTCAACAGCGGCTCCAAGGATACTGGCGTACCCCCTTCAAAGCCTCCGACCTATCCTACACATCACGTGCCCAGATTCAATGATAAGCTATAGTAAAGGTTCACGGGGTCTTTTCGTCCCATCGCGGGTAATCGGCATCTTCACCGATACTACAATTTCACTGAGCTCACGGTTGAGACAGCGTCCAGATCATTACACCATTCGTGCAGGTCGGAACTTACCCGACAAGGAATTTCGCTACCTTAGGACCGTTATAGTTACGGCCGCCGTTTACTGGGGCTTCAATTCAACGCTTCTCTCAACGATGACGTCTCCTCTTAACCTTCCAGCACCGGGCAGGTGTCAGGCTGTATACAGGATCTTTCGATTTAGCACAGCCCTGTGTTTTTGTTAAACAGTTGCCTGGACCTATTCTCTGCGCCCTCCCGTCACCGGGTAGGGACCCTTTATCCCGAAGTTACAGGGTCAGTTTGCCTAGTTCCTTAACCGTGAATCACTCAAGCGCCTTAGAATATTCATCCCGACTACGTGTGTCCGTTTACGGTACGGGTACCTACAGGATTTAGTTTAGCGGATTTTCTTGGCAGCATGATTACATGCACTATTGCCTTGTCCCGAGGGACGCGGCATACTATCAGGTTCGATTCTCATGGTGGATTTGCCTGCCAAAATCAACATCTACACCCTTCAACCATCTATTCCGTCAGATGGCGGCATTGTCACTACTGCGTCTCCACATCACTCCTGGAGGTAGTAACGGAATATTAACCGTTTCTGCCATCGGCATCGCCCTTCGGCTGAGCCTTAGGACCCGACTTACCCTGATCCGATTAGCGTTGATCAGGAAACCTTAGTCTTTCGGCGAGGGGGTTTCCCGCCCCCTTTATCGTTACTTATACCTACATTTGCTTTTCCAGACGCTCCAGAATACCTCGCGGTACGCCTTCGACGCTGACTGGAATGCTCCCCTACCGATCATTTCAATGATCCCACTGCTTCGGTAGACAACTTAATACCCGATTATTATCCACGCCAGACTCCTCGACTAGTGAGCTGTTACGCACTCTTTAAATGAATGGCTGCTTCCAAGCCAACATCCTAGCTGTCTTAGCAGTCAGACTTCGTTAGTTTAACTTAGCTGTCATTTCGGGACCTTAGCAGGTGGTCCGGATTCTTCTCCTCTCGGGCACGGACCTTAGCACCCATGCCCTCACTCCTGAGGTAAAACTGATGCGCATTCGGAGTTTGTCAAGACTTGATAGGCGGTGAAGCCCTCGCATCTTATCAGTCGCTCTACCTCACATCAGTAACCCACAAGGCTGCACCTAAATGCATTTCGGGGAGTACGAGCTATCTCCAAGTTTGATTAGCCTTTCACCCCTACCCTCAGCTCATCCAGAAGCTTTTCAACGCTTATTGGTGCGGTCCTCCAGCTGGTGTTACCCAGCCTTCAACCTGGCCAAGGGTAGATCACTTGGTTTCGCGTCTGCCACTGCCGACTATACGCCCTCTTCAGACTCGCTTTCGCTTCGGATACGTGTGTCGTCACACTTAACCTTGCCGGCAAAGGCAACTCGTAGGTTCATTATGCAAAAGGCACGCCGTCACTGCTTTAAGCAGCTCCGACCGCTTGTAGGCGCACGGTTTCAGGAACTATTTCACTCTTCTGTTCGAAGTGCTTTTCACCTTTCCCTCACGGTACTGGTTCGCTATCGGTCTCTCGGGAGTATTTAGCCTTACCGGATGGTCCCGGCAGATTCACGCAGAATTCCTCGTGCTCCGCGCTACTCAGGATACTACTATGCTTCGACAACATACGAATACGCAACTGTCATGCTCTATGGTCTTTCTTTCCAGAAAGTTCTTCTCCGATGTCTTCATGCAACGACGTAGTCCTACAACCCCGATCATGCCGTAACATGAACGGTTTGGGCTATTCCCCGTTCGCTCGCCACTACTGGGGGAATCATTGTTATTTCTTTTCCTGCAGGTACTAAGATGTTTCAGTTCCCTGCGTTAGCTCCTGAAATGATCAGGTGGCGTGTCTTCAACACGCCGGGTTGTCCCATTCGGAAATCCCCGGATCAAAGGTTATTTGCACCTCCCCGGAGCTTATCGCAGCTTATCACGTCCTTCATCGCCTCCGAGAGCCAAGGCATCCGCCATGCGCCCTTGTTTACTTTCCTTATTCATTCGCCCACACTTGCGTGTCAGCGGGATGATATATACTTTCAGCTCTTTACTACTAAAATTACTGTTTGCTTGTACAATATGTCATAGATCGGTCATCTTCGTATCTTACGTCTCTGATGGAGTGGAGAATAACGGATTCGAACCGTTGACCCTCTGCGTGCAAGGCAGATGCTCTAGCCAGCTGAGCTAATCCCCCGAATCTCAAGATTCGTAGTCCCAGGCAGAGTTGAACTGCCGACCTCTACATTATCAGTGTAGCGCTCTAACCAACTGAGCTATAGGACTAAGTTCAACCTAGTCTGTTTCATTAGACCCGGCTTCTTACTTTCTCTCTTCCGTCTTAATACGGAATCATATCTTGAATAAACAACAACAGCAGTACAAAAACAAAAACCTTTACTTTGGATCCTCTCCAGAAAGGAGGTGTTCCAGCCGCACCTTCCGGTACGGCTACCTTGTTACGACTTAGCCCCAGTCACCAGTTTTACCCTAGGGCGATCCTCGCGGTTACGCACTTCAGGTACCCCCGGCTCCCATGGCTTGACGGGCGGTGTGTACAAGGCCCGGGAACGTATTCACCGCGCCGTGGCTGATGCGCGATTACTAGCGAATCCAGCTTCGTGGAGTCGGGTTGCAGACTCCAGTCCGAACTGAGAGGGGTTTTAGGGATTGGCATCCACTCGCGTGGTAGCGGCCCTCTGTACCCCCCATTGTAACACGTGTGTAGCCCCGGACGTAAGGGCCGTGCTGATTTGACGTCATCCCCACCTTCCTCACATCTTACGATGGCAGTCTTGTCAGAGTCCTCAGCATCACCTGTTAGTAACTGACAACAAGGGTTGCGCTCGTTATGGCACTTAAGCCGACACCTCACGGCACGAGCTGACGACAACCATGCAGCACCTTCACACTCGCTATTGCTAGCTGAACCGTTTCCGGATCATTCGAGTGCAATTTAAGCCCGGGTAAGGTTCCTCGCGTATCATCGAATTAAACCACATGTTCCTCCGCTTGTGCGGGCCCCCGTCAATTCCTTTGAGTTTCACCGTTGCCGGCGTACTCCCCAGGTGGAATACTTAACGCTTTCGCTTGGCCGCTTGCCGTATATCGCAAACAGCGAGTATTCATCGTTTACCGTGTGGACTACCAGGGTATCTAATCCTGTTTGATACCCACACTTTCGAGCCTCAATGTCAGTTGCAGCTTAGCAGGCTGCCTTCGCAATCGGAGTTCTTCGTGATATCTAAGCATTTCACCGCTACACCACGAATTCCGCCTGCCTCAACTGCACTCAAGACATCCAGTATCAACTGCAATTTTACGGTTGAGCCGCAAACTTTCACAACTGACTTAAACATCCATCTACGCTCCTTTAAACCCAATAAATCCGGATAACGCTCGGATCCTCCGTATTACCGCGGCTGCTGGCACGGAGTTAGCCGATCCTTATTCATAAAGTACATGCAAACGGGTATGCATACCCGACTTTATTCCTTTATAAAAGAAGTTTACAACCCATAGGGCAGTCATCCTTCACGCTACTTGGCTGGTTCAGGCCATCGCCCATTGACCAATATTCCTCACTGCTGCCTCCCGTAGGAGTTTGGACCGTGTCTCAGTTCCAATGTGGGGGACCTTCCTCTCAGAACCCCTATCCATCGTTGACTAGGTGGGCCGTTACCCCGCCTACTATCTAATGGAACGCATCCCCATCGTCTACCGGAAAATACCTTTAATCATGCGGACATGTGAACTCATGATCCCATCCTGGATTAATCTTCCTTTCAGAAGGCTGGCCAAGAGTAGACGGCAGGTTGGATACGTGTTACTCACCCGTGCGCCGGTCGCCATCAGCCTTAGCAAGCTAAGACCATGCTGCCCCTCGACTTGCATGTGTTAAGCCTGTAGCTAGCGTTCATCCTGAGCCAGGATCAAACTCTTCATTGTAAAAATATTCTTTCAACACTTAAGTTGACTTTGCGCTCAAGGACTCCAAATCTATCAATACAATAAAAATATTGACGGTTCTTGTTTTTCCGTACACCATATTATATATACGGTGCACCGGCTTGTACTACTTGTTTGTTTATCTTAAATCTTTCAAAGAACTCTTATTCCTGTTTGCCATCGTTTCCGAAAGCGGATGCAAAGGTAAGAGATTTTATCGTAACCACCAAATGTTTTCGAAAGTTTTTTTGAAAAAGTTTTTTTCGAAACTTCCATAAAAGGCGGACCATCCATCCTCCCGAGGTCTTATCCGTTCTCGCTCCCTTAGCCCCGCTAAGGTAAGATACCAGGTGCAGATCACTATCAAGGAAAATCTCCCACGTTTGTTTCACCAAGTCAGTAACACTGTCTGAAGTGCCGCATCTCTCTCGATTGCGGGTGCAAAAGTAGACCTTTTAACGCTAACAGGCAAACTTTCACAAGACAAATTATCCGGATTCCCTGAAACTTTTTTGTAATACGCTGAATCACAGATGCGTTACAAAGAAGGTTTTTATAACGGAGGACACGGGAGGAAAAAGACAGACACATTATAATATTCGCACGCGCGTAAACAAAAACGGAAGAGCTGGAACTAAAGAAGGGGAAGGCGCGAGTCCGGAGGGGCAACCAAACACCGTAAGCCAGGACAGGGAAGGGAAGACAGCTACGGAAAACACAGGACGATGTACGCAGCACACACAACTGAGTTAGCAAAAACAGATGCCAATGCTACCACTCTTGAAAAACTTTAGGAAGGAAAAAGCAGAGAAGAATTTCCTTGTTCAAGCACGTGCCAACAAAAGTCTGAATGTAAAATCCATAAAGAAGACTACATATTTTGCACTTCCCCCTCTACCACACATACACACTTGACAGTTATTATTTGAAAAAAGTTCTATGAAAATTTGGTTTATATTATAAACTATATTATATTTGTAAAGTAATTAAGTAAAATAAACTTTTATCATTCAACCTATAAAACATCATAACAATGAAAACAAACACAACATTTCACAAGAAACGTGCCACTATCCTGGCATGCGCCACACTAGCTATTCCGAGATTTGCCACTGAAAATATAGCACAAACCACCGACTTTATATCACTATAATAAGAAATAAAGCTATGAAAACAAATCAGAACAACAAAAAAACCGTTCCAACTCAGGAACAAATCGAAGTAGTATGCCGGCAAAGAGCCCGTCATTTTTGGAATTGGCTCACTTGGTCATTAGTCTATTATGTGGTAATAAACCTGTTTCTTATAGCTATAAACTGGTTTACCAGTCCACACTACTGGTGGGTACTATGGGTGATAGTAGGCTGGGGAATCAGCTTGCTGATGACAGCCATAGAGAAAAGCATCAAATATTAATTAATCACAAACTAAAAGAAAAACAGTATGGAAGAAAGAAAATTGAATGAGAAAGAGAGTTTGGAACTCATCGCTCAAATGATTCAGAATACAAAAAACAGGCTAGAAACCAATTGTGGCATGCCGTTCCTTTTTTGGGGATATACCACTATCTTTGTCAGCCTGCTGGTCTGGTTTCTGGTAGTAACTACCCGGAATTATTATTGGCAATACCTATGGTTCTTACTCCCCATCATCGCAGGAACAGGAACTTACCTTTCCACACGTAATCAGCAGCCGGGTATCAAGACTCATTTGGACAAAGTAATCAATTATATTTGGTTGGTATTCGGCATTAACCGGCTTTCTGATATCCATGCTCGCCATGTTTTTCTGGCAACTTCCCATCCTATTCATGGTCCTTCTGCTGATGGGCATGGGAACTACACTAACAGGTCTGGTGATAGGTTATAAAACTGTCACTATTTGCGGCACACTGGGAGCGTTAAGCTCCATCGGATGCCTTTTTTATCCAGGTCTAAACCAGATATTAATCTTCGCTCCTGTCTTTATTTTTATGATGGTTATTCCGGGACATGTGTTGAATCATGCTGCCCGTAAACAAAAAAAAATCGTAACTTTGCGCCTATGTTCAAAGAATTGAATCCATTACTACATTCCGAACTGAGACTTGCCGTGATGTCCATACTGGTTTCAGTGGAAGAAGCCGAGTTCAGCTATCTGAAACAACAGACAGGAGCAACGGCAGGTAATCTGAGTGTGCAAATAGACAAGCTGAACAAGGCTGACTATGTAGAAGTCATCAAGACATTTAAAGGAAAAATGCCTTGTACCATTTGTAAGATTACACAAAAAGGGCTTGAAGCTTTTGAAGAATATGTAGATGCATTAAAAAGTTATATAAACATAAATACATAACAGATCATATCATTATTTGTTCCATCCACAAACCTGTTTGAATAAATACTGTTTAACATCTTGATTGACAGGCATTCTGAAATTCACCATCCTAGGATGATTATATGAGATAACTTTCTATTATCCCATATAATTTTTAGAATAAACACCTTAATAAAAGGTTTTGTAAATTTGTACCCGGAAGAGAGAACATCCTCTCCCACAAAAGCGTTTATATTATACAAACTTTAAATAAAGAATTATGGAATTTGTAACGAATGAAAAGCTGACAATCGTAGGTGCTGCCGGAATGATTGGCTCGAACATGGCTCAAACTGCTATTATGATGGGCCTTACTCCCAATATTTGTTTGTATGACCCATACGCTCCCGGTCTGGAAGGTGTGGCAGAAGAACTATACCATTGTGGTTTCGAAGGCATGAACATCACTTTCACTTCCGATATCAAGGAAGCTTTGACCGATGCTAAATATATTGTAAACTCAGGTGGTGCGGCACGTAAAGCCGGCATGACCCGTGAGGACTTGCTGAAAGGAAACGCAGCCATCGCTGAAGAATTCGGAAAAAATGTAAAGGCCTATTGTCCGGACGTAAAACATATCGTGGTTATTTTCAATCCGGCTGATATTACCGGTCTGATCACCTTATTATATTCAGGCCTGAAACCATCACAAGTTACAACTCTTGCCGCTCTTGACTCTACACGCTTGCGCAGCGAATTGTCCAAGCATTTCGGCATCGCCATGGATAATGTAGAAAACTGCCGCACGTATGGCGGTCATGGTGAGCAGATGGCTGTTTATGCTTCTACCGCTAAAGTAAACGGAAAAGCATTACTTGATATCATCGGCACTGATGCTTTGACAAAAGAACAATGGACTGAAATACAACAAAAAGTAACTAAAGGCGGTGCAAACATCATCAACCTGCGCGGCCGCTCTTCTTTCCAAAGCCCGTCATATGTTTCTATCGAAATGATTGCCGCCGCCATGGGAGGAAAGCCATTCCACTGGCCTGCAGGCACTTACGTATCCAATGGTAAGTTCGACCATATCATGATGGCCTGGGAAACTTCTATCGCTAAGGATGGCTGCCACTTAAAAGAAGTAAAAGGAACGCCCGAAGAAGAAGCCGCATTAGAAAAAAGTTATGCACACCTTTGTGCTTTGCGTGATGAAGTGATTGCGATGGGAGTACTTCCTCCGGTTTCCGAATGGAACAAGCTGAATCCTAATATTAAATAATTCTGATTACAATATTCCGTTAAAAACATCGCCGGGTTCGCCCTTGGCGATGTTTTTTGTATCTTCGCACTCGCAATGATAGACCAACCCACCATAGACCGGATACTGGATGCCGCACAAATTGTAGATGTGGTATCCGAGTTTGTCACTCTGCGGAAACGCGGTGTGAATTTTGTCGGACTTTGTCCATTCCATGATGACAAAACCCCTTCATTCTATGTATCACCGGCCAAAGGATTATGTAAATGCTTCGCCTGTGGAAAAGGTGGAAATGCTGTCCATTTCGTTATGGAACACGAACAGATGACCTATCCCGAAGCACTACGCTGGCTGGCCAAAAATACAATATAGAAATAAAGGAACGCGAATTGACCGATGAGGAGAAACAAGTACAAAATATACGGGAAAGTCTCTTTGTAGTCAATGAGTTTTGCCCGCGATTATTTTCAAAACATTCCTCTACAACCACGCTTGACGGAAAAAGCCATTGCCATGTCTTATTTTCCGCCAACGGGGCATTCGTGACGATATTGTCAAGAAATTCCAATTGGGATACAGCACTACCGCTTCTGACGCATTGGCACAAGAAGCCATGCGAAAGGATATAAAAAGAATTTCTGCTCAAGACCGGACTATGTTACGAAAAAGAAGATGGCAGTTTTACGCGACCGTTTTTGGGGACGTGTGATATTTCCATGGTTTTAACATCAGCGGAAAAGTGCTTGGCTTCGGTGGACGTGTACTGGACAGCCGCACCAAGGGAGTAAACCAAAAATACGTCAATTCGCCCGAATCCGAAATTTTCAGTAAACGAAAAGAACTATATGGCATTTATCAGGCTAAAGCTGCCATTGTAAAAAGCCGACTGTGTTTACATGGTAGAAGGATACACCGATGTAATTGCCATGCACCAATGCGGGCTGGAGAATGTAGTGGCCAACTCGGGTACAGCATTGAGCGAACAACAAATCCGGTTGCTACACCGCTTCACCTCCAATATCACCCTATTATATGATGGTGACGAAGCCGGTATAAAAGCAAGCATCCGAGGTATCGATATGTTACTTGCAGAAGGCATGAATATCAAAGTGCTGCTTCTGCCTGACGGAGATGATCCCGATAGTTTTTCCAGAAAACACAATGCCACGGAATTCAGAAAATACATTGATGATCACGAAGAGAACTTTATCCGTTTCAAGACCAACCTTTTACTAAAAGATGCACAAAGGGACCCCAATCAAACGGCCGGATTGATATCGGACATGGCACGAAGTATCGGACTGATTCCGGATAAAGTAATTCGATATACCTGCTTGACAGAATGTGCTACCCTCTTGAACGTAAACGAGCAAATTATTTTAGACGAGATCAAAAAGCATCTGCTTCAACGGGATGATAACTATCTGGAACAAATCAAGAAAGAAAAAGACGCATCCGCCACTATCGGCTCTCTGCCTTCTGCCGATGCACCTTTTCCTGCCGGCAGCATACCTCCTGCCGATATGCCCCCCATAGAAGTAGATGATGATGTTCCCCCTCCGTTTCCTCCTGCAGAAGCAGAAGCGGGGTATCAATCGTATATTCCCCAAGAAGGACGGGAAAAGTACGTTTTTTATGTAAAAGAACAGTTACTGCTTCAAACTTTGATACGCCACGGAGAGAAAGTCATGTGCTATGTAGAAACGGAAGAAAATACGGAAACTCCGCTCACTGTGATAGAATATATTTCCATGGATTTGAAACAGGATGAATTACAGTTCCATAATCCGTTGCACCGAAAAATACTAGCAGAGGCAGAAGCTCATCTGCATGACTCCAACTTCACGGCAGAGCGTTATTTTCTGGCTCATCCCGACCCTACAATCAGCAAGCTGGCAGCAGATATGATAAATGATCGTTACCAATTGAGTAAAAGCAATTCACAAGCGATGGTCAAAGATGAAGAACGCTTACACGAACTAGTACCACACCAACTTATCGACTTCAAACTTGCCATTTTAGAAGAAGATATGAAATATACGCTGCAAGCATTGAACAAGCCTGAAGTAGCAGCCAATGCCGATAAATGCCTTGAAGTCATGGCCCACTTTAAAGAATTAAGTGAATTACAAAAATTATGGCCAAGCGTGCCGGAGACCGGGTAGTATTAAAATAAAGGAGGCATAACTCCTTACCGGTTATGCCGTATCAAATCCATAAATTCCTCACGTGTTTTGGCTTGATTAAACGCACCTGTGAAATCAGAAGTAGTAGTAATGG
>ENA-OQJP01000484-OQJP01000484.1-human-gut-metagenome-genome-assembly--contig:-NODE-484-length-11095-cov-2.363056_pt1 | contig 11095 bp, 17 predicted proteins | sample MGYA00242611_ERZ504778 | MGnify/ENA primary metagenome ERZ504778 (study PRJEB26092, sample SAMD00036349) | human gut metagenome | host: Homo sapiens | study: EMG produced TPA metagenomics assembly of...
CTTTTTTTGCGGATAGGGTGATTGACTGTACATTATCAGGAAAATTGTCAGGAATACTATTCTGTATATTATCCACTAAATCGGCTTTGTTATAAACAAGGATAAGCTGCTTTCTTTCACAACGGGGAAGGAGTTGACCGGCCAACTGTGTTATTTGAGCTTGGGCATTCGTAGCATCAATCATCCAAAGGACAATTTCTGCTTGATCCAACTTTTGGAAAGTGCGTTCGATACCGAGGCTTTCATTGTATCGCTAGTTTCACGAATACCTGCTGTGTCGATGAATCTGAAGTAATGCCACCTATATTGACAGTATCTTCTATTATATCCCGTGTAGTGCCATGAATGTCGCTAACAATAGCTTTGTCTTCATTAAGTAAGACATTGAGCAATGTAGACTTTCCTGCATTCGTTTCACCGATAATGGCTACAGGAACGCCGTTTTTGATGGCGTTACCTACGTTGAATGAATTAACCAAACGAGCTATGACTTTCTCTATGTTGTTCGCTAGTTGGCAAAGTTCGGAGCGGTCGGCAAATTCCAGTTCCTCGTGATCGCTGAAATCCAATTCCAATTCGATGAGTGAGGTGAAATGGAGTAATTGGTCACGTAAGGTAGCAAGTTCCTTACTGAAACCGCCCCGCATTTGGCTCATGGCAAGACGGTGGGTCGCTGCAGACGATGAGGCAATCAGATCGGCAACTGCTTCTGCTTGACTCAGGTCCATTTTCCCATTTAGAAATGCACGCTGGGTATATTCGCCTGGGGCAGCCATGCGACAACCATTCTTGATGAGTAGTTGTAATACTTTCTGAAGAATATAGGCAGAACCGTGGCAAGTGATTTCCGTACTGTTCTCACCAGTATAGGAGTGAGGAGCACGAAACAGACTAACGAGTACTTCATCTATAACTTCAGAGCCGTCATAAATCCGTCCAAAAGTAAGTGTGTAAGGCTTGCTGTCCCCTAACTCTCTATTAGTAGCGGCAGGAGTAAAAATACAAGATGTGATTTCGATAGCTTCCGGTCCGGAAACGCGAATACATCCAATAGCCCCGCCTGGGCGGTAGCTATGGCGCAGATAGTATCTTGGTTCATTATTTACAGCTTGTTTTATGACGCAAAGATAGTGCTTTCTCCTGATTTTATATCCGATAAGATATTTAAATACGTTCGAGTACTTTAAGAATAAGATGGTCAATTGTATTTTTATATCCGGTGTTGGCTTCTTTAATTAATCGGTTGGCAATTACCATGCAGACAGTCATGGCTTTATGCCCCATCAAACGACTGAGGCCGGCCAGTGCGGAACTTTCCATTTCGAAATTGGTAATCTTATAACCGTTGTATTCGAATTGCTCGATTTTTTCGTTCTGATGCGGGTCTGCCAGGGGAACACGCAGTTCACGTCCTTGCGGACCGAAGAAACCGCCGGCGGCGATGGTGACGCCTCGTACCATATCATCTCCCGCTATACGGTCTATCAATTTCGGCATTGGCATCAATTACGTAAGGGGCGGGAGCACACATGTTTCCCGACCATCCCATGTGGTTGAGGAAAGCGCGTTCAAAGGGCAGGTCGCAAACTGCATTACGTCCGGCATAGAAGTTCAGCAAGCCGTCGAACCAATGGATTTGGCAGAACATATAAAAGTTCCTACGGGCGTGTAAGGTTGCAAACCGCCACACGTACCGATACGGACTAGTTCCAATTGACGCAGTTGGGGCTTTTCCTCTCTCGTCTGGAAGTCGATGTTAGCGAGTGCGTCCAATTCGTTCATAACAATATCAATGTTATCGCAACCGATACCAGTGGAAACAACGGTGATTCGTTTACCTTTATAAGTACCTGTAATTGTCTTGAATTCGCGGCTCTCCACTTCACATTCTTTATTCTCGAAATGTGAAGCAACCAATGCTACCCGGCCGGGGTCACCTACGAGGATTACTTTATCTGCCAGCCATTCAGGCTTTACGTGTAAATGGAACGCGGAACCGTCTTCGTTAATAATAAGTTCGGAAGATGCAAAATACTTTTTCATGTTACGAGGTATTATAAGTTCGTTTATAAAGAGATAACGTCGGCAACTGGTTTCTGTTCACCGGTTCCGACGTTTATATAGGTAACTTTACCGGTTTATTTGCTCAATGGCTGGTTGGATGTACCGGTTACCGGTTTGGCAATGTTCTCGCGCATCGAAGTGTCGGCCTCGATGTTTTTCATCCGGTAATAATCCATTATGCCCAGATTGCCGCTGCGGAAAGCTTCTGCCATAGCCTTAGGCACTTCAGCTTCGGCTTCGATAACTTTAGCGCGTGCTTCCTGTGCTTTGGCTTTCATTTCCTGCTCGCTGGCAACGGCCATGGCACGGCGCTCTTCGGCTTTTGCTTGAGCGATATTTTTGTCCGCATTTGCTTGGTCTATCTGTAAAGCTGCACCGATGTTCTTGCCTATGTCGATGTCGGCAATATCAATAGACAGGATCTCAAAAGCCGTACCGGCATCCAATCCTTTGCGAAGCACTTAATTTGGAAATGGATCGGGATTTTCCAAAACCGATTTATGGTTTTCGGAAGAACCGATAGACGATACGATACCTTCGCCTACACGGGCAAGGATTGTATCTTCTCCAGCACCACCTACCAACTGACGGATATTGGCACGTACGGTTACACGGGCTTTGGCAATCAACTGGATACCGTCTTTTGCTACGGCTGTGACGGGCGGGGTATCAATCACCTTTGGGTTTACTGACATTTGGACTGCCTCAAATACATCGCGTCCGGCAAGGTCAATGGCGGTGGCCATTTGAAAAGGCAATTCGATGTTGGCTTTCGAAGCGGATACCAAAGCATGCACTACTTTCTCAACGTGTCCGCCCGCCAGATAGTGTGCCTCCAGTTCATCGCGGGTGATGTTGCTCAAGCCGGCTTTATGTGCTTCAATCAGGCCAGGCACAATAATATAGGGCGGCACGTTACGAATACGCATCAGAAATAGTGAACCAGTGATATGTTGACTCCTGAAACTTTGGCAGACAGCCATAGGAAAAACGGTACATAGTGGAAAAACAGTACCAGGAAAATGATACCACCTATGATAGTGAAGGCAGTGAGATACATCGTGCTTGGATCCATGATTTTAGTTATTAATGATTACTTATTTAATGATTTGCAATTTACGGTTTGTTTTTCTCCACAAGTATCACTCCGTCTGTAATGCGGTTTACTATAATGGGAGTTTTCTCATTCAGAAAACCGTCTGTGGATTTTACTTCTACGATATCACCATTTATTTCGGCATACCCAATGAGGGCAAGACGGGTAGTGGTAATGCCGGTATCGCCAATTTTTACTTTCTCTTCGGCACTACGGTCTACTTTTGAAGTGATGTTTTCTTCAAAGCTATCTTATCCAGGGTTTTGGAACGCATGAACCACACTAATGAACCAACGCAGGTGATGATGGATATGGCAAGTGTGATGAATCCGGCTGTTGCTCCTAAATTGGCAAAAGCGTAGTAGTTGGCATAAATGATGCAACCACCTGCCAAAAATCCGGCAATGCTGATGCCTGGTATGATAAATAGCTCTACGAGGAACAGTATAACTGCTGCAACGACTAAAATTGCGATGATGAATATGTCCATAACTGTTCTATTTAATGGTTTGCTTTTCTAATTTCCGCACTTGGATAGCAGTACGGTCTACTTCGTTTGCCAACTGTAGCACTCGTTTTTCCAAATCGAGTATAGCTGGAGCCATTTTGCTTCTTTCGTTCTGGTTGGCACGCGAATATTGGGTGCGCATATTTTCCAGTTTATTTTGTTGCTGGTTATAGCTTTCTTTCAGTTGGAGATAGTTCCTGAATTGCGCTTTTGCTTGCGGAGAGCGGAAATCGGCAGCATAATGATAGATATTCCTGTCATCAATTACAAACTCAAATTCGTGCCGTTTCTTTATTTTCATTTTTTCCTGCATCGTTTCCTGCAGGCGTTTCCTTGCATCGGCTACCAGGCTTTCATTCGTCCAGGTATCTCTGATGGAATGGAGTTGGGCAAGCTTTATCAGTTTGTTTTTATCCATGCTTTCATAGTTGTATACTTGTTTGGATGAGGCGGGAATGAATACATATACACATACTTTGCCTTCCGGCTGATAACGATCTGATGCAAACCAGCCGAGGTTGTTGAATTCGTCTATAACGTACATATAATCATTATAAGGCGAATTGAAAGGCATGCCTACATTTTCCGGGGTCAGATAAGTGTCTGTGTTTGTATTGTAGCGTGTTACGAAAATATCGTATCCACCCATTGATGCAGGACCGTCTGCTGCATAATAGATAGTGATGCCATCAGCCAATACGTATGGATAACTGGCATTCATGGACTCGTTGATACTGCCGGGGAGCATATTGCCTTTGCCCCATTCGTCCATCATTTTATTGCGCGATAAGATGTTGAGCGTACTGTCTTTCTGTAACTCGCTATAATAGATTTTATTCCCTAACTCCGTTTCATATACAGTGCCGCCTTCGCTATTGGAATTTTCAAAGTAGGTATCGTACATGAACAATTTCCCGGATTCAGGACTGATTTTGTACGCTTCGAGAAAATCTTTCTTGTCTACGACAAAACTGTCGATGAAGCACACTTCTTCTACGCCTTTCAGCAGACGGAGGTTGGCTTTGCTCTTTTCCAGAAGTTTTTCGGCTTCAGCGGTCGAACGTCTTCTTTTTGTCAGTTCTGCAATATAGTCTTCGTAAGTGCCGACGGCATCTTCAAATCGGTAAACGGCATTATAAGCCTGTGCCAAATAGAGTTGTCCGCTGGTGACCCGGCGTTTTACGGCTGTTTCCAGATACTTTATAGCTTCTTCCGCTTCTCCCGTATTCAGACAACATACGCCATACCACAAATTATAATTCCCGTTATTAGGTTGTGATTTTACAAATTTCTTAAAAACGGGCTTTGCCTGTTCGTATTGTCCTTTTTCATAGAGTATTTTTGCTTGGGCAAGGGTTTGTGCTGAAGCATGTATTCCAAAGAAGCCAAACAAGAAAAGCAGTATATATTTATTCTTCATACTAAAAAATCTTTTTAATGAGTTCAAAAATACGAATTAATCCGGAATAAAGCTCTTTTCCGTAATTCTATTATGTTAATTCTTCTTTAAATGATTCTTTTCAGTTACTTTTGCAGCCAATTTTCAACTGATTTTTATGGCACTATTTACAGAGGAAGAGAAGACATTACGGCGTATAGAGAAACGCTTTGCCAAAGGAGTGGTGGAGTACGGACTGATAGAAGAGGGCGATAAAATCCTTATCGGACTTTCCGGCGGCAAGGACTCTTTGGTGTTGGTGGAACTGTTGGCGCGCCGTTCCCGGATTCTGAAGCCACGGTTTTCGGTGGTTGCTGCCCATGTGGTAATGAGAAACATCCCTTATCAGAGCGATACGGATTACCTCAGAAGCTATGCGGAGTCGCAGGGAGTGCCTTTCGTGCTGTACGAAACGGAGTTCGATGCGAGTACGGATACTCGCAAGTCTCCTTGTTTCCTGTGTTCGTGGAACCGGCGCAAGGCTTTGTTCACTGTGGCAAAGGAACAGGGGTGTAACAAAATAGCCTTGGGGCATCACATGGATGATATTCTGGAAACGTTGCTGATGAATATTACGTATCAGGGGGCGTTCGGTTCGATGCCGCCGCGGCTGGTAATGAAGAAGTTCGACATGACGATTATCCGCCCGATGTGTCTTGTGCACGAATCAGATTTGGCGGAATTGGCGGCGATAAGAAACTATCGGAAGCAGGTGAAGAATTGTCCTTACGAGTCGCAGTCGAGCCGGAGCGTGATGAAAGGTATCCTGCATCGTCTGGAAGAGATGAATCCCGAAGCCCGGTACAGTTTGTGGGGGAGCATGAGCAATGTGCAGGAAGAGTTGCTGCCCCGGAAGAATGAAGGCGGGACAAGCCGTTGACAAGCAATTTCTAATCACTAATCATTATATGAAAGCTTTTTTACACCATTTTACTTTTAATTGTATCCAATGTCTTCATGACGTTTGCCTGGTACGGGCATTTGAAGTTGCAGGAGATGAAAGTTATCTCCAACTGGCCTCTCTATGCCGTTATTTTGTTCTCGTGGATGATAGCGTTGGCGGAGTATTCATTTCAGATTCCTGCCAATCGCATCGGGTTCATAGGCAATGGCGGTCCTTTTCGTTGATGCAGCTTAAGGTTATCCAGGAAGTAGTGACGCTTATCATCTTTACAATATTCACTACCGTACTGTTTAAAGGAGAATCTCTGCATTGGAATCATTTTGCAGCTTTCGTTTGTCTGGTATTGGCGGTATATTTTGTCTTTTATAAATAGGATGAATGTGATGTCTAACGGTTGGAACCGGTAGCTTTATCAGGGGAAACTTTTTGTTTTTGCCGCCTGAACTAAAAGTTTTATGCTGATAACTAATGCGTTGGCTATTGTTTAGCTGTTGAATAAACAAGTAGGTGTACTTTCTCTCATTTCGGAGCTGTTGAACTGCTCAGCCGAAATCTGGACGATACAGGACGACACAACGTGTGACAGCTACTTGTAGGGATTTTTATCTGTCATACTTATCTGTCACGCTATAGTCTATTGTATGATAGCTTATTATCTTATTTTTGTGATAGCGTGACAGATGTTTTTCAAAATAAAACTTCGCGGAGGATGAAAAACCGGGACGAATCGCTATTTTACCGTCATATATTTATCCATTCCTTTCGTGTAGAACATCCGGAGTTCCCCTTTTTCGTCCGCATATATGAAGCATGCGTCGAGGTCGGGGTGTGAATCGGCAAAGCGTTCGGCTTCTTCCAGGCCCATGACCATGAAAGCGGTGGCATAGGCATCTGCACTCATGCAGTCGCGGGCAATCACTGTGGCCGACAGGATACTGTGCTGCACCGGATAGCCTGTGCGCGGGTCTATAGTATGGGCATATTTTTTGCCGTCTTTGTAGTAATAGTTTCGGTAATTTCCCGAAGTGGCTATGCCCACATCGGTAACTTGCAGTATGGTCTGCAATTCTTGGTTTACGGCGAGCGAGTCGTCTATCGGCTTGTTGATTCCGATGCGCCATAAACTTTTTTCGGGTTTTCTCCGCGCACCACCACTTCGCCGCCTATATCTACCATGAAATTGCCGATGCCTTTCTTTTCCAGCAATTGCGCAATGACATCTACTGCATAGCCTTTGGCTACGGCGCTGCACGAAAGCATGATGCGGGAATCCTGTTTGATAACTTTTCCGTCGGCGGATAACGATACTTTCGGATAGCCTGTGATGTCCAGCAAGCTGTCTATCATAGCAGAGTCGGGAAATGCGCCTTTCTTAAATCCGAATCCCCATGCGTTGGCAAGCGGGGCTATCGTAATGTCAAAAGCACCTTGGGTCTCCCGGGAGATTTCCATGCTGCGGCGGAATACGTTGGTGAAGAAAGTATCGGGAATGATTTCTTCGTTCCGGTTGATGCGCGTAATCGTTGCCGTATCGTTAAACGGAGATAGAGATCCGTCAAACCGTTTAAGCTCAGCTTCTATCTCGGCTTTCAAATTGCTGTCGTACTGATAGGTTATGTTATAGACCGTTCCGAATATCAGTCCGCTGACAGTTTGATAAGGAACAGCGCGGTTGTGGCGTGCAAGTATTCCGATAGTGCCGAGGGCAAGCAGGGCAACCCATAAAAAATTACGTTGTGCTTTCTTCTCCATAATGTATGATGCTGTATAAATAAATTAAGCGATCTTCTTTTTTATCCTTCTATCAGACTGCCTTTTATCGGACAGCCTGCCGTTTCTTCGTTTTTCACTCTTTATTTAAAAGAACAAGTGCTCTATCAATATCTTCGTTCCGATAACGATGAGGATAATGCCGCCCCACAGTTCGGAACGCAGCTTGCGGGCGATGCCGCATCCGCACCGGATGCCGAACATCAATCCTGCCAGTGATAAGGCAAACGACACAAATCCTATGATGCCGATAGGGGGCAGAATGGATGCAAAGTTGCAAACTCCCAGAAAAGCGAACGAAACACCTACCGCCAAGGCATCGATGCTGTGGCTACCGCCAATGCCGCTACACTTTCAGCTTGGTAGGATCGAACTCGTGCCGGCAATCTTCATCCTTGAAAGATTCCATAATCATACGTCCACCCAGAAAAGCTAAAATGGCAAAAGCTATCCAATGGTCTATACTTTCAATGAGATGGCTGAAAAACTGGCGCCTATCCAGCCAAGCAATGGCATGAGTGCCTGAAAAAACCGAAAGCCAATGCCATTATCAGCATCGGGCGCAATTGAACACGTTTTAATATAATGCCGCTGGCTATGGATACAGCGAAACAGTCCATAGCAAGCCCTATGGCAAGCAACCAGATTTCTAATCCTGTCATTATCTCTTAGAATGGTAGTTTATAAGTTATTGTATAGGTAACCCCGGTTGTGTTTCCGTTGTACTTCCCGTAGCCCGGTACGTACCATGGATCACCATGCTCGGCAACGGAAGAACTCATACGGAATTTGAAACGTAACGCCCAACCCATATACAGGTCTTTCCATACATGCGCCCGTATACCGACACAAAATTCGGCCCATTGCATCGAGCCTTTCATTCCTTTATAATTAAAAGGCAGGCTGTTTCCCCAAATGCCGTCTATCAAATTCGGATTACCCAAACTTCCCCCGTATTCAGGGTCGTTGATGCCTAACGCTTCTACATCATATTTAAAGCTCGTTGCCGCATAGCGCAGGCCAACGAGTATCATATGTCCGTGTTTTTTGTTATAAAGCGCGTTATAGTCCATACCGATACGGAAATAGGGAGCACCGGTTTTATAATGTATTCCTTTGTCGCTCCAAGTATCAGTATTGCCATATCCTAATTCTACAATCGGGAAAAAGCGATTTTTAAGATTGACATCGACAGCTACCTCACTGCTGAAAAAGTCACTCCCGAACAGTTTGCTTCCGGGTCCCCATAAATCTACACTGACAGAAATACCATTGTACAGCGGATAGTGCACTTCCTCTTTGGCCTCTTTTTTTCTCCTTTTTTGGGCGGAGTGTTTGCCGGCGGAGCGGAAATGTCACTGTTTTGTGCCTGTAATGGAAGAGACAGCAGCAAACAGAACGCTAGACTAATAGAATAGTTTAAGATTTTCTGCTCCATAAATTCCGGCTTCTTTATTTGCAACGCGAATAGAATCAAGACTGTGGCGACTGTATCGGACATCTGTTATGGCTTGTTTCATTTGATAACCGCAATCCATTGACAAGAAGTAAGGTGTGTTGGTTTGGTGAATAACAAGCGTATCTGTCAATGTCTTGCTGTAATGAAACACGAGTACGGTGGAGTCGGTGGTATATCTCAGTGGCAACGAGAGATCGTGCACTTTTTTTGATTGTTGATGATGACGGAATCCGTGCCAAAGGCAGTAACCGTCAAAGAGTCTAAGGTATCATTGGATACCACTTTGGTGTCAGGATCCAATGTATATAGGTAACATTGCATCATGGCTCGCGTTGTCATTGAACAGTCTGCTTCTTCCGAACAGGATATTGCTATACTGAAAACAGGGAAAAGAACAGCCCCGAATATTATAAATCTGACTAATGCTTTCATGGTTAAATCATTTTCTCTATTTGGTACTTATTGCGTTCTGGTGCATTGCGGGATATCAACTCTCCGAGAAAAACCTGCCACAAATAACTGCGTGCCGATAATCATGGATGTCAGTGACAGGTAGAAATAGGGAGAATCTGTCACAAGGCGGTAGGGCATCCCTTGATTCATGTAATACAGCTTGCTGGCGCCGACAATAATGACGGCAACGAATCCGACGAAGAACATCAGAGAACCCAATATGCCAAAGAAGTGCATAGGCTTGATGCCGAAGGTGGAAAGGAACCAAAGGGATATCAAGTCCAGGTATCCGTTGAAGAAACGATTCCACCCGCCGAATTTTGTCTTGCCAAATTTCCGTGCCTGATGGTGTACGACTTTCTCGCCAATCTTCTTGAAACCGGCATTCTTTGCCAGATAGGGGATATAGCGATGCATTTCGCCGTACACTTCTATGTTTTTTATAACATCTTTGCGATAGGCTTTCAAGCCGCAATTGAAATCGTGCAGGTTCTTTATGCCGGAAACCTTGCGTGCCGTAGCGTTGAACAGTTTTGTCGGTATGGTCTTTGACAGCGGATCGTATCTTTTTTGCTTCCAGCCGGACACCAGATCGTAGTCATCTTCCGTAATCATGCGGTATAGTTCCGGTATTTCGTCAGGACTGTCTTGCAGGTCGGCATCCATTGTAATCACAACATCGCCCTGGGCCTGTTCAAAACCGCAATAGAGAGCTGGTGATTTGCCATAATTGCGACGGAACTTTATTCCGCGCACTTTATCAGATTTTGTTTGTAATTGCTCTATTATTTGCCAGGAACGGTCGGTGCTTCCGTCGTTAACGAAAATAACTTCATAAGAAAAGTCATGGGCTTTCATTACCCGTTCAATCCATGCAAACAATTCCGGAAGAGACTCCTCTTCATTATATAAAGGAACGACAACTGAAATATCCATTTGCTTATTTACGATTTTACTATATTATACTATACCTGATTTATTTGAAATTTGTCTGTTCTTGTCATTCCTTTTTACGCCTCATTACAAATAAGGCAGTAGGAAGCGCGAGCAATGAACCGCAAAATACATTCCATGACACCAGTTGCATGGTGATATCTATGGGAGTGAGCGATTTCACAGTCTCCAATGTTTCTTGAAACATGTTTGTATAGGCTTCTATGTCCGGTACACCGCTTTTGTTTAAGATATCAATTTGAGATTCGTAGGCATTGATAACGAAACCATGATCGATGAAACGGAAATAAATGTAGTGTGCCACTGCCGTCAGCAATGCGGCAAACATATACATGAATACTGTGAATATCCATGCATGCAAGAAGCTGATACTGCCGCTGCATACAGTATTACGATACATTCGTACATAATAATAGCCCATGAAAAGGGCACATAACGTGAGCCCTACG
>ENA-OQJP01000486-OQJP01000486.1-human-gut-metagenome-genome-assembly--contig:-NODE-486-length-11045-cov-13.362063_pt1 | contig 11045 bp, 8 predicted proteins | sample MGYA00242611_ERZ504778 | MGnify/ENA primary metagenome ERZ504778 (study PRJEB26092, sample SAMD00036349) | human gut metagenome | host: Homo sapiens | study: EMG produced TPA metagenomics assembly of...
CGCCGAGGCGTGCCGGGTTCGGGGCGAAGCCGAACAGGTCGACCGGACGGCCGGTGGTGGCCAGCAGGTCGGCGGCGACCGGGGTGAGCAGTCGGCCGGCTGCGGCGACGTGGCCGCGCAGGGCCTCGTCAAGGCTGGGATCGGTGGTCTGGTCTGCCAGGGCTACCGGCCACGGGGTGGACTGGCCGGCGAAGGCGAGCGCATGGGGCTCGGTGGCTAGGCGATTGAGGAAGAAGGTGGTCATTGCTTTCCTTACTTGTGTTTGGTTGACGTCTTCAAAAATCAGAGGGGCTGGTTGCCGTGGTGTTTGGTGGTGCGCTTGACGCGCCGCTTGGTGGCGAGCGTGGCCAGCGATTCGACAATCACCTCACGGGTCTGTTCGGGGTCGATCATGCCGTCGATCTGCCCGATTTCCAGTGACAGGTTCGCGTTGACGGTGCTGGTCTCGTACTCCTTGATGTACTTGGCCCGCAGCGCATCGACGTCCTGTCCGGAGGCCTTGGCCTTGGCCAGGTCGTGGCGGTGGATGATGTTCACCGCGCCGGCCGCGCCGAGCACCGCGATCTGGGAGGAGGGCCACGCGAAGTTCAGGTCCGCGCCGATGGCCTTGGATCCCATCACGATGTACGCGCCGCCGAACGCCTTGCGCAACACCACGGTCACCATCGGTACCTGTGCGTTGGCGTAGGCGTAGATCACCTTGGCGCCGCGGCGGATGATGCCGGCGTGTTCCTGGTCGGAGCCGGGCTTGTAGCCGGGCACATCCACGAGGGTGACCACGGGCAGGTTGAACGCGTCGCACAGGCGTACGAATCGGGCGACTTTCTCGGACGAGTCGACGTCCAGGATGCCGGCGAGCACGTTCGGCTGGTTCGCCACGATGCCAACCGGCTTGCCGTCGATGCAGGCGAAGCCGACGAGCGCGGAGGCGCCGAACAGTTCCTGCACCTGCACGAATTCGCCGTAATCGACGATGCAACGAATCACTTCGAGCATGTCGTAAGGCTGACGTTCGTTGGTGGGCACGATGGTGGCAAGTCGCTTGGCGGTCTCGCGTTCGGCGCGGGTGACGGCGTATGCGTAGACCGGCGGCTTGCTTTCGCTGTTGGACGGCAGGTAGGCGAGCACGGTGCGCGCATAGTCGATGGCGTCGGATTCGTCCTCGCCGAGGTAGTGGGCCACGCCGGACACCCGGTTGTGCACTTCGCCGCCGCCGAGGTCGGCCATGGAGATGGTCTCGCCGGTCGAGGCCTTGACCACGTCCGGTCCGGTGACGAACATGTTCGAGTTCTCACGGGTCATGATGATGAGGTCCGTCAGGGCCGGGCAGTAGACGGCACCGCCGGCGCAGGGGCCGAGAATCAGGCTCAGTTGGGGCACGAAGCCGCTGGCCTCGCAAGTCTTGCGGAAGATGCGACCGTACTGGGTCAGGGCGGCCACGCCCTCCTGGATGCGGGCGCCGCCGGAGTCCACGATGGCCACGATCGGCACTTTGAGGTCGATGGCCATGTCCATCAGTCGGCAGATCTTCTCGCCTTCGGCGGTGCCGAGGGTGCCGCCCTTGACGGAGAAGTCCTGGGCGTAGACGGCCACTTTGCGGCCGTAGACCTGGCCGAAGCCGGTGATGACGGCCGCACCGGCGTTGCCGCCGGCGATATTGCCGCCCTGGAAGCGGCCGATCTCCTCGAACGTGCCGGTGTCGAAGAGCAGGTCGAGGCGTTCGCGCGCGGTTTTCTTGCCTTTGGCGTGCTGCTTGTCGCGGGCGCGCTCTTCGGCGGCGCGGGCCAGTTCGGCGGCCTTGACCACAGCGGTGCGCAGCGGCTGGTGGGCCGAAGGCTGTGCGGCGTTGGCGGCCGAGGCCGCAGCCGCGGCCTTCACGGCCTGCGAATCCATGATGTCAGTCATTGCCACCCTCCTTCTTGGCGTCGGTGGCCTTATCGGCTCCTTCTGACGAGGGAGCTGTCGACGCAGCCGCCTGAGGGAGAGATCCCGGCGCAGCCGCAGCAGCCTTGGCCTTGCCGGCGTTCACGTCCAGCGTGACCAGCGTGTCGCCGGCCTCCACGCCGTCGGCCGGGCCAACGAAAATCTTCTTCACTTCGCCGGCGGCCGGCGCGTACACGTAGTTCTCCATCTTCATGGATTCGAGCACCACCAGAAGGTCGCCCTTGGCCACTTGCTGGCCTTCGGACACGTTGATGCGCGTGACCACGGCCTGCATCGGGGAGCGATGACGCCGGATTTGGCGCCGTCGTTGGCCGCAGCGGCACTGGAGGCCACGTTGTGCAGTCCCGCACCGCGCAACGGCTGGGTGGGTCGCTTGGCACCGCGGGCGCGGGCCGAGCCGGTGATGTTCTCCACGATGTCGAGTGGCACGGTGAGCTTGACGCGGCGGTTGTTCATCTCGATGACGAACGTCTCCGACTTGGACTTGTCGGGCGCGGCCGGGGCAGCGGCACCCGGGGCGGCGGCCAAGGAGGCCGGCTGGCCGGAGGCGGCGGAAGCCGGTGTGCGGTTCAGGTACGTGCGCTCCAGCCACTTGGTGGACACAGCGAACGGGTGGCCATGCTCGGCGGTGAAGTCGTCGTTGCGGAAGATTTCCTTGAACAGCGGAATCGGCGTGGGCACGCCTTCGATCACGAGCTCGTCGAGCACGCGGCGCACACGGGCCACGGCGTCGAGACGGTTCTGGGCGGTGACGATGACCTTGCCCATCATCGAATCGAACTTCGGGGAGATGGTGTCGCCCTGTTCCACACCGGTATCGATGCGCACGCCGGGGCCGGCCGGCCACTGGATCTTCTCCAAGGTGCCGGAGCCGGGGGTCAGGTTGGTGGCCGGGTCTTCGCTGGTGATGCGCAGTTCGAAGCTGTGGCCGCGCAGTTCGGGGGCGCGGGTGAGCTCGCCACCGGCGGCGATATTGAGCTGTTCGCGCACCAGGTCGAGGCCGCTGACCTCTTCGGAGACGGTGTGCTCCACCTGCAAGCGCGGGTTGACTTCCAGGAAGTACACCTTGCCGTTCGGGGTCACCATGAATTCGCAGGTGCCCAGGCCCACGTAGCCGACCGTGGTGAACAGGCGGCGGGAGTATTCCTCGAGCGTGCTGATGATTTCCTCGGACAGGAAGGGCGCGGGTGCCTCTTCCACGAGTTTCTGGTTGCGGCGCTGCAGCGAGCAGTCACGGGTGGAGTACACGGTGAAGTTGCCGTGCGAGTCGCGCCCGGACTGGGTCTCGACGTGGCGTGCCTTGTCCACGAACTTCTCGATGAAGTATTCCTTCAGATCGCCGCCTTGCAGCGCGTCGTGGTTCATGTAGAAGCGGCGCAGCTCCTCGTCGTCATGCACCACGGTGATGCCGTGGCCGCCACCGCCATCAGTGCGCTTCATCATGATCGGGTAGCCGTGGGTGTGTGCGAAGTCGAGCAGCGTGCGCACGTCGGTCACCGGTTCGGACAGGCCGGGCACTGGCGGCACTTTGGCGCGTAGGGCCACGCGGCGGGCGGTAATCTTGTCGCCCAAATCCACCAGCGCGGTGTGGTGCGGGCCCACCCAGATGGCACCGGCATCCTCGACCTTCTGCGCGAAGCTCGGCACTTCGGAAAGGAATCCGTAGCCGGGGTGCACGGCATCCGCACCGGTCTTGTGCAGGATGTCAATCAGCAGATCTTCGTTGAGGTACGTGTCCTTGTAGGTGTCGCCGGAGAGCAGGTATGCCTCGTCGGCCATGTCCACATAGCGGCTATTGCGATCCTGTTCGGAGTAGACAGCCACGGTGGAGATACCCATCTCCTTGGCCGTGCGCACCACGCGAAGCGCAATCTCGCCTCGGTTCGCAATCAGCAGTTTTTTGACGATAGAAGCCATAGTGTCAAATTGTGCTCTCTATATAGAGGAGAGGGCAAGCCGCGTTCACACAAAAGCTTTCACGCCCTTTTGTAGGCTACGAACAAACGCGCGCGTAGGTTCCGGCAACGTAACCGTTGGCGCCTGCTATCAAAAACGTTGCAAATCCGCCGATTGCACATCCTTGCGCGCCGGCTCAAGAAGTTGACGTTACGGTTGTGTTCGTCAACTTATGACAAATCGAAATCGACAATTTTGTAAATTGGTACGAAACCGCACGAAATCGAACACCTCTACGATGGCAACCGTAAGTTCGGGGGAAGGCTCATCTGCGGGCGAACGGAAGGTGACCGGACCGGCATCGGTCCATCGCCGCACGATTCGCCCGCACAGGGTCGGATTCATTTGGGACCGTCCACCATATGGACGGTTCGGACTGTCGGGGATACCGCACGACCCGCCGGAACCTCCCCTCATCCATCGCATACCGCCCGCCGTTCACGGCGATATCACGCAACATAGGGGTCATTGATATGCAGACTTCACACACCACCGCATCCGCTGCGGCCACCACATCGCTCGCCCGTCGTATCGTCGCCGCATCCTGGAAGCCGGTGCTGTTCGCCGTGCTGATGTGGCTGTCCGCGGCCGCCGGCGAGATTCCGATTCCGGGCACGCCGGTGCCGATCACGCTGCAGACGTTCGTGGTGATGCTCGCCGGTCTTATGCTGCCGTGGCGTCAGGCCGGCGCCGCCGTCGCCACCTATCTGGCGGCCGGTGCGGTCGGCCTGCCGGTGTTCGCCGGCGGCACCTCCACGCTGGCCCTGGTCGGCCCGAGCGCCGGCTTCCTCTTCGGATTCCTGCCTGGCGTGATTGTTATCGCGCTGCTGCGCGGTAAGGCCAACACCTCGTCCGCTTCCGCCGCCGCTCTCACCGCAGGCCGCTACCTGCTGGCCGCTCTGGTTGGCGGCGTCGTGGTGGTGTACGCCTTTGGCTTCGTCATTCAGTCCGCGCTGACCGGCGCACCGATCCTCGCGTGGCCTTGGCTTCCATGGGCTTCGTCGCCGGCGACGCCATCAAGGCAGTCGTCGCCTCCTTGGCCGCAGCCGGTCTGTCCAAGCTCGGTCGCTGACCTACAGCACTCCTACATCGGCGGTGCGGACCGTATGGTCCGTGCCGTCTTGTGTTCTCAGGATCAGTGAGGCGTCTTCGTTGAGGCCGATGGCTTCGCCGGTCAGCGTGGTGCCGTCCGTGAAGTGCGCCTCGACCTGACGGCCGCGCGCCCAGCACACCGCCTTCACCTCCTCGCGCAACGACTCGGCCTGGCCCTTCGGGTCGGCGATGAACTTCACCAACCGCTCGCGGAAGCCCTCGACCTGACGTTCGGCCACCGCATCGCGCATCTCGCCGAACGACGGCAGCCCGGAGACATGCAGCTGCAGCGAGGTCGATTGCGGCGTGGGCAGCCGACAGGCGCCCAAGGCCAGGTTCAGGCCGACGCCGAACACGATGACGACGTCGTCATCGGCATCAGCATCAGTACCGGTACCGGACGACGGCGGAATCACCAGTTCCGAGAGCAGCCCGCCCAGCTTGAGCCCGTGGCAGAACACGTCGTTCGGCCATTTGAGTTCCAGCGAGCAGTCCGGCTGGTTCGGCGCGGCACCGTATTCCTCGATCATGCCGTTCAGGGCGTCCAGCGTGACCAGTCCGGCGATCATCTGCAGCCAGCCATTGACGGATTCGTCGGTGGCGATCGCGCGCGGAATGCGCACGGCATAGGACATCGTCGAGCAACGGCCGGGCTGACTGACCCACTTGTGACCATTGCGCCCACGGCCGGCGGTCTGCCGGTCGGCGGCCACCACGGCCACCGCCAGTTCGCCATCCTGGTGGTCGGGCAACGTCAACGACCCGTCGCCAATCATCTGTACGGCCAGCGCGTTGGTCGAATCGGTTTCGTCCACGGCGACCACATGATCTGCGACGGCTGTAGTTCTGGGTAGCTGCGGCGTTGCAGCTTTCAACGCAATCATCATGGGCACTACGTTACCTCGATTTTGGCGCGATATGCCCGAGTTATTCCATGGAAAAGCGCGCAAAATCAACTATTTTCACCCACATAGCCCATGTTAACGTTCACAACTTCGGAAATTCCGCATTCGCCGACCCCACGCATGCACCCGGCCGTCATATTGGCTTGCGAACAATGGCGATGCCCAGCAGACATCGAATATCAACCGTTGACCTGTGCGGCTACCATATATTGTCATGACGTCACCAGCCACCGCGAAGCTTGCCGCCGTATCCAGCCGCCAGTCCCACCCGCATCTTGCGCGCGCGGGCGCTGCCGCGCGCTGGACACTGGCCGTGCTGGCCGGCCTGTGGCTTGCACTGTGCACGGCGGTCGGCCCGCTGTACTGGGACGAGGAGAACGGCACCCTCGCCCATTGGAACTGGGCCAATACCGCAATATTCGTCGTGTCATTCCTGATATATCTCGGAATCATCACGCTGATGGTGCGATTCGCAGCAGGCCAGCGCATACTGCCGAGGGCTATCGGCGAGCGACTACGTCAACATCAGCGGAATAGCGAAACATCACGGCCCGCCGCCGATCAGCAGGCCAGCCAACCAGCCAAGACCCGTCGTACCGTTCGCGCTATCGTCACGTCCACCGTCACTGTTCTGGACCGCTGGATCACACGCGGCACGAACCGGTTCTGGAAGCTTATGCTGGTGTTTTTGTCGGCTGGCTCTGGGTGCCGACCACTCTGCTGGCCGCATTCGGTGCGGACCTCCGCTCACAGATCCGTGAATTCAGCTGGGCCTGGAACCAGTGGACCGGCCTGAAACAGCCCTATATCGGCTTCTTCTCCTTCGTGCCGATGGACATCTACCCCACTGCGCACTACATGTGGCCGTCCGATCCCACGTATCTGACCGACCAGCACAATGTGGTACTCACTGTGTTCTATGGCGCGATGGTCACGTTTGCGAGGCATCTGACCGGCTCAAACGATGCCGGTATCGTGACGTTGGCTGCCCTGCAGACGCTGTTCGCCGTGTTCTGCTGCGCTGCCGCCGCCAATCGATTCCTGAACCGGCCTTGGATAGGAAAAACGGCAACGGATTCCGCCGCTCCCCCACAGGCCGGAGGATTGGCTCGATTCCTGATTCTGCTGTTCTTTATGGTCTGCCCGCTGGCCGTGTTTTCCACTATCTCCATCACCAAATCGCCGCTGTTCGCGTTCTCGTTCGTCTGGTGGTTCAGCGTCTGGTATGAACTCGTCCAGACCTGGCACCCCGCCGGCACCCGCAAACATCCTCAGACCCCTGCCATCGCCACGCCCGTCCACTTGCCGCGTCACAGTTTCATCGCCTTCATCCTGGCCACGTCGGTGATGCTGATTTCTGCGAAATATGCGTGGTACATCATCGCTCTACAAATCGTGCTGGCTCTGATCGCCGACCGCAAGCGCTGGGCGACTTACGTCGTGGCGCTGCTCATCCCCACCGTACTGATTCACGGCGGCATCTCCTTCGCCATCTCCTCTGGCGCGATCATCGGCGGCGACCCAATCGAAAGCCGCGGCGTACAGCTGCAAATGATCGCCCGCGTGGCCCAGCGCAATCCGGACGGCATTTCAGACGAAGCCAAAAAGAACCTCGCGCCCGTCTTCAATCTCGATCAGATGGCCGACGCTTACTCCCAGCAGGACGCCGACCCGGTGAAATCCTCCGGCATTCAGGCCAAGAAGGTCAGCTACAAGTGGCGCACGGTGACGCCCGAGGATATGACCAATTTCAACAAGGCATGGTTCGAAATCGTCAAGGACAATCCAATCATCGCGCTGGATGCGTTGCTGGCCAAATGCTTCGGATACTTCAATGTGAACGATCAGCCGTACGTATCGATGGATTATTACGTGACCAGCGATTACGTGCAGAAAAACTCCACATGGATCAAGGATTACAACCATGACTGGCGTGAGCACATCGCCGGCTTCACTCGCGTATGGGGCGGTATTCCCGTACTCGGCTGGCCTACGCACGGCAATTTCTACGTGGTGATGACATTGCTGATCGGCGCGGCCGAGGTGATTCGCCGACGTTGGCTCACCCTCATGACCCATATTCCGCTGCTACTGCTGATGGGCGTGATGATCACCGCGCCGGCCAATAATTTCGAGCGGCACATGTTGCCGGTTGCGTTTGTATTCGGATTCGTGGTGCTGACGTATTGGCGAGAGTCTTTGGCTGAAAGGCAACGCCAATCAGCGACGCTACACTAGTGACTATGTCAGATTTTCTCGAACTTCTTGCTGCCGACGTTGCCGATTCGTCCGGTGCATCCGGTATGCCGGGTGCGCCCGATTCATCCGATTCGGCCGCACCCGGCATCACCGCGACCAACCGCGTACGCACCGTGCTGTTCGAGTGCCTGTTCAATCATCTGGCCGACGAACGAGTGGAGTCCCTGTTCACCATCCTCGGCTTCGAGCATGACTTCGATTGTTACGCCATCGCCGGATACCCTGCCCGGTCCGCCGCACGTACGGCCAAGGAAATCGAGAAAATCGTGGCCGATTTCGGCGGTGTGTGTCTGACCGCCAAGCGCCCGATCGGCAACAGCACTGCCGTAGTGGCGTTGATTCGTCCGGTCGGTGCGGCCACGCCGGAAATCATCTGCAATACCATCGACCCGTCGTTCGCCGCAGATCGGCCAATCGCCTTGGGTCCGCAGCGCACCGGTGCCGATGGCGCGATGCGTTCGATTCAGGCCACGCTCTACTGTCTTCAGGCCGCGCCGGCTCTGGCCGCCACCGTGCAGCCATCGCCGCGCCCGTTACGCACCGACGACGCTCTGCCCGAACGTGCGTTGATCGGCGACGCGGACGCCCGTGACGAACTGGTCCGCGTGGTCTACGGAAGCCTGACAGCAGCAGGCCCGGATGATCCGACGCTGCTCACCGTCTCCACATTCCTGAAGTTCGGCGGTTCGCTCGAGACCACGGCCAAGGAGCTCAACGTACATCCCAATACGATCCGCTACCGTTTGAAGCGCGCCGCCGAATCCACCGGCTGGGATGCCACCGACCCGCGCGAGGCGTACGTGCTGATCACCGCCATCGCGCTGGGTCGTGTGGCCGAAGCGTAACGGACCGCAGCGTAGTCGGGCAGAAGCATAACCAGCAGAACCGTAGCCGGCAAAGGCCATAGCTGACCGGGCATAACCGTCCAGCCCGACAGCCTAGCGGGCCGAATCAGGCTGCCTGAATCTCGTGTACGCCATCGTGCAGTAACGCGGCCAAGGATTCTTGAGTGGCTAACACTTCGTCCACGAATCCACCGGCGGACAGGCTGGCGATCACGCGACCGGACTCGTTGTCCACAATCGGTACACCAACGGCACCGACACCCAACGTCACATCCTCATCCGACAGTGCATATCCACGTTCGCGAGTCAAGCGAATATCCTCGCGCAACTGTTCCACACTGACCAGCGTGTTCTCGTTATATGCCGGGAACGGCGCTCCTGCAAGATAGCGTTCGGCATCGGCATCCTCGAAATACGCCAAGGCCACGCGGCCGGCCGCGCCAGCATGCAGAGGCAGCACGCGGCCCGGGCGCAGGATCAGCGAATCGATGGCATGACCTTGCGCGCATTCCACGCATACCAATTCAGTGCCGGAGACCACACTGAGGAATGAGGTCATGCCGGTTTGCGCGGTGATGGCATGCATGACCGCAATCGCAGGCTGCCATTCGGTACGAGACGTGCGAGCGGCATCAGCCAATCGCAGCCAGTCCAGTGATAATGAGTAGTTACCATCCGTATCCGTTACGGCCCACCCCACATCGACCAGTCCATCCAGCACGCGGTATACAGAGGATCGCGGGATATCACAGGCGTCGGCGATATCTGCCGGCGACAGGCCATTCTCCGCCGCCAATGAGTCCATCACACGACTCGCCTTGTCTAAAGCGCGGGTCGGTTCACGTTTGTCTTCCGCCATCGTCGACGTTCCTTCCCCTGACTTATCCCTGACTCATCATATTCAACTGTTCAGGCCAAGATGATCACCACTGTATCCAAGGCCTCGCGACACCTCACGGCCGGCAGTCCGCACCAATCGCACCATGTCTTGAGCCGATGCCGTTGCCGGTTGCCCATCTACCAGACAGGCCAGCTCAGGTTCCAAGGAGCGGGAAAGGCCACTCAGGGCGATTGCCGCTTGAATCTCTCCGGCGTGATTGAATACCGGTACGCTGATAGTCACGGAGCCGGCCATGGTCTGGCCGACGTCATAGGTGAAGCCGCATTCGCGTATATGACGAGCCTGTCCCATTGCTGTGGCACGCATCGTGGAGAATGTGCCGCCGAGCTCGTTGGTATAGGCATAGTGTTCCAACAGCTGCTCGTAGCGAGCCGGGGGAAGCCAGGCCGTCAGTACATGAGAGGGAGCGCTCATGCTCAGAGGCAAGCTATTGCCCACCAGCTGTGCATAGCTTTGCAATGTCTCACGGGTGCGTGTCTCGATGCACACCGTGCGCAATCGCCTCCGAACGAACAGACCCCAGATGCCGAACTGGCCGTGATGGGCGCGGAAGGTACGGCGAGCGATCTGCTGAATGTCCAGTCTGCTTTCGATTTGGCCGCCGATACGTACGCAATCGATGCCAAGCCGATACTCGCCACGATTGATGCCCCGTTCCACCCAACCGACTGCGACGAGATTATCCAGCAAACGATACGTTGAGCTTACGGGTTCACCAGTACGTTCGCTTATGGTTTTTGCGGTGCTTGGTCCCAGTTCCGCCAATACATCAAGTACTGCCTTGGATTTCACCAATGCATCTACGCTACGGTCATCACGGCTTGGCACCACCATGCGCGTCACCTCCTGACCTGTTTGTTGATACCTCAGACATCTTACCGGGTATTCAGCGGGTTGCCGCCCAAAACGCACTGGGCCCCGACGGGATACTCCTGCCGGGGCCCAAGGACGCGAGATACACCCCCACGCGCAAGTGTCCTGATATGCGGGAAGCCCCGGTACCTTTGAGGGGTATCGGGGCTTCCTGTACGTGTGGTGCGGCGGCGTGCTACTCTCCCACACCCTGTCGGGTGCAGTACCATCGCCGTGCCAGGCCTTAGCTTCCGGGTTCGGAATGGGACCGGGCGTCTCACCTGGGCCATG
>ENA-OQJP01000487-OQJP01000487.1-human-gut-metagenome-genome-assembly--contig:-NODE-487-length-11042-cov-2.037838_pt1 | contig 11042 bp, 16 predicted proteins | sample MGYA00242611_ERZ504778 | MGnify/ENA primary metagenome ERZ504778 (study PRJEB26092, sample SAMD00036349) | human gut metagenome | host: Homo sapiens | study: EMG produced TPA metagenomics assembly of...
CCTTTGCGTGCCAGTATGTAGTTACATTTACGGATCACTTTATACATGGACGACCATATATTCATGCTATAGTTACCGATGTTATCGGCATTAATAGTTCCCAGAATGTAGGAGAGTCCGCGAAAGGCCATGCTCCGGATTCTGACTTGAGAAAGCTTCATCCGTAGCCATCGGACCGGGAGTGACCGGATCGGTAAGGATGCGGCTCTCGTCGGGGAACTGATCTGATGTTCCCCACATATATTGTACCAGATACTCGTATTTAGTAAAGATACTGTCAAACTTCATTGTATCGTCAAAATAGTCGTCGACTCTTAAAAAATTGCATGAGGTGAATCCTCCGGTCGTAAGTATCCCAAGAAATACGATGAATAGGTTTATTGATCGGTGTAATATATACTTTTTCATAATTTTGTTATTTAATGATCATGTTTAGAAATGAACGATTGCCTGGAAACTAACGCGGCCCGGAATCGGATAAGCACGTCCATTACTTGTGGCGAGTTCCGGATCGAATAATTTAACGCTGTCCCAAGTGTGCAAATCGTTTGCTACTACAGCGAGATCGATCGAATTTATTCCAATACTTTTTAATAAATTACAGTTACAGTTATAGTTCAGGCTGATTTCATCGAGCCGTAAATATTTGCGATTGCCTTTCCAGAATGTAGATGCCTGCGCATTGTTCTGATTGCTACCGTAACTTAGCCGCGGGAACATGGCATTGGGATTTTCTCTCATACTGGCTGGTATGCTGGGATCGTCATAATCGGCCGGAATCCAACGGTTGGCAGGATTGGCTGCAATAGTGAGTACATTGCCCAGTTTACCATCATAGAAAGGAATATATCCCACATTATTGCTTCCCCATGTCCATATTTTGTAATAGTCTGTATTACCTATTCCACTGAAACGTACGCCCAATGTCAGCTTTTTCCATCGAAATTCTCCTCCGAAACCATACATCAGACGCGGGTAATCCTGATAGCTGACTGGTACCTGGTCGTCACTGTTAACAACACCGTCACCGTTTACATCCTTATATTTGATATCTCCCGGCAGGTAACTTCCGAAATCTTGTTTCGGGCTATTGTTGATCTCTTCTTGGTCCTTGAAAAGTCCTAAAGCGATATAACCTTTCATGTAGCCATTAGGGCGTCCTGTTGCTGATGTATATTCATACTTGGTATCTCCTTCCTCATAGTAGTTCACCTTATTGGTAGAGTATGTGAAATTAGCACGAAGCGTGAATTCCATGTCTTTATTGATGCGTTGGTTGAAGGTGATATTGCCGTCGCTACCCCAGCTTACCATACTGCCCACATTACCGAATGGCATATTTACGAGTCCTACAAAATCAGGAACTTGTTTGCGTTCTTGGAAAATTCCGTCGCGAGTATCCCGGAAGAAGTCTATTACAAAACTCAAATTTATCGAATAATTTACCTTCCAGACCGACGTCAAACTTCTTTGCTTTTTCCCACTCCAGATTATCTGCCCCGATCGAGTTTTCCCAAATACCTCCCTTGGTATACTTCCAGTTTGTGGTAGCGGAACCATTTACATTTATGCTGGTCAGATATGGAAAACGCTTGTCGGTGATACGGTCGTTACCAACTAAACCGTATGAAGCGCGGATTTTAAAATAGTTCAACCATGGCATTTTATCTTTTGTCCATTGATAACTACTCGGTACCCATGCACCAGATATGGATGGAAAGATCCGAACTGGCGTCCTGGCTGGAAATTCTCGGAACCTGTATAACCGAAGTTGCCGTCGACTATATATGTATCATTATAATTGTAGCCGACTTTAGCGGAAAGTCCTTGATAACGAACTGGAATAGCCGACATCGTGTCATTGGCATCAGTTGACCGCTTTTGATCACTCATTTCATAATGCGCCAGTGCCGTAAGCGTGTGTCCGTGTCCTAAATCATGTGCCCAGTTCATGGTAGCCTGAAGGAAGTATTTGCGGTATTGCATTTCCCATTTACTGTACTGGGTCGTTATGCGTTCGGTCTGGCGTTTTCCTGCGAGTTCTCCAGTTGCATTACGCTTATCATATGACCACAGTTCGGGGATGATGTAGCGTGTTTCATGAAAAGCGTTTGTCGTTGGTATAGGCTCCTTGTATATTCAGCTTCAATCCTTTAATCAGCATACCCAGGTCCTGATCTAAACTTAATGTATAAGTAGAAGTGAATTCTTCTTCTTGTTTCAATCCTGTGTGGTTCAGAAGTACATAAGGGGACATTTCATCTGTCACTCCATTGGCTGAAGGAAGCATTCCGTTAGAGTAAACCACTGGTATGGTAACCGGAGTCAGTTTTGCTGCAAGCAGACCAGATCAGATTAGTATCTGCGGCACCCGGCAGGTTTTCTGATTGTCTTATTGGCATTGACACCAAAATATAATTTGGTAGTTTTAGTTAAATCTATATCAATATTAGCACGTAGCCCGAAGGTATTATATGCCAAACCTTTAAAATACTTACTGGATTTATCCTGTTGGTAAGCAGAAGTCTCGTTAGAACCATTTAAGCTGATAAAGTATCGTGCTATACTACCACCGCCCCGGGCACTCAAATAATAGGTTTGTTGCCAATAAGACCTTTTGAGAACTTCATCCTGCCAATTGACATCCGGATATAAATCCGTATCCAGGCCGTATTTAATGATATCCAGTTCCTGATTCGTATATTTAGGGTCATCGCCACGTACAACGAGTGCTTCATTCGCCAATTTTGCATAGTTATATCCGTCGCAATATTCCGGTAGGCGCTTTAGCCATGAAATAGTAGCATTTGCACGTGCAGTAAAGCTTAACTTTTCTTGTTTTTCCTCTTTTGGTGGTAACAAGTACTACGCCATTTGCCCCCCGTACTCCATACATGGCTGTTGCCGAAGCATCTTTTAATACGGAGAAACTTTCAATATCAGCCGGGTCTACATCATTCAGGCTACCTTCCAGACCGTCAATGAGGACAAGTGCTGATGCGTTTGCTCCAAATGTTCCGATACCGCGTATCCAGAAATCTGAGATATTTTTACCCGGTTCGCCACTGCCTTGTGTCGAGATAATACCGGGCAACTCGTCCTCCAGCATATTAGCCAGACTGGTGGCAGGAGTCTGTAATGTCGCTACGTCTACGGAAGTGACAGCACCTGTCGTTGTTATTTTACGAGTCTTGCTTCCATAAGCTTCTACTACCACTTCATCAAGTGCACTTACATCCGGTACTAATTGGATAACCAGTTTTTTTCAGTTTTTAATGCTAGATACTCGTGTCTGGTATATCCTATAAAACTGAACTGCACTTTATCTCCACGATCGACTTTCAAACAAATTTTCCATCCATATCGGTGTTCGTACCTATGCCTGTTTTATCTTTTACATATACGCTGACTCCCGGGACAGGCTGTCCTGTTTCATCTTGGACTATACCGGATATCTCAAACTTTTGCTGTGCTTGTGCCATTATGGTAATGGAGCAGAAAAACAGCATAAGATATATTCTATTTGTTATATAAGCTTTCATTTTTTTCTTCTTTAAACGATTACTACTCATCATTACATAAATGCCAGTTTCATTATTACTTTATTGCCTGCATCTGCAACGTAAATGTCATTTTCGGGAGTTATACAGATACCATAAGGTCTGTTCATTCTTGAAACTGTTAGGATTTCCGGCAGCATATCCGGATTTCCCGCCTATTCCTGCTACGGTACTCATCAATTTTGTCTCCATATTGTACATACGTACACAGTTATTGTTGGCATCACAGATGTATATCACCTTTTCTCCGGTTTCAGGGTCGTGCATTGACAAAATCTGTTGAGGATTGTTCAATCTTGCCACAGAAACGTGTCCATCTTGATATGCTCCTGGTCCCTGTATGCCGCAGACATCTGTCTCAAAGCCGCTGTCTTCCGGATTCTTTGTCAAATCAATGCAGGTTATTTTGTTGTATTCATTCAAGGCACAGTAAATCTTGGTCGGGTCGTCGGGGTCTGTAGCCAGACATGCATCTGATTTGGCAAAAGTGGTGACATAATCGTAGACACGATCTTCAAGTTTGAAACGGAAGAATTGACCTTGCCACGTCCGGCAATAGATAAAACTTTTCGCCATTAGCATCTGTTGCACGAGCATAGGAACACATATACTCCAACTTCTGACCGCTTGGTACGGGACGATATCCTTTTGCCTGGTAACTGGCGTCGGGGGCAATCAACTTCCTTTTCACAAAAGACCATGAATCCTTAGGATCAACTTCCCAAAAAAATGGAGCATGGTGCGCACAGAAGTAAACCTTCTCTGTTTTGTCATCATAATACGGAGTGCTAGGCGAGCCTCCGTTTTCAGTAGATGCTCCATAATCCAAAAACTTAGAGTAGTTCTCAGGTTCATTAATGTAAATAAGACTGCCACTTTGACCTGTATTTTTATGGTTCATATATATGACGCCACTGGGATCGCACGCTAGATGCTGCATACTATTGGCAAATGTTGTGGTTTCCAAGCTTCCTTCTACAAATGTTTCTGTATTGGAGTTGAGCTGTCCGGCTACATATATCAACTGATAATTCTTTTCATAGGCGAAATGCTTTTCTGCGAAAATAGTATCGGTGGTGTTACCGTTTAAAAGCATACCTATCTTACAATCATCGCCCGGGAGTTTCGGGACATGAACCAGCACCCGATCGCCGGATGCTCCTACAACAATCGCTTCTTTTTATTAAAGAATACACGTACCTTTTTAGGGTTGTTGCCAAAGTTTTCACCCTGGAGGATTACTTTATCAAAGTATCCGCCTTCCTGGGGAGACAATTCGCTAATTCTGACCGGAAGATTAGGGTTATACCCGTCTTCTCCTTTGTCATCGCTGCATGAAACAATTGTAAACGCTGTGGTCACAAAAAGAAAAGTTCGGAGTCCAATAAGAGGAAGCCATGTGTTTTTTCTCATACTTTTCATAAATATTCCTATTAGATTATATACCGCAAATGTAACAACTCGGCAGTCCACATTGTAGGACTAATACGATTTAGAGTAATACAATATCGACATGAACGACTATAGCAGGATTTATTATAAAACAATATCGATATATTATTTAAAATTATCGACATCAAAAGAGTTATATTTATTTTTATATATCTTTATCTTCACATTAATAAACCCTATATGCTATGGCTTCATTTGTTGATAAATTGCACCCGCTTGTTTTGAACATAGGTTTGGCTATTCATAATGCCGATTGGAACTGGAAAAATGTCAATAGCCCTTTTACACGTTTATATTATGTGACAGAAGGTACTGCACAAGTCTTAATATCGGGTAAAACTCAGATTCTAAAAGCTAACCACATGTATTTTATTCCAGCTTTTACCAAACATAGCTATATCTGCAACTCTTATTTTTCCCACTATTATCTGCATATATATGAAGAACACCAGTCAGACAGCAACTTACTGGACAATTGGATTTTCCAATAGAAATCCCCGCTGTCGAAATAGATTTGGCATTATTTCAGCGGCTCTGCACTATAAATCCACATATGACCTTACAGAAATCAGACCCGACTTCTTACGATAACAATTACACCCTTATGCAGAATCTGCTAAAAAACAAACAACGGACCTTGTCTGATAAGATAGAATCAAGAGGTATTGTATATCAATTGCTAGCACGTTTCCTAAAAAGAGCTCAAGTAAAAATGGAATTAAAAGACAATCGGATAGAAGAAGCCATTCACTATATCCGTAAACATATAAATGAAACTATTGATTTAAGAGTACTCGCTGAGAATTCCTGTTTATCAAAAGACCATTTTATTCGTCTATTCAAAAAAGAGACAGGAGATACCCCCTTAAAATACATTAACCGTAAGAAAATAGAAAAAGCTCAACTCATACTAATAACCGATGATATGTCAATCAAAAATGTTGCATTAAATCTTGCTTTTGAAGATTATTCATACTTCAACAGGTTATTCAAAAAATCACAGGTATTACTCCCCAAGAATATCGCACCTCTTATCACTCTTAAGCAGAAAAAAGGAATAGCAACTTTCACACTATTCCTTTTTTCTCAACACGTAGTAAACGATTACGTTATCCTCAACTAATCTTCATACAGATAAAACATACGTTCCATCAACTTCCATTTTCAGCAGAAGAACTCAAATACGGACAGTCTTGAAATTTAGACACATACTTTTCCCACTCAGCCTGCCGCGGAAGATTAGACAGTTTATCCATAGCTATCTCCCAATCAAAGTCCAGTGGAGTTTCTATAATCATAAAAAGTTGTGATCCCAATATATAAATTTCCATTTCCAGAATCCCTACTGCACGTATCCCCGCCCTTATTTCCGGCCATGCCTTTTCTTCACTATGTATCTTACGATACTCTTCAATCAGAATCGGATTATTTTTAAGGCTTAAAGTTTGGCAATACCTCTTTGTAGGCATGCTATACTCTTTCATTTTGTATCCCTGAATAGACGACATAGTAATAACTTTTATTTTCTAATTTTCAAGACAGGGGCTATATTCTTCAACGATTTAGCGGGTATATCAACAACAAGTCCCTTATCAGTACGTGTAAAAGATACTTTTCCGTAACCAAGCAACTCTACTCTGCCTATTTTAGTGGGATATAACCCGTTACCTTCCGCTAAAGACCTAATTAAGATTTTCCCATCTTCAGGCCATCCTAAAACTGTAGCATACAAATTTTTATCTGTTTGTGTAAAACGTATTTCCTTTGCATCAGCTTTACTATAGGCCCATTCGTTAAACCCCTGGGCGTTGAGTTGAACATCTTTATCCGCTATAGGTCCCTCACCAAATATTTTCCATGGACGCGTTTGATAGATTGCTTCCTTATTGATATTCATCCAATTACCAAATTCATTCAATATCTTTTCTTCTTTTTCATCAAATGTACCATCTGCACGCAACGGGGACACTCAGAAGTAAGTTACCATTTTTACTGACAATATCAACTAACAGCTTCACTACGTCAGCTGCCGACTTATATTGATTATTATTATAAATAGACGTATTATAATGCCACCCGCCAAGGCACGAACATGACTGCCAAGGTTCATCTATTATTTTATTAGGAGCTCCACGTTCTACGTCCCATACCAAAGCTTTACGTTGATTTGCATCAAGAATCTTACCAAACATTACGGCATTCAATTTACCCTTTTGCATTGACATATTATGATTATAAAAATGAGCCGCAATTTTTAAGCCTGCATCACTTATAGGATAAAAAGGTGCAACAGTTACATCAAAATACAACAAATCCGGATTATAACGGTTTATTACATCAAGTGTACGATTATAGAAATTAGTGCAATATTCCTGTGTTTGGTAAACAAAACTCCATTTCCCCATTGCCCATTGCCTATGAATTGTACCATTATCCCAACTATCCTGACTTAACGGATGATTCTGAGCATACAAGTCCTGAGGATCATATCCTTCCCACCACTTCCTTTTCCATCAGCTTTCGTTAATTTCCCATCATACGGAATACCTTTTTTAGGACCTTGAGTATCGTGTCTTTGGGAAGTCTCATACCAACTCCAGGCATGGTCTGCATGCAGACTGACCCCAAAATAAAGTCCATGTTTACGCGCTGCTCTTTCCCATCCTTTCAATATATCTTTTTTAGGCCCCATATTAACCGAGTTCCATGGTTGATACTTACTATCCCAAAGGTCCATATTATCATGATGGTTACCCAAAGCAAAAAATACTGAGCACCTATTTTTTTATAAAATGCAACCAACTTATCGGGGTCCCATTTTTCAGCCTTCCATAACGGAATAATATCTTTAAAGCCAAATTCAGAAGGATGACCGTAGTTCGCTATATGATGTCGATATTCAGGCGAATTTTCCATATACAAAGAACGAGCCATCCAATCGCCAGATCCTTCCACACATTGGGGGCCCCAATGAGCCCAAATGCCAAACTTTACATTTCTAAACCATTCCGGTATTTTATAATTAGCCAATGATTCCCAAGTAGGCTGGAATTTCCCTTGCATCATAGGTTCATCTTGCTCCGAAACAGGAACCTGATAGTTTTGAGCAGATAAAGTCTCCGCTATAAATAACAAGGATAGTAATAGTAATTTTTTTGCTTTCATAAATATTACGATTGAATTATATAATGCAAACGTAGCGCTTTTTTAGTGAAAAAAATAGGATGAATACGATTTACAATAAAACAATATCGACTTTTAAAACAATATCATTTATTATCCTTACTTTATTACTGCCACAAATCCTCCACGAGGAAGACATGACATATCCATTTTATCGTTTGATAACTGGATGTCTTCTTCGATGGCAAAACTCTTATCGTCCACCCCATCCTTAAATACATCCATCGTTTTTCCTTCAACTTGCAGAGGAACCAATGAAAAAGAAGAGTTTTATTCTCGTTAGTTCCGTTCAATCCTCCAATATACCATACATCTCCCTTACGTCGTGCCAGTACGATGTCAGCACCCGGATAGCCACACAACAGTTTTGTATCATCCCAAGCAGTAGGTAATCCCGAAAGGAATTCTCTTACTTTTCGAGGTAATGAACTGTACACCTCCGGCCTATCAGGCATATGCTGCAATGCTGACTCAAACACAACAGACAAAGCTAGTTCATGCCCACAAGTAGTGATATGAGGATGTTGGGAATCAGAGAATGTACCAGGTGTATAATCCATTGAGCCAATGACATTTCTGGTAAATGGCAATGTTACATTATGTTCAGCAGCACGATCTGTAAGTATTGGCTTATTGTTATACCACTCTGCCCCATAAACGGCTTCCATAGTCATCAGATGAGGATAAGTCCTTTGCCATCCACGAGGAATAGTAGCTCCATGAAAATTGACCATTAATTTATATTTAGCTGCATCTTCCAGCAAATCAATATAATAATCCATATTAGACGAATAATCATCAGGAAAAAATCAATCTTAACCCCTACTACACCTGACTTTTGAAGCCAAGTATATTCCTTTATTCTGTTTTCCTTACTATTCAAGCGGTAAAGAGGACCCGGCCCCATCCAAGCAGTTGACGAATTATACCAAATCATAGGCTTTATATTTCGACTAAGAGAATAGGTTATCAAATCTTCAATATCTCCACCGTTTGACATTTCATTCCATTCCGCATCTATCAGACTATATGGCCACTTCATATCAACAGCCAAGTCAATGTAGTCTTTTACAATCTTGAAATTTTTGGAACCATGATTATGCGCCCAGTATACCCATGATGCAGAGCCCGGCATAATCCAACTTGTATCAGAAATTTTGTTAGGTTCAGAGACATCTGTTACCAAAGTAGATTCTACAATATCAGACAAAGAACCTATCATAAGAACTCTCCATGGCGATGTGAATGAATCACCCAAGGCTAATTTATCATCTGTCATCCGCACTTGATATTGATTCATATCATTTCCATTATACAATCTGGAACCACTATGTCCACGAAGTATATTGGCCTCAGTTATCAACACAAACAATGAATCGGCTGGTTCCAAAAGTAATGGATAGCCCCACATATTGTCTTTGCCTCTTTCTGCTCTGGTTTTCAATGGATAGAAACCTTCATAACCAACAGAATAATTCTGTATCCATCTTTTCGTTCCTTCTGGAATATAGTAAGCTGTATGTTCAGATGTCAGACTATCCTTATCTTGAACAGATGGTAAGCTATATCGAAATACAATCCCGTCATCGTAAGCCCTGAAAACGATATCTAAGGTTTCTGCCTTCTCATTCTCAAACCGAAATATCCTTTCATTTCCTCTATTCTGACAATGACTTCTTTTACCGGTAAGCATCACATAATCATCTTCAATTAGTTTAGTACCGGACACAGATTTCAACCTGATGTTATCGGTAAATGACATAAGCTGGGTTTCCAAGCCAATTCGGGTATCAGATAGAACCCTTCTGGAAGTTTTACCATCTTTGTACTCTACATTAAAAAAGACTTTGCCAAAACCGTCTTTTTCAGTATCTTCCTTTATTTCAACAGAAAGACATATCTTCCCATTAGGAGAAATCACACCTGTATCTTTTTGAGAACAAGAACAGAATGGAATACAAATGAGCACATAAAGCAGTAATTCATAACTTAAACAATTAAAGGAATGTTTCATACACTAAACAGTTAATATAAATAAATAAACTCATCCACATCGATATACCCCGCATCCGCTATATTATTAAAACAGTAAATCCCAATGCGGCTTCCCCGGTAATATCCCCATTCAAGTTGATATACCTCTCCGAACGGGGTAAACTTCCTGCCATCTGTACTATATGAAAATTGGCTTTTTCCATCCAGCCCCCATACAGATTTAATCCACACCTTGTTTCCCTTTATCGCAGGACCTGTGATTTTCTCTTTATTGGTCTGAAATTCCAGATTCCGGTCTTTGCCGGACTGGCGTACCCCCACCATGGCATAACTCTTAGAGTAATGACACAGTCCGGCTTTCTGTCCGTCAACCATGCCCTCAATGTTCATTTTTACAATAACCTCATTTTTGTTTGTACGAAAACAACGCTGAGTCAAGGTATTTCCCGCTTTCAGCAAATTATCCGTGACTAATGGACGAAAAGCTTTTAACCGCAAATTGCCTGGTCTTTCCGTTAATGACCACATCTCGTCCCGGGGCTGGTAGTTCCATTCCCATTGAGGAGAAAGTACCGACTTGCTAAAATCATCAGATGATTGTGGAGTCCGAACCGGATACTCATTGGAAGGCTTGGCCGCTTGCCATACCATTGTGCCAATGCCATCCTGCCCAACCTCACCAATAATCGGCCAACCATCGACCCAATATACCGGTAGCAGACTAGCAATCCGACCTGCCCAGTCACCCGTACCATGGTCGGGTAAAAAAATACCCAACTTCCTGTCAGGACCTTCAACAAGTCCGCCTTGATTAGGCTCATTATATTCACGCTGTACATGACTTAATTGTTT
>ENA-OQJP01000489-OQJP01000489.1-human-gut-metagenome-genome-assembly--contig:-NODE-489-length-11030-cov-3.112446_pt1 | contig 11030 bp, 14 predicted proteins | sample MGYA00242611_ERZ504778 | MGnify/ENA primary metagenome ERZ504778 (study PRJEB26092, sample SAMD00036349) | human gut metagenome | host: Homo sapiens | study: EMG produced TPA metagenomics assembly of...
GATTGCTTCTAAGGCGTTTTTTGGGGTTCTCTCCTAAATTCTCTCCAAAGTTTTTCCCGGAGCGTTCAGCACGTTCCAACAATTTAATATGTGGAGCAGTACTCAAGTGGTCGAAGAGGCGTGACTCGAAATCTCGTAGAACCGTAAGGTTTGCCAGGGTTCAAATCCCTGCTGCTCCGCCAAACCGAATGGACAGATGAATTTTATTCGTCTGTCCATCTTTTTTGCCGGAACAGCGCCCGCTGCACCCTGTCTTTTTGGGGCTTGGCATCATGCGGATGCATTGCCATAGCCCAGACATTCCAGCATAGCCTGTGCAGAAGAAAGTTTGGAAGCGTAGTCCAGGTGGGCATAGATGTTGGCGGTGGTGGAGAAGTCGCTGTGGCCCAGCCATTCCTGGATCTGCTTCATGGGAACGCCGTTTGCTAGAAGAAGGCTGGCACAACTATGGCGCAGATCATGAAAGCGGATGGGGCGCAGACCGTTTTTCTCCAGCAGCTTCGGGAACTGCTCGGAAACATAATTGGGGCGGAGGATGTTCCCGATCTCGTCCACACACAGATAGCCGAGATAGTCTGGATTGTAGCTGCTGCGGCACAGACGGCGGTAGGTCTCCTGCTGACCTTTCAGCTCCAGCAGACGGTCACGGATGGGCGGCACCAGAGGCAGGGTGCGCAGACTGGATTTGGTTTTTGCACGGTCGGCCTGAACAAGGACTTTTTTGCCGTCAATGGATGCCTGTGTGACGATACGTTTGACCTCCATTGTATTGGCTTCAAAGTCGATGGCATCCCATTTCAGCCCCAGCACCTCGCTGCGGCGCAGGCCATAGAAGGATGCCAAAAGGACCGGTATCTCCAGTTTGGTTCCATATGCCGCCTCGGTCAGGGCGTGGATCTCTTCGGCAGTGTAGTAGCTGCCTTTGAAATCGTCCTTTTTCGGACGTTCGACCTTATCTGCCGGGTTTGAGGGGATCAGGTCGATCTTGACCGCATACTTCAAAGCTTTGTGGATATTTGCGTGATAGTGGATCACGGTGTTTGGCTTGACCCGCTCCAGCTGCTTGGCGTAGAAATCCTGTAGATCGGTGGCTTTCAGCTCTACCAGCTTGATGCTGTGTTTGCGGAAATAGGGAACGATAATGTGCTCTACCATTCCCTGATAGCTTGCGTAGGTCGTGAGCTGGATCGTGCTTTTCGTGACTTCCAGCCATTTCAGCATGAAGTCGGCAAAAAGAATGTCCTCGTCTAAACGGATTTCGGCTACAGTGACTGGGGGGATAAAGTTCCTCCGACGTTCCTGCAAAAGAGCCTCGGCTTTCTTTTGTTTTCTTGACCGGAAGGCCCGTTGATTCCCACTTGGTCCTTCGCTTTCCGGTTTCATCCTTGTAACTCAGAACGATGTAATAGAAGTTGTTTTTTCTGCAGATGCCCTGCTACCATGGTGTTTCCTCCTGTTCTTGTGCATCCACTTGAATTTATGGAACTTCTGCTGCTGACACCACCAGTGTATAAAACAGCAGGAGAGAATGCAAGGATGTCACGTCTGCGCTATGTTGTCGGGTGCAAATGCGATCAGATAGGTTAAAAGATGCGCTTTGGGAATGCGGTAGAAGCGCCCGATCCTCAAATGCTGGACTTTTCCGTTCTTCAAAAGTGCATAACCGGTTTTGGTGCTGATCCCCAATATCTCGCACATTTGTTCGATATTCAGGACATCCGGGTAATCCCGAAGCATGATACGGTAGGCATCACACGGATGCAGAGTTTTTTCTGGCAACGGTCGATCCCTCCTGTATTGCATGGGGCGGGCATTCCTGTTCCAGGGCCAGGCTGCATTTTAGGGCATTCTCAATTTGCTGCATTTCCTGGTCAGTGGTCATCCCCATAAAATTGCAGATGCGCTTCTTATCAATGGTGGAGATCTGCTCCAACAGCACGATTGATGGACAGCGGAACGCAGGGTTTTTGTCCACGAGGACATGGGTGGGCTGATTTGGCTTTTTGGAGACCTTTGAGCTCACAGCTGCAACGATCACGGTGGGAGAAAATTTGTTTCCTGTATTATTTTGCAAAACAATAACAGGGCGTTTTCCTCCTTGCTCGGAGCCACTGTGCGGGTCGAGGTCTGCAAAATAGATCTCACCACGGTGGATGTTCAGACTTTTCAGCGGCTTGCCCCCCTTTTTATGTAGGCAAAAGCAGCCCCTATGGGCGGCCTTTGCAGTGAGAAGAACCCCCTAGGACCGGGAAAGTAGCATTACGGCTTGATAGGTAGGTTGCGGCGGCGGCTGGCACCGTTGTAGGTGCGCAGGATCAGCATCATATACTTGTAGCGGACGGTGCCGCTCAGGGATTTTTCATCCCGTACCAGGGTCATGGGGTGGACGGTGTGCAGACGTTTGACCAGACGCTCCGGGTCATACTCTCCCTGATAGAGGGCCACAAAACGCATCATTCCTTGAAGGATACCGGAGCGGAGAGAATCCGGGTCTCCCTCCCATCCTCTTGCCAGCATGGTCAGAGCTTCTTTGTAGAGGTCTGCGCCATAGGTCTTGTACTCCTTGAAGGCGGTGCGGATGCAGATGATCTTCCATGGGGCACGGTAGCTGTCCAGACCCAGCTGCAAGCCGGTGCTTTCGGTGGCGTTCAGGAAGGCGATAGCTTCGGCGTCCTTGCCAAACAGAGCCGCACGCAGCTTTGCGCCGGCGGTCAGAGGTGCGGAAACGCCGGTCTGCCTGGAAAAGAGGATGGCTTCTTCCTCCTGCGTCAGCCCGTAGTACACCTTGCAGATGATGGGGAGGTCTGCACCTCCATTCATGGCTTTGCGGGTCATGAGGGTGTGCTGCCCATCAAAAACGTAGTAGTGACCATCCCGGTAGCTGACCTTGGGAGGGTTGGCGATCCATTCGGTGAACTCTGCGGACATCCGCTCAATGTTCGGGATGCTCAGTTCCCGCTGGTATTCGGCAGGGATCTCCAGATAGGCGCTGTTGAGGACCTTCTCCTCATACGGCCGCTGCGCAAAGAGCGCTTCAATAACGGCTTCATCGGTGATCTCAGGCATGGTGCGGAGGCAGTTCAAATGGCTCATATCGTATCCTCCAATCTTTGCAGATAGTCTTTGACCTTCTGGATCGTTCTCTTTACCACAGCACGATTGCCTGCATCGGTCAGAAGGTCGGGATAGTCCCGAAAAACACTCTCCCAGCGTCGGATCATACTATTGACGGCACCGGATACTTCACAGAGCATGGCCGCTCCGTCCGCAAGCTGTTTGGCATGGTAGCGCCCATTTGCGATCTCAAGAATCTGCTGGCGGTCAGCTTTCAACGATTCTCCGGCTTTTGGTGGAAAAGTCGGCTCGGATGGAGTTGGAGCGGACGTTGCATCTTCATCGGATGTACCGGCATCGGACAGCGGTGTAGTTGTGGCTGGAGGAGATTTCTGTTTTTGTGACAGCGGCTCTTTGGCTTTGCAGATTGCAGCGACCAGCGCCGCACGGTCTTCCGGAGGGGCACGGGCAACGGATGCGATCTCAGAGGCGGTAGGTTTGACCTCGCCGGAAAGCACTTTTTTCCGTGTGCCAGGAACGGCTTCTTCGGCGGCGTCTACACCTTTGGAAAACTGTTCTGCACGAAGTACTGTGTTCTTGCTAATGCCGTTTTCAGCGGCAATTTTTTTACAAGTTGTTCGGCTGTTACCCAAATCCCCATTTTGGGAATTTGGGCTAAATGTGCCGTTTGAACTACGGCTGTTTCCGTGATCTCCCCCTAGCTTCATTTTCTCAGCCTCATACTGTTTTCCGATAAGGTACTTCTTTTGTTCCGGGGTGAGGTTGCGCCGCCCCAGCTGATTCTTGCAGATCCAGATGATCGCTTCATAGCGGCTGGCGAACTCTTTCTCGTGGATGGTAAAAGGGATCTCTGGGTGCTTCTTGGCGATCGTGTAACGGTTGTGCCCATCTACGATCAGGCCCTCCCATACAATGATAGGGTTGAGGATGCGTCCATCCCGTAGAATGTTTGCTTCCAGCTGGTTCAGTTCTTCAAATGTAAGGGGTGGGATCTTGCTCTGAAATTCCGGGTCGGTCTTAAGCACATTCGGATTCATCGTCAAAGCGTCCTTTCTTAAAGGAGGTGGCTTTCGGGCTGGTGGGCTGGATGTAGTAGTCGTAGCCGAAGTTTGTCTGGCAGTAGGTGCAAGGCTCTTTGGTGAATTGCCAGGGATCGGCACGGCGGACACGGATGCCGCGGGTGTTCCGAAATGCATTCAGGCAGCGGGGGCAGAGGGTGGTCAGGGTCGATTCATCGGTGAAAGTACGGCTCATAGAAAACACCTCCGTGTCGTTGAGATGAATGTTCGATATGGAAAAGCCCACGGCCCGGATTCAGGAGAATCACGGTGGTGGGCTTTGAAAGATTTGCGTTAAGTTCCCACCCTATTTGTCCTCGACGCCCGGTGGGGTTGGAATGCACTCTGGTTCCCGGAGTTTCACCGGTCTCATTGGCGTTTCAGCCACCCCGCCTTCTTTGTGGCCGGGCCGCGAGTTACGGAAGTTTCATTGTTTTGTCCAGAGGAATGATATTCAGTTTTCAAGGTACGGCTCCCAGTTTGGGGCTTTGCCCTGTCTGGGGAATGCCCTGGCTGTGAATGTATGATACCGCAGAATTTTTCCCGTCGGAACTCTCTTGCAGGGAGCCTTTGGTTCCCTCTAAGAGAACCTTGTTACAGTTCTTTCTTTATGCGTTCTAAAATTTCGATCGCAGCGTTCAGTTCGGAGGCAGCCTTGCTGGTGCTTTGTGTTTTTCCCAAAAGGAGATAGTCCAGTGATACATCAAAAAATGCAGAGATCTCGATAACAAGATCAATAGAAAACAGCCTTCTGGCGTGCTCCAGCGCTTTTACATGATTCAGGCTGATATTGAGCTGCTCAGCAAGCTGCATTTGTGTGAGGTTTTTGCTTTCGCGCAAAGCTTTCATTCTCTTTCCGCATTCCACAGGATCAAAGCGCATGGGTTTACCCTCCAGATCTTGACGTGTGAATGAACGTGCAAAATCTGGCGCTCAGGGATATCGGGCGATGTACGTCTCCCAGCCTCGGCGCATACGTCACTCCCAAAGGGGCGACGGAAGCAGATCCCGAAACGCAAAAAAGACCGGCAGACAGCCGCAATTTCTCTAAAGAAATCGCTTCCGTCTGCCGGTCTCGTCCGGCCTATAGCCGGTCCAGTCCTATCTGACAAACTCTTGACTCCTGAATTCCGTCCCTGAGGGCTAAACCCAATCCGACGCAGATACAATATGTCTCATGCAATATTCAGTTTGAATGGGTCTCAGGCAAACTCCTCAAAATAGAGGGATGCCCTTGTGACGGATATTTTGTTCTTTTCCATCTGGATGACCCAGTGCCGGTTGCACTTGGAACATTTTTGCAAACCGGTGACGATGATCTTTCCACACATGAGGCGGGTGCCGCATCGGGGACAGGTAGAAATGTACAGCTCGGATCGAAAATCGTTCTGCATAAGGACCTCCTTTTCATGTGAGAAAGATCTGCGGTGAAAATATAAAAAAGACCGCAAACGACTCTTCTGTATATTCCAAATAGGGATATGGGAAGCTTCGTTTGAGGTCTTTGTGTCCATTATTTTACTTGTTGGGTTCTTTGGGAGGAGTTTCATGATCCGGCTGGGGATAGTTACAAACGGGACGCTCGGGCTGATATACGCCTCCCATGCAAGAAGGAGGCCAGCCAATTCGCTCGAGAACAATGGCGCGGTTCAGGATTTCCTTTCCGATGTTATTCAACAGCTTCATACAAAAACCTCCATGCTTCTGTTTAATTTTCTCGGCCACTATAAGCAGTATACTGACTAGTATGCCATTAAAACTAAAAATCAGTACCTGAGGGAACCCAAGCTGGACAGAAATGACTTGTATGATTGTAATACAGACAAGTGTGAAATTCTTTTTTTTTCCGGTTTGAAGATATGATTTCTTGTTCAAAGTGTAGTTGCGGCGGATAAATAGGGTTGGTTCTAAATGCAGCTAGAATCAATAGAATATCAAGTGTCCACATGGTGAGCGAATTTATGCGCATCAGAACAGGGGCGAATATATAAAGAACAATGAAGGTTGTTACTGTTGTCAGCAGAATACACATCCAATTATAAGGAGCATGCCATCCACCCATTCGCCGACGCAAAAAATACATTGTTGCCATAAAAACAAGCGTGTTGAAATATTGATTGGAAATAATGCAACAAATCGACAGGATCAGAAGAAAACAGAATTGAAGAAGTTTTTTTTCAACTACATAAAGACACCAGGTGTAATTGTTTTCTTCGACCCAATTGTGCCGGAAAAACCATTCGGTCAATCGGCGGGAAATGCTATGAAGCATCTGTTTTATACCTCTCTTTGGACAGTATATAACACATTTTTAGAACTATATGTAGATTTTGCAGTGAGATTGGCTATTTTTGCAGTGAAATCGGTATACGCTTATGAAAGAGTTTCAGGAATTTGGGCAGAGAAGCAAAATAGGCTCGAATCTTCTTTATAGGCTATGGCAAAAACGGCCTTATAACGATTTAGAATTGCAGCAACATTCTTCAATCCGTAGCCGTGTTCTTCGGATCGTTTGGAAGGCAGCACAACTTGATTGTCTAAAACTTTTACAGGAAATGCGGTCGTATTTTCAATATAAAGAAAACTGCTCTCTTCTTCTACTTTCATCACAAGGGTTATTTTTTACTTTATCATCTGTGATCTTCTCACAAGCTTCAATGGCGTTGTCAACCAAATTAGAGAGGACAACAACAAGATGCTCATCTTTCAGTCCAAAACAGGTGAGATCATCCAATTGAAATAAGAAGTGAACCCCTTTTGACTGCGCGATATGGTATTTCTGACTCAAAAGCACATCTACAACCAGCCTGCCCGTCTTAACGATCAGTGAAGTGCTCATACTATCTTTCATGACCGTTTGAATATAGGGCAACAATTCGCCATGAGGAGCTTCGCATTCTGCCAAGCCGTAAATGATGCTGAGTTGATTTTGAAAATCATGGGTCATTTTTCGCTGGTTCTTATAGGCGGTTGCCCAAGCTTCAACAATATCGTTTTGATATTTGATGTTTTGTGTCAAAACTGTATTATCTTGGATAAGCTGCTGTTCTCGATCCAAATAATTTAGCGTAACAAATGCAAAAGCATTCATTATAAACAAAGCAATTGTGCAGAATAAGATTTCTCTTGCAGCAAAAGGAACGATCCAATATAAATGCCACAAGAAAACGGAAATAAACATAGAGACAATGGGCAAAACAAAAATTTTCAACCAGTGTTTCCATGTGGTGTGATGAAAATAAAATCGCTGTTTTACAGCTGATTTGAAAATCGTAAATAGCAATATTTCAAAGATCTTTGCAATATAACAAATCAGATAGTATCCATATGGGTCACGATACAATTCTTGCATGGTGATATTTTTCAGAATTGTAATGGCCATAAAAAAGAAATTGTCGGCAATGTTTATAAATGATGAAAACAAAACTGAAATTGCGATACATTTTATCGAAGGAACACGGTATATTACAACGAGCCAAAGCGAGTCAACACAAGTGAGAAGCACCAGCTTAAAAAGCACATTTGACTCTGAAATCGCCAGGCAAATAAAGTTCAGACCCGTCAACACAACGGTAGAGAGTATAAATTTACTTGAGGTGATCTTTTTCTGAAAGAAAGCGCCGGAAAAAACCATAAAAGCTAAAACTTCGATAAATACTACAAAATAGTTTAAGAGGAGGGATAGTTCATAACTCATAAGCGGCGGCCTTTCCACATAAGATACTCTGCACAGATTGCTTTGTAATCTTTTTCAGAGACCTTTAAGATCTCGCCATTTCGTAATTGCGCTGTATATCCTGAAATTTTGCTGATATAAGACATATTAACGAGAAAACTTTTTTGCAGGCGAATAAAGCCTTTTCCAGACAACCGTTCGGTATAATCGTTCATTTTTCCACGGCACTCTAATACAGGGGAAGCAGCTTCTGTTGTGTGTAATAAAACACGACGATAGGGAGTACCCTCAACGTATAAAATGTCTCGTAAGGGAATTTCAATCTGAAGGTTTTTTGAGTCAACCACGATCGTTTCCTTGCCGTCCAAGAGTTTGTCTTGAATCGCATCCAGACAGGAGTCAAGCTCTTCTATATAGTTTTCTTTCAAAATATAACGGAAAGCACTAACTTTATATCCACTGGGGGCAAATTGCAAAAAAGGCCGTTATAAATACCAATATAAGGTCAGGGTAGTGCTGACGGATTTGAGAGGCAACCTCCAGGCCGTTCATCTCTGGCATATCAATATCCAAAAATACAGCGTGCAGAGTGCCAAGATTAGAATTTAGCAGATCTTGCGGATGGGAGAAAATATGGCAGTTCAAAGCCCAATCTCGTTTTGCAAACCCCATACTGATTTTCTGATATAATTGATCAGAGAATCGCAGATCATTATCAAGAATAGCAATTCTCATAAGCGACACGCACCTTTCGACTTGCCTTTTTCTTTTTACCATACAGCTATTTGCCTCACTCTGTCAATGATTTTTAAGATGTGCTTATCTTTAGCACAATTAAAGCTTGGATTTATGCTAAAGTCAAGAAAAGTTCTGATGATTAGCATAAAATGAGGCGTGCCTATGAAAATCTATGATTTTAATGGCAAGAAAAATATTAGCGGAGAACGCATTCGAGAAGCTCGAATCAAGATGCATCTATCACAGAAAGCGTTGGCTGTACGGTTAAAGCTGGAAGGAGTGGAATTAGAAAGAGACTGTATCAGTAGAATTGAGATCGGCACTCGCTTTGTTGCTGATTATGAGATAAAGATGATAGCAAAGACGTTGAATGTTTCCGTTTTGTGGCTCTTAGGGATCGAGTGACCTTGGTGAATGAACCAAGGTCACTTTTGTTATATATGCGTTGATTTACCAGAAGTGGCGCAGCAAGAAGCCGCGTTTTTGGGGATCTTTTTTTGTGTAGAGGAGGCCACAGCTGCCACAATTCCCTTTTTCACTGCTTTTCACTGCACAAAAGCCTGTTTGTACTGAAAAATGCCAAATTCATCTCTCAACAGTGCTAATATAAAGACGACCAAAGCGCTGGAATAAGGGCTGCCAGACAAAAGTTGTTCACAGGAGGGATTAAAATGCACCTAAAGGAATCTGCCTACAACTTCATTTATGATGACCTGGGCAAAGATCAGATTGTATTTTACAACTCACGCACTGGTGCACTGGCAGTAGTGCATGAAGATCAGTATAAGCAGTATAAGGGGTTTCAGGAGAAAGGAAAAGAAATTGAGGATGCGGAGTTCCTCAAGAATCTTTTGAAATGCGGATATCTGCTTCCAGCAGAAGTGGACGAGAAGTTCCTAATCAAAACCAATATGATGCAGGGGCGGTATAACAAGAATTTGCTATCCTTAACTATTGCACCTACGATGGCGTGTAATTTCAGATGCATTTATTGTTTTGAGAAAGGGCATTATGGCAATTCCCTGATGGATGGGGAAACACAAATTGCATTGATGAACTTTATCAAATCCCACTTGGATGGAGTGAAAAACATTAATGTTACTTGGTTTGGTGGAGAACCTCTTTTGGGAATGTCTGTCATCGAAAGCCTGTCCGAACAGATTATAGCTTTGTGTGAAGAGAAAGAGCTTCAATACCAAGCGGGAATTATTACAAATGGGTATCTTTTGACGCCGGAAAATGCAGAAAAGCTAGAAAAAAATATAATGTACGATATGCACAAGTTACTGTGGATGGACCAAAAGAAATTCATAATGAACGGCGTCCAACGGTTAATGGACAGGGAACATACGATGTTATTATGAATAATCTAAAAAGTATCTGTGGTATCTTACATGTGCATCTAAGAATCAACGTCGATATTAAAAATATCGAATTAGCCAACGAGGTAGTATCTCATTTGAAGCAAGAAAACATGTTGGAATACATCCACCCCTATCTCGGGCTGGTTATTCCATACAATGGAACGTATGAGGCTGATAAATGTCTTACAAATGAACTCTATTCAAAATACAACTTGTATTTTATGAAGAAAAACAATATTCCGTTTCAAACAACATATCCGAGACCTCGTGGCAATCACTGCGTTTCTGATTTCTATAACGGGTGGGTCGTTGATGAAAAAGGATATTTGTATAAGTGCTGGAACGATATTGGTGAGATTTCAAAAGCAGTCGGGAATATCAACTTTGGAGAAAATAGTCTGCAAAGCACAAAATTGATTTCCGAATATTCATCTTGCGATTTCTTTGAAGATCCCAAGTGCAAAGAATGCAAGCTGTTGCCGGTGTGTATGGGAGGCTGCCCCCATAGTCGTGTGGAAGGTAAAACAATTTGTCATCAATTGAATTTTCGCATGAAGGACTACCTTATTGAATATACACGAACCCTTGTTTCCACAACATAATGTCTGAACAAAGCTCAAATATTAAAGGGAGGTAATAATATGCCTGTATCGCGATTCTTGATTCCCTTGGTTTCTACTGTTTGGATCTTTAGTGTGATGGGGGGGATGGGAATGCATGTATTGGCAGAGCAACCCACAGAAGTACAGGCGGTAAGGCGACAGTTTTCAACATTGGAGGAAGTGACCGCTGTCCAAGTCCAGGAGGAGGGGTCGACGGTCCGCTTCCTACCGGGGGAGGGAGAGGAAGTCTGCGTCCGCTATGCGGATACGACAGCGGAAGCACTGTACGAGATTCAGGTCGAGAACGGCACCCTGGTCGTCCAAAAATTAAAAGCCCCACCCCCGAAAGTTGTCACCATCAACGGAACGATTATGCAGTTTGAGGTGGACAGCGCCTATGACCTGGAGATTGTCCTGCCCCAGCGTCAGTATAAGTCGATCGTTGTAGAAAATCCGTCCGGAGGCAATGTAGAGATGGATTCTATTACAGCCAAGGAAATCTGCACTGAGTTAAAAA
>ENA-OQJP01000490-OQJP01000490.1-human-gut-metagenome-genome-assembly--contig:-NODE-490-length-11000-cov-2.053435_pt1 | contig 11000 bp, 13 predicted proteins | sample MGYA00242611_ERZ504778 | MGnify/ENA primary metagenome ERZ504778 (study PRJEB26092, sample SAMD00036349) | human gut metagenome | host: Homo sapiens | study: EMG produced TPA metagenomics assembly of...
GTTCGTGTTATCAAATGTGAGGATAGCCTGTAAAATCCGTACCGGTCAACTTGGTATTGATAGGCACTTTCTTCTTATTTTTCACAAACTCTACAGTCTGAAAGGATTTGGAAAAACGAGCTACGAAATAAATATATTGATTATCTGTCCATCCCCTGGTTCGGCGCATACCCGTAATTTCGTTGTCTGCAGTTTTCTCTAATTCAGCTTCATAAATATATTCATTATCAAGCGAATGTGCCATATCTACAATTACAGCAGCAAGATTTCCTGTAAGGTAAGTGTTAACGATGCATACCTACATGAGGGGTCGCCGTCAATTCAGCCTTTATACCTTCATCTTTCAACAGCACCGAGTAATAGCCAGCCGATGCCATTTCGTCTTGATGGGAAAAGTTAGCAGGACTGTAGAAGAACTCATTTGTAAAGCTTGGTTCTTGGGTGGTAGGACGAAATAATATATCACCCAAATCTATGCATCCAGTTCCACTCAGATGGGTATGTGAAAACCCCCTCAAGGTAGTATCATTATAGTGATATCCAGCACAGGCATCCCAATTGCCTACACGTGTATCAGGACTTAACTGCACTGCACCAAAAGGAGCGGTGGCTCCAGGATAGGTATGACCGTGAAACCCTGTACCGATAAAAGGATCCACGTAATCAACGGAAAATTTCTCCTCAGAGTTACAAGCACTACATATAAAAAGATACAACAAGATATGTAAAATATTCAATTTCATCAAAGCATGTATTTGAAAATTATTCGGTTAACAACCACACTTCATTCGACAAATCTAATAAAAATCTGCAAGAACCAGCATACAAAGAAGACACCAATCCTTGCAGACAAGACCAATGGCAATGATCTACTTTTTAATCGTAAACTTCCAAAAAGAGAAAGATTACTCATAGATATTTTGTTTCAACTGCCCGTTTGAGTTTATAATCTGATTAGACGGATAGGGAAAAACAATGAAGCAATCCTTATAAGAAGTTTTGTCTGTATAATCCGTGTAAAACTCAACTTTATGTGTATAATCAATAGCATCGGGTTTTCCATCTCCATTTGTATCGACCATACCACGGTTTTTGTAATGACGAACGAGAGGACGAGCATTTAACTCTTTCTCCGCCAATGCCTTGATTTCTGCATTAGAAGAATGGTGCCAACGTTTCAAGTCGAAAAGATGATCGGTAAATTCAAATGCTAATTCACAACGACGTTCATGATACAACTGTTCCATTGTAGCTGGTGATGGTAAAGAAAGACCACAAGCGCGTACATGAATTCTGTTCAAATCTTTCCAAGCCTTATCCGGTTGTTCTTCATCAAATAAGCTTCTGCCCGAAAAGCATCATTTCAGCAAAACGGATTATCGGGAAGTTAACTCGTGCAGTAGGCCAGTCACCATTAGCATTTACATATCCTTCGGTTGTAGCATTAGCATAACCAAAAGGTTCCATATACTTATTAATTTGAAAACCTGATTCAATGTCGGACGCTGAATAAAACTCGCGTTCCTCTCCAAAAAATAGGAATTTTTGTCCGTATTCTAAAATAGAACGTTTCAATCGGTCATTTTCTTTACCATCACCATCTTTTAGCATTTCTGCATAAATGTCATATGTCGGTTTAATTTGTCCCCAACCATTGTAGATGCCCCAACCTTTATTTTCAAGTATAACACCCGGAAATTCAGAACCTCCTCCAGTAGAACCACCCGTACCTGGAATAGTCCATAAATATTCCTTTCCCCAATATTTTGAGAAGTCAGAAGAGAACAATTCATCGAAAGTGTCTGCCAAACCACGATTATACGTCGTTTCCAGCTCATCTACCAATTTAATAACCTCATCCCATTTCGTTTCATCCCACATGGCCCAGTAGGCATATACCTTTACCTGAAATGCTATAGCTGCTGCCTGATGCGCGCGCCCTAAGTCCTTATCATCATAATCTTCGAAACGTGGCAAACGTTTCTTAGCATTTTCCATATCTTCAATAATCAATTTATAGTTATCAATAACTGAAGCCTGCTGGGTGGAATAGAGTTATCATATCCATTTACAAAATCTTCATAACGTACAAAAGGACTCCTTGTTTATCTGTACCATAGCGATAAGCCATCAGAAAATGTGCCCATCCCCGGGTAAAATAGGCTTCACCAAGACTCCTGTTTTCTATTTCTGTCAATGCAGTAGTCTTTTCCTTATCTACTAATTGATCAATCACCCAATTAGAACGGGAAATCACTTTATACATGGTTTCGAACACAGTACGTAATGGAGACTCATCACCTGTATATTTAAACGTCGCAAGTGTCGGGAAATCACGTGTTTTTCCCCAAACTATATCATTAGCAGCACCCTGCTCCCAAAATAATTCTCGACCATACATGGCTTCCTGATGAAAACGTTCGTATAATCCGTCCACAGCGTCAATTGCCTGCTGATCATTTAAGAAATAAGCATTGTCTCTGGCATCTCCTTCGGGTTGTACATCAAGGAAATCACTACAAGAAGTGGCAGTAAGTAGTGCAACGCATACTACTCCAAATAATATATTCTTTTTCATAATCTTCATTCAATTTATAATTAGTAAGTCAGTTTTACTCCTAAAGAGAATACACGAGATACCGGATACTTCAAAGCATCCCACCCCCCGCATTCAGGGTCCATACCAGAATATCTGGTGATAGTTGCCAAATTTTCTCCACTCAAAAATACAGATAGGCGGCTGTTGCGGTCATTCAAGTGTGACCACTTACAAAATACGTCACTCAAATCATAAGAAAGCGTTACATTCTTCAAGCGCAGGTATGAAGCATCTTCCAGATACCAATCTGAAGCTGTGCTAAAGTTTCCATTGTTGTCATTCTTTGACAGAATAGGAATGTTAGATCCTCTGTTATCGGGGCGACCAAGCGTTCAAGATACTCACGAGAACGGTTAAAGTTACCTTCTACATCACTTAAAAGCATATATTTGGAAACATTCATTGCTTGTGCTCCACCTACTCCTTGAAACATTGCACTGAATGACAATTTCTTCCAAGTAAATCCAAGTGTCCATGCAAAGGTAGTTTTAGGAGTAGCACTACCCATATATTGACGGTCACCAAAACCAATTGTACCATCACCGTCATAATCTACAAACTTCAAATCTCCTTTTTAGCATCAGGTTGAATTCTCTTACCATTCTTATCCACATATGCCGCTGCTTCCTCATCACTTTGGAATATTCCAGCTGTCTGTATCAAATGAAAAGAATTCAAAGGTTCACCTTCTGTGGTCTGATAAATATCTTTCACACTACGGAAACTCTTATCATCTGTCCACACTCCCGGAGTTCCATCCTCATTCTTCACCCCAATGTCAGAAACCCAATTCTTCAGATAAGAAAAGTTACCTGTTACAAAGTAAGAAAAGTTTTTATTTATTCTATCATTCCAACCTATAGACAATTCAAAACCGCGATTTCGGACCTCTCCAAGATTTACCAACATAGCATCCAACCCCATAGTAGAAGGCCAGTTCATCGGTTGTGGCTGTATCAAATTGAAAGTACGTTTATCAAAATAATCCATTGACAAAGAAAGACGGTTATTGAACATTTCCATATCTAAGCCCAAGTCGTACTGTTCAGAAGTCTCCCATGTCAAATTTGGATTTAAAGCAGTACTATAATAAGCAAAGTTATTCCATAATTGATTAGAAGTTACACCGTATTGTGCTTGTTCTGAATAAGTATTTTTCGATAATAGTGGTGATTTATAATTATAATCAATAGACCCCAAATTACCGACACGTCCCCAAGAAGCACGTAATTTCAAAAGGTTTACGATATCGTTCTTCTTAAAAAACTTCTCATTAGAAATTTTCCATCCTAATGTTACAGCGGGAAAATCGCCAAAGTTATGTTCCTTAGGCAGGCGTCCTGCATAGTCACGGCGCCATGAAGCGGTTACGAAATAACGGTCGTCATAAGAATATGCCAAACGAGCAATCATTGAAACATTCGCATCTGGTCCCGTTAAATAATCAAGCACTTCAGTTGAATTGGCATAAGCCATGTATTGCAGATAGGCTGCTTCACTAGACAAGTCCTTTCCAATCGCTTCCAACCCCCGTTTCGAATAATGGTCAGCCGTAGTAGAGAACAAAGCACCTACGGTATGTTTACCAAATGTGTTATCATACGTTAATGTATTCTCTGTCTTCCAAGCGTCCATACGATAAGATTGCTCCTGAACATTATTTGATAGGTTCGGTTTACCAACTTCGTCACGGATAGGATTGAATTTTTTATAATAATAGTTCTGCAAATTGTAAGTAAAACGACTTACAAACTTTAAACCAGGCAACACATTACCTATTTCCAAACTAGTAGTACTCCACACATCACTTGTCTTATTGTAGAGATTTTCTGCCTCAAGCAAACGTACAGGGTTCACAGCATCACCATGAGCATCGGCAAAGTTTGAGCCATACTTTTCAATGTAAGCAGGGTCTTCTGTTGTTGTACCACCATAAGAGCCATCCAAGGGATTATAAATAGTAGCACTAGCCGGCATATATACAGCTGATAATATAGGACCAGTGTATGCATCATTATCCGTTTCTTTAGAACGACTTGTTGTATTCTTCCACACCAAATCTTCGCTGATTGTAATCCACTTGTTCAATTGCATCTTACCATTATAACGCAAAGCAAGATTTTTCTTATAAGTATTAATCAAAGTACCCTGATCGTTATCAAAAGACAATGAGAGGCGGCTGGAAGACTTATCTGTACCTACATTTAAAGCAATATTGTGGCGCTGATAAAAAGCTGTACGGAAAATAGCATCCATCCAATCAGTACGTGTAGTACCTACCCACGGATTTTTTGTTACATTCCAGCCATCAGGTAATGCCTGGCCTGCATTTTCATACGACCTTCTACGCATTTCCACTTGTTCTTCTGCATTGAGTGGTTCAATTAAATTAGTAGCCTGACGAAAGCCCGAAAAGTTCCGTCATACGTCAAAGTAGGAGCACCTTCTTTTTGCCTTTTTTGGTAGTAACAAGCACTACACCACCTGCTCCTGACTGCGCACCATAAATAGCGGCAGAAGCAGCATCTTTCAATACAACAATACTTTCAATATCGTTCATGGAAGTAATAGGAGCCCCCGGAACACCGTCTACCACCCATAATACGTTATCGCCGTTCTGCGAACCCTGACCGCGAATCACGATATTAGGAGTTGAAGTAGGATCACCACCATCAGCCTGAATAGTTACACCAGGCAACTGCCCTTGTAACATACTTTCCGTAGAAGTAACAGGTCGTGCAGCCAACTCATCTGTATTACTAATTATACCTACAGAAGCTGACAAGTCTTGCTTACGTGTATTGGCACCATATCCCAAAACAACTACCTCGTCCAGCAATTCTGTGTCTTCTTTCAACACAATTGTCATTTGCTTCTCACTTACAGGTATTTCTTGAGTAGTATAACCCACAAAGCTAACAACCAATACATCACTTTTAGAAGCGGAAAGAATAAACTCACCATTAACGTTTGTAATTACTCCATTAGTAGTGCCTCTCACTAGTACATTAGCACCTATTACAGGCTCTCCAATTTGGTCTTTCACAATTCCTTTTACTGAAATTTGCTGTGAGTACGCAATCACAGAAGTAAACAATCCCAATAATAGAAACAAAACCATTCGATAAAATCCAAGATTTACTTGTTTCATACATTAAAATTTAAAGTTTATAATATAAATTTATAATTCCATCACAAGGTTTAAAAACAGAATTACAATATTATTAAAATAAAAAAAATATTACTATTTTCCAGAAAATGGTAATACCTGTCTATCCCAAAAGTGCTGAAGCTCCTAATAGACCAGCATCCTGTAATTGTGAAGACACGATTTTCACATCAGCCACAACTCGTGGATAAGGAAAATCTTTTAAAGTCTCATACATCGCTTCTTTAAAAAGCGGGAAAGCTGTTACTATTCCACCTCCTAGTACTATTAACTGTGGAGAATAAGCAAATAATACAGCCTTTACCAATTGTCCTATATGCCCACCGAACTCCTGCCACAACAATAGAGCATCATTATCTCCTTTCAATGCTTTTTCCGACTCAGCAGCACCAGTGGTATTCCTACGTTTAAAAAATCCGCTACTACAATAATATTCGTAATCAGCCTCTAAATAGGGTAATGCTCCCAATTCACCTGCACCGGCATATCCCCCTCCGTACAAACTATGATGAATAATGATTCCCAGCCCTATTCCGGTACCGATAGTAATACCCACCATATTTTCATAAAGTCGCCCGCTTCCAAAAAGACTTTCTCCCAAAGCAAAACAATTAGAATCATTATTGACAGCCACTGGTAAGCCAAACTTCTCCTCCAGCAGCTCCTTTAAATGCACTTCTTTCCACGAAGCAATATTCATCGCATCATACACTATACCATGAACTGTATCAACGATTGACGGTACACCAATACCAATCCCCTCAACAGTCTCACCTATCATAGGTTCAATAAGTTCAAAAAGCTGCGTCAAGATCACATCAACATCTTGTGTAGCCAAACAAGCAACCGAATTCCGTTTCAAACACTTTCCTTCCGCCACTTGTGCTATCCTTATATTAGTACCACCTAAATCAATGGCTAACCTCATAATTTCTCTATTCTAAATATTTTTATATTGCAAATATAAATACACATAAGTCAACAAAGTAAACAATTTGCGTATTTGAATCCTCTTTTTACGCAAACTAATTATTTCCTCTTATGAGACAATCTAACAACTCAAGCCCTTCAGGACGCTGTACAAAATCCATAAAAACAATACCACACATCTGGCTTCTTCTTTGTTTTAGATACTCTGACACAAACTTATTCACTTGTTTAGCAAAAACTTCAGGTGTGCCTAGCGGAAGTCCAGTAGCACTAACGAAAGAAATCGCCCATCGATATGAAGAACTAGGTTCTGCTGCTACATTATGCAAATTACGCATACAAGCTTCTATTTTTAATCCAACTTCCTCATCCGAAGCATACTGATATTCATCTTGAAGTAAGACTTGTGCTTCCGCACCATTACTGCCTCGAAGCGTCATCAAACATGTGGCATCATCCTTCCAACCCTCACAAGCAGTTCCGGGATATTTGTTCATGGCTACATCTCGGTGTAAAAACAGAATTTTTCCACGACAATCACCCAATGCTAAATCCTGACAAAAATTCCAAACAAAGAAAGGCTTTGCATCAATAGCCGACAAGGAGGTTTCTACCAAAGAAGCGTAAGCCTCAGAACTTCCGCCCTCTCTCTTTAAAGACACAATCAACATCTCAGAAGGATGTTCTTTCAGAAATTTTATAAAAGTAGGTAATACATCCGTTTCCCAATACATATTCTGAAAAGCATGACTATGAAACACTCCCAGCTTTCCGTCTTTCTCAGCTAAACGAATATCAAAAGCACGAATGCCCAATTCTAATTGCGAGAAAATACCTGCATCTTGAGTTTTCAACATACAACCACCATAAATTAGCACCACTGTCATGAGTACCAGGGATAGAAAGTTTGCATACAGGCAATGTATCAGAAAGAAGTTTCATCCAATCGCCTTTGCTGCCTGCGAAAGCCGGTTTTGCACAAAGGAACCAGCTCAGCATAAATACAACAGAAAACATGTGTACAGATGTTATATTCATAGTTTCAAATATTAGATATTACAAAAGTACACAAACGCCAAATGACTTACAGCCGCAATTTGCGAATATAAATCCTCTTTTTGCGTAAACAGAAAATGCATCTAACTGTTTACCGCCGCAAACTGTTTCGATATATAATTAAGTAGGAATATATTCTTAAAATATCCGTCTAATTTTTACTCCAATACAAACTGCAAATGATTATCCGTACTGAGTCCCTCGTCAAAAGTAAAACCTTCCCACGAAAAACCTCTCAAATCTTCGGGGCATCCAATGCGATTTTTGATGATGTGACGCACCATCTCCCCTCTGCACATCTTCGCATAAATGACAACGGTCTTTAACTTTCCGCCTTTCCACACTTGAAAATCTGGAGTAACCACACGCACCTCTGACTCCACCCGTTTCCAGTCGAATAAATCCTTCATCTCACCACTTGCCAAGTTGACCAGTATACCGCCCCGTTTCTTGATTTCTTCTATGAAACAGTCCGTCAGCAGAGGTTTCCAATAATCAAACATGGTGATACCGCCTTTCTCCGGCAGGCGCACATCTCCCTCCAGACGATAAGGTCTGATACCGTCCAGCGGACGGAGCAATCCATAAAGAAAAGAGGTGATACGGAGATGTTCCTGTGCATAACGGAAGTCATCAGCCGTAAAATCCTTTGGCAGGATGCGTTTGAAAACAGCTCCCGTATATGCACCGATTGCCGGCATAGGGCGATTGTCTTCCGAACAAAAGTCATGAAAACGTGCCCTGTTTTCCGCAGCAATTTTAGCATTCACCTTCAAGAGTTTTTCCAGTTCTGCGGCAGAAACCTGTGACATTTCCAACGCATTCCGTACAGCTTCCGCTTCAAAATACGGAACGGTAACTTCGGGCACTTTCAAAGAACAGTGCGACGCCATGGTCTTGGCACAAGAGATAAAAGTGAGCATAGGCATATTCCTTATATTTGAAGAAAGTCCAAACGAACTCTTAGACGCCACAAAAATAAAAGGATTTCAGGAGAGAAAGCGCATCATTAAGAATATTTTCCATAGAATTCACATCGGTTTCAAGAGTTTTTCATACCTTTACAGCTTGTTGGAGAAATAGCGCACAGCAATCGGATAACACTAAGTTCCCCTTATTCTCCGGCACTTGGCGATAGAAAAAGAAAAATAATATATAAAATGACTCACAAATGGAATTATTTACCCATTACATCCGATCAGGCAGAAGCAAGCCAACGACTGGCCCAGGAATTAGGGATTAGCCCTGTACTTGGGAGATTGCTGGTGGAGCGGGGAATAACGACAGCGACAGCTGCCAAGAAGTTTTTCCGCCCGCAACTACCGGATTTGTACGACCCGTTCCTCATGAAAGATATGGACGTGGCCGTAGAACGCCTGAACAAGGCAATGGGAAAGAAAGAGCGCATTCTGATTTATGGAGATTACGATGTAGACGGAACCACCGCCGTGGCCCTGGTCTATAAGTTATTCAACAGTTCTATTCGAACATAGATTATTACATACCCGACCGTTACAACGAGGGATATGGCGTTTCGACACAAGGTGTGGACTATGCCTCCGAAACCGGTGTGGGACTGATTATCGTGCTGGACTGCGGCATCAAGGCCGTAGATGAAATTGCATACGCCAGGAAAAAGGCATCGACTTCATCATCTGCGACCACCACGTACCCGATGAAGTGTTGCCCCCTGCCGTAGCTATACTGAACGCCAAGCGCGAAGACAACACCTATCCTTACGAACATCTTTCGGGCTGCGGAGTAGGTTTTAAATTCATGCAGGCATTCGCTATCAGCAACGGCATCGAATTTCATCATCTGATTCCGCTGCTGGACTTGGTAGCAGTCAGCATCGCTTCGGACATCGTACCGATTATGGGAGAGAACCGCATACTTGCCTATCACGGTTTGAAACAGCTCAACAGTAATCCGAGCGTAGGACTGAAAGCCATTATCGACGTATGCGGACTGTACGGAAAAAGAAATCACCGTCAGCGATATAGTATTCAAGATAGGTCCGCGTATCAACGCCTCCGGACGTATCCAGAACGGCAAGGAAGCGGTAGATCTGCTGACGGAAAAGGACTTCTCGGTTGCTCTGGAAAAGGCCGGACAAATCAACCAGTATAACGAAACCCGCAAAGACCTCGACAAGACCATGACCGAAGAGGCCAATCAAATCGTAGCCGGCCTGGAAGGACTCGCAGACCGCCGCTCCATCGTGTTGTACAACGAGGATTGGCATAAAGGAGTAATCGGAATCGTCGCTTCCCGCCTGACGGAAGTATATTACCGCCCCGCCGTAGTATTGACACGCACGGATGATATGGCAACCGGATCGGCACGTTCCGTTTCCGGTTTCGATGTATACAAAGCCATCGAGTACTGCCGGGATTTATTGGAAAACTTCGGCGGACACACCTATGCTGCCGGTCTGTCCATGAAAGTGGAAAATGTACCCGCTTTCACCGAACGTTTCGAAGAATTCGTATCCCGGCATATTCTGCCGGAACAGACCAGCGCCGTAATCGACATCAATGCCGAAATCGACTTCCGGGATATCACTCCCAAATTCTGCAATGATTTGAAGAAGTTCAACCCCTTCGGTCCCGACAATACCAAGCCCGTATTCTGTACCCACAATGTGTACGATTACGGAACCAGTAAAGTCGTAGGACGCGACCAGGAGCATATCAAGCTGGAACTGGTGGACACAAATCAAACAATGTAATGAACGGAATTGCTTTCGGGCAGAGTTCTCACGTGCGCTACATCAAGACCAAGCGTTCGTTCGACATCTGTTACACCATTGAGGAAAACACTCACAAACGGGGAGAAGTACAATTGCAAATTGAAGATATAAAGCCGAATTAAGCCGAAGAAGACGGGAGAAGATTCTCTTTGTGTTTTTCCTTTAGGCTACGGATTACACGGATTTTACTGTTTTTTAGTCTACAAAGTCCGTGTAATCCGTACCTGAAATACCATCATTATATATAGTATCACACACTCTTTTTATCTTTCAACTTTACAACCATGTCCTCGCAGCCCGACGCCTCCCAACTTTCAACTCTCAACTCCCGAATCCTAAAGCAGTATTGGGGATATGACCGTTTTCGGGGTATCCAGGAAGATATCATCGACAGCATCAGCAAGAATAAGGATACCTTGGGACTGATGCCTACGGGTGGCGGCAAGTCCATTACTTTCCAAGTCCCGGCACTTGCCAAAGAAGGAATGTGCCTG
>ENA-OQJP01000493-OQJP01000493.1-human-gut-metagenome-genome-assembly--contig:-NODE-493-length-10951-cov-2.098300_pt1 | contig 10951 bp, 8 predicted proteins | sample MGYA00242611_ERZ504778 | MGnify/ENA primary metagenome ERZ504778 (study PRJEB26092, sample SAMD00036349) | human gut metagenome | host: Homo sapiens | study: EMG produced TPA metagenomics assembly of...
CGGTCTATCACTTCTTTGGGTAGTTTGAAATTGGGAATACCGTAGCGAAGCAGTCCGCCCGGCATCGGTTTGGAATCGAATATCGTGACTTCGTAGCCACGGGCATTCAGCCGTGCGGCAACGCTCAGCCCGGCAGGCCCTGCACCGATGACAGCTATTTTCCAGCCATTGCGTTCGGGGCGGACAGGCACGATATATCCTTCACGAAAAGCGGCTTCGGCAATGGCTGCCTCATTCTCGCGGATGGTTACGGGAGCATCGCAGGAGAGTTTCAGCACACATGACTTCTCACAAAGTGCGGGGCAGATACGTCCCGTAAATTCGGGGAAATCATTCGTCTCGTTCAGTACTTGATAGGCTTCGCGCCATTTTCCTTTGCAGAGTGCGTCTTGAAACTCCGGTTGCTTGTTGCCCAACGGACATGCCCAATGGCAAAAAGGTACACCGCATTCCATACAGCGTGAGGCTTGGAGCTTGCGGTCGTGACTGTTCAGCGTCTGTTCCACCTGGCTGAAATCTGTGATACGTTCGTGTATCGGACGGTAGCCCGCTTCTTGGCGGGGGATATTTAAGAATGCTTTTGAATCGCCCATGATTGATAAATTGAGAATTAAAAATTGAAAATTAAGAAATAATACTCAGAGAATCGAAAATTAAAAAGAACGTGGAATTTGTAAGTACGCACTATTCTGTATTTTTTAATTCTCAATTCTCAATTTTTAATTTAATAGTCTCTTTGCATATCCGCAATCTTCTGTTGCAGCTTCTTCATCTGTTCTTCTTGCAGCACTTTCTTGTACTCGATAGGGACTACTTGGATAAACTCGTCTACGTAGTGCGTCCAGTCATCGAGTAGGATGCGCGCCAGTTTGGAACCGGTGTAGAGATAATGCTGGCGGATGAGTTCGTGCAACTCCTTGCGGTATGAGGTTTCTTCAATGAGGCTTAGTTCCACCATTTCCATGTTACAGAAGTAGTCGAAGTTTCCGTCTTTGTTCCAGACGTAGGCCACACCACCGGACATACCTGCGGCAAAGTTACGTCCCGTCTGTCCGAGCACCACTACACGTCCGCCGGTCATGTATTCGCAGCAATGGTCACCCACACCCTCTACAACGGCTATTGCACCGGAGTTGCGGACGGCAAAGCGTTCGCCTACGCGACCGTTGATATATACTTCGCCGCTGGTTGCACCATACAGAAGGGTGTTTCCGGCAATTGTGTTCTTCTCGGCCTCGAAGTTGCTGCGTACAGGGGGTAGTACGGCGATACGTCCGCCACTCAGCCCTTTGCCCAGATAGTCATTGGCCTCACCTTCCAGCTTGAAGTTGATACCCGGTACGAGGAATGCTCCGAAACTCTGTCCGGCCGAGCCTTTGAACTTGACGTTCAGTGTATGTTCGGGCAGGCCTTTTGCGCCGTACTTGGCGGCGATAGCGCCGGAGAGCATCGCACCGCAGGCGCGGTCGGTGTTGGCGATGGTATATTCGAGAGAAACTTCTTTCTGTTCGTCTACGGCATTGGCGGCGGCATTCAGCATTTCCACGTCTTTTACGCGGTCGATGCCGTGTTGCTGGTTTATGATGTGGCGGATGGCGGCTCCGTTGTCCACACGCGCCAGTACTTTGTCGAAGTTGATGAGTTGATGTTTCTTGATGCCGTCATCCGGTCTGCGGATGATGAGGTCGGTACGCCCGATGATATCATCCAGCTTTTCCACTCCAATCTCTGCCAGATACTCGCGTACTTCGCGGGCAAGGAAGGTAAAGTAGTTCACAAGGTATTCGCTACGGCCGATGAAACGTTTGCGCAGTTCCGGGTTCTGGGTGGCTACACCTACGGGACATGTGTTTTGGTTACACTTGCGCATCATCACGCATCCCAATACGATGAGGGCAGCGGTGGCGAAACCGTATTCTTCCGCACCGAGCATGGCCATGAGTACTACGTCGCGTCCGGTTTTCAGTTGTCCGTCCACTTGCAGCAGCACTTGTCCGCGCAGCCCGTTCAGTACCAGTGTCTGTTGCGTCTCGCTCAGTCCGAGTTCGGGCGAGATGCCGGCATATCGGATGGAGCTTGCGGGTGATGCGCCTGTACCGCCTTCGGCGCCGGAGATGACGATGAGGTCGGCTTTGGCTTTCGCCACACCTGCGGCGATAGTTCCCACACCGCTTTCGGCTACCAGCTTCACGCTGATTTTGGCTTTCGGATTGACGTTCTTCAAGTCGAAGATAAGCTGTGCCAGGTCTTCGATGGAATAGATGTCGTGATGGGGCGGGGGAGAAATCAATGAAATACCTGGAATGGAGTGGCGCGTGCGGGCAATCACTTGGTCTACTTTGAATCCCGGCAACTGGCCGCCTTCACCCGGCTTGGCGCCTTGTGCCACTTTTATCTGTATTTCGTCGGCATTCACCAGATATTCCGTAGTGACCCCGAAACGTCCGGATGCTACCTGTTTGATGGCACTGCGCATTTCAGTTCCGAAGCGTGCGGCATCTTCACCGCCTTCACCCGTATTGCTTCGCCCGTGCAGTTTATTCATGGCAACCGCCATTGCCTCATGCGCTTCCTGACTGATGGCTCCGAAAGACATGGCGCCCGTAACGAAACGTTTCAGAATGCTTTCCACCGGTTCCACCCTGTCTATGGAAATGGGGTTGTGACGGAAGTCGAGAAAGTCGCGCAGGAAGATAGGCTTTTCTTTCTCATCGACCAAGCGGGTAAAACTCTTTTGAATTTCTTGTAACTGCCCAGACGAGTAGCTATTTGCAGGGTACTGATAGTCTCTGGGTTCCAAGCGTGCTTTTCTCCGTCCTTACGGTATGCGTACAGTCCTTTGTTCGGCAATAGGGGAGCTTCACCACCATCATTCTTCATGCGCGTTTCTTCCTTTTTCATCGCTTCTCCTTCGTCGTGAAAAGTGATGGCGTCACGTGCCACCTCATCCAAACGGATGCCGCCGATAGCCGATTTTAATCCGCCGAAGTAAGCGTTGCTCAATTCTTCGCTCAGCCCGACAGCCTCGAATATCTTTGCGCCCCGGTAGGAGCGGATGGTGCTGATACCCATTTTGCTCATAATCTTGAACAGGCCTTTGCAAATGGCTTTGATGTAATTCTTCTCTGCGGTGGCATAGTCCAACTGTACCTCTTTCTTGGCAACGAGTTCGTTCAGTACGGCAAATGCCATATAGGGGTTCAGTGCGCTTGCACCGAATCCGAGGAGCAGTGCGGCGTGCATCACTTCGCGTATCTCGCCGCTTTCCACGACCAATGCGGTCTGTACGCGCTTTCCTACCGAAATGAGGTGGTGGTGCACTGCCGATACGGCAAGCAATGAGGGGATGGCGGCATGGACGGTATCTACGTTGCGGTCGGTCAGTACAATGTAGTTCACGCCTTCGGTGACGGACTCTTCGGCTTCCTTGCACAGGCGGTCAAGCGCTTCCTGCAGTCCTGAACGTCCTTTGGAGACTTCAAACAGTATCGGCAGGCTTTACGGTCTTGAAGCCTTTGTAGCGGATGTTGCAGAGAATATCCAATTGCGCATTCGTCAGGATGGGGTGGTTCAGCCGTACCATTTTGCAATGGCTTTCGTTGGGTGTCAGTATGTTCATGCCCACTGCGCCGATGTACTCGGTGAGAGACATTACCAACTCTTCGCGGATAGGGTCGATAGGCGGATTGGTGACTTGCGCAAACTGTTGGCGGAAGTAATTGTATAGTAGCTGCGGCTTGTCGGAAAGTACGGCAAGCGGGGTGTCGTTACCCATTGCGCTGACAGGCTCGGCGCCGTTGGATGCCATGGGTAGGATGATTTTCTCGACATCTTCTTTGGAGAAGCCGAACGTACGTAGCATACTGTTATAGTTGTCCACGTTGTGGGGCACTTTGCGCCCGCTTTTCAGTTCGTTCAGTTCGATGCGGTTGCTGGCGAGCCAAGTGCGGTAGGGCTTGGCTTCGGCAAGTTGCTTTTTCTGTTCGCCGTCGTAGTAAATCTCGCCTTTCTCGGTATCTATCAAAAGTATCTTGCCGGGTTGCAGACGACCTTTCTCTTTGATGTTGCCCGGTTCGAAATCCATTACGCCGACTTCACTTGCCACTACCATGATGTCGTTGTGCGTAATAAGGTAGCGTGCGGGACGCAGACCGTTGCGATCCAACATACCACCCGCATAGCGTCCGTCGCTGAAGAGTAGTGCGGCAGGTCCGTCCCAAGGTTCCATGAGGATAGAGTGGTATTCGTAGAAGGCCTTGAGGTCTTCGCTGATGGGGTTCTTTCGTTGAAGGATTCCGGTACGAGCATTGCCATGGCATGCGGTAGGCTGAGGCCGGACATGACAAGGAACTCCAGTACGTTGTCCAGCGAGGCGCTGTCGCTCATGTTCGGCTGGATGATGGGACGCAGTTCTTTGATGTCGCCAAGGGCGGGAGAGGACAGGACGCTTTCACGCGCTTCCATCCAGCCGCGGTTACCGCGTATGGTATTGATTTCACCGTTGTGCGCCAAGAGACGGAACGGCTGTGCCAGTCCCCATGTAGGGAAGGTGTTGGTGCTGAAACGGGAGTGCACCAGAGCCAGTCCGCTGGTGAAGTAGTTGTTTGTCAGGTCGGGGAAGTAGTTACGTAACTGTAGGGAAGAGAGCATACCTTTATAGATGATGTTCTTCGTAGACAGCGACACGATATAGAAATCCTCTCGTGCGGCTATATCCGACCTGCGTACTTTGTTTTCTATTCTTTTCCTTATTATATAGAGACGGCGGTCGGCGGTTTCACTGTCCGTAAATCCGGTGATGAAGATTTGTTTGATGTCGGGTTCGTTGGCAAGTGCGGCCTCACCCAGTATTTCGGGGCAGGTAGGCACATTGCGCAGGTGCATCAGCGTCAATCCTTCTTTCTCTATTTCTTCAATGATGATACTCAGGATGGCTGCCCGGTCTTTCTCATCTTTCGGAAGAAAAAGCAGTCCTGTTCCGTATTTCCCTTTTTCGGGAACGGGGATGCCTTGCAGCAGGATGAATTCGTGCGGTATTTGCAACATGATGCCGGCGCCGTCTCCGGTCTTGTTGTCGGCACCTTCCGCTCCGCGATGACGCATATTCTCCAATACTTTCAATGCGGATTCAACCAATTCATGTGATTTGCTGCCGTGAATGTTCACTAACATTCCCACACCGCAAAGCGTCGTGTTCATTGGTGGCATCGTACAGGCCCAACTGCATGGGCTGTCGTTGTGCGGGTTGTTCCTTTGTTTTGTTGTTAAAAAGCTCTTTGTTTTCCATTTTGGTTTACTCTAATTTATGTAATACCTATTTGTTGTATCAAAATGTTTTGCAAATATATATATTTAGTTTCAAATTGATAACAATATTCCTCGATTTGTGCCTTGCTAAATACTTACACCGGGGGATGAAGTTATAATCTGATAGAAAATACCCTTTGTTTTCTTCTAATCTTAAATCAGATTTCGTCTGTTTGCTTTAAGATTATAAATTAGACCTTTTGCTTTTAAAATATTATTTTCCTTGTCTTTTTGATAATAAAATAACTTTTTCTACTCTTTTGACAAATAAATAGTGAAAAGGTTAACTTTATGTTCTAAAGAATATATATCTTTGCAGCGCAAATCAAATACTGATATATTATGTGTGGAATAGTAGGCTATATAGGTCAAAGAAAAGCCTACCCATTCTTATCAAAGGTTTGAAGCGGTTGGAGTACCGCGGATACGATAGTGCAGGGGTAGCATTAATCAGTGATGACCGAGAACTGAACGTGTACAAGACGAAAGGAAAGGTTTCGGATTTAGAAACTTTCGTTACTCAAAAAGATATTTCCGGTAGTATAGGTATTGCACATACCCGCTGGGCTACACATGGAGAACCTTGTTCCGTTAACGCTCATCCCCATTATTCCTCTTCCGAAAGATTCGCTCTTATTCACAACGGTATCATTGAAAATTACGCCGCCCTTAAAGACAAACTCCAAGCCAAAGGCTATACTTTTAAAAGTAGTACCGACACCGAGGTACTGATACAACTCATAGAATACATTCAGGTTATAAACCGCATCGATTTACTGACTGCCGTGCAACTGGCTTTGCAGGAGGTTATCGGTGCATATGCCATTGCCGTGCTCGACAGGGAGAATCCTGATGAGATTATTGCTGCGCGCAAAAGCAGTCCGTTGGTGGTGGGTATCGGGCAGGATGAATTCTTCTTGGCATCCGATGCCACTCCGATTGTGGAATATACGGACAAGGTGGTCTATCTGGAAGATGAGGAGATAGCCGTTATTCGTTGTGGGGAGAAACTGAAAGTGGTGAATCTCAAGAATGTGGAGTGCCCGCACGAGGTAAAGACGGTGGCGCTCAATCTCGGCCAGTTGGAGAAGGGCGGTTATCCGCATTTCATGTTGAAGGAGATTTTTGAGCAACCCGATTGTATTCATGACTGTATGCGCGGACGCATTAATCTGGAGGGTACTAACGTGGTGCTTTCCGCCATTATAGATTATAAGGAACGTCTGCTTGCTGCCAAACGTTTTGTAATTGTGGCTTGTGGCACGTCGTGGCACGCTGCGCTTATAGGCAAACATCTGATAGAGAGTTTCTGCCGCATTCCGGTGGAAGTGGAGTATGCTTCGGAATTTCGTTACCGGGACCCGGTGATTGACAGTAGTGATGTGGTGATTGCCATTTCGCAAAGCGGGGAGACAGCCGATACGCTGGCTGCCATAGAACTTGCCAAAAGCCGTGGTGCATTTATATATGGCATCTGTAATGCTATCGGTTCGAGTATTCCGCGCGCTACGAATACGGGGTCTTACATTCATGTAGGGCCGGAAATAGGTGTGGCGTCCACCAAAGCCTTTACAGGTCAGGTAACTGTGCTCACCATGTTGGCATTGACTCTTGCACGGGAGAAGCGTACGATTGATGAAACGCAATACCTCGCCATAGTGAGGGAACTCGGACAGATTCCCGGAAAGATGAAAGAGGTGCTGAAGCTGAACGACCGTATAGCGGAGCTTTCCAAAATCTTCACTTACGCACACAATTTTATCTAGTCTGGGACGCGGTTACAGTTATCCCGTAGCGTTGGAAGGCGCTTTGAAGCTGAAAGAAATCTCGTACATCCATGCGGAAGGCTATCCGGCCGCCGAAATGAAGCATGGGCCTATTGCTTTGATAGATGCGGAAATGCCGGTGGTGGTTATTGCCACACAGAACGGATTGTACGAAAAAGTACTGAGCAATATACAGGAAATTAAAGCGCGCAAAGGCAGGGTGATAGCGATTGTTACCAAGGGAGATACGGTTATCGGTAAAATCGCTGACATTTGTATCGAACTTCCCGAAACAATGGAATGTCTTGGCCCGTTAATAACTACGGTTCCCTTGCAACTGCTCGCTTATCACATAGCCGTATGTAAAGGCATGGATGTAGACCGACCGCGTAATCTTGCCAAGTCGGTAACGGTGGAATGACCGGAAGCGGATGATGTGTATGGGTAAAACAGATAATGCGTTTGCCCTTGACAGATGATATGTTCTCAGAACATAAATAACGCGTTTTTAAAAGAAGTAATAACTCATTAGTAAATATATAAATGGAACAACTGAAGCATGAATGTGGCGTCGCCATGATACGCCTGCTGAAACCGCTGGAGTATTACGAAGAAAAGTACGGTACATGGATGTACGGGCTGAACAAGCTCTATCTTCTCATGGAGAAACAGCACAACCGGGGGCAGGAAGGCGCCGGACTGGCTTGTGTGAAACTGGAAGCGAACCCCGGCGAGGAATATATGTTTCGCGAACGGGCGCTCGGTTCGGGAGCCATCACCGAGATATTCGGCACGGTGCAAAGCAACTTTAAAGACCTTACGAAAGAACAACTGCACGACGCCGGCTATGCCAAGCGCGTGCTCCCCTTTGCGGGGGAGGTGTATATGGGGCATCTGCGTTACTCCACCACGGGGAAGTCGGGCCTCTCGTACGTGCATCCGTTTCTCAGGCGGAACAACTGGCGTGCCAAGAACCTTGCCCTGTGCGGCAACTTCAACCTGACGAACGTGGATGAAATCTTCGCACGCATCACCGCCATCGGCCAGCACCCGCGCAAGTATGCCGATACGTATATCATGCTGGAGCAGGTGGGCCACCGGCTCGACCGCGAGGTGGAGCGCCTCTTCAACCTTGCCGAAGCCGAAGGACTGACGGGCATGGACATCACGCATTACATCGAAGACCACATCGACCTCGCCAACGTCCTGCGCACCTCGAGCAAGGAGTGGGACGGGGGCTATGTGATGTGCGGACTTACCGGAAGCGGCGAGACATTCGCCGTCCGCGATCCGTGGGGCATCCGCCCTGCATTCTGGTATCAGGACGATGAGATAGCGGTGCTTGCCAGCGAGCGTCCCGTCATCCAGACCGCGCTCAACGTCTCAGCCGACCGCATCAGGGAGCTGCAACCGGGACAGGCTTTGCTAATCAACAAAGCCGGCAAGCTCCGCACGGTGCAAATCAACAAGCCGCGCGAGGTGAAGCCTTGCTCCTTCGAGCGTATCTATTTCAGCCGCGGCAGTGACATGGACATCTACAAGGAACGTAAACTGTTGGGTGAGAAACTGGTGTCCAACATCCTGAAAGCCATCGACAAGGATATAGACCACACCGTCTTTTCCTTTATACCGAATACTGCGGAAGTGGCTTTCTATGGAATGTTGCAGGGACTGGACGACTATCTCAACGAGGAGAAGGTGCGGCAGATTGCCGCTTTGGGACACAACCCCAGCCACGATGAGCTGGAGCGTATCCTGTCCCGCCGCATACGGAGCGAGAAGGTGGCCATTAAGGACATTAAGCTGCGTACTTTCATTGCCGAGGGCAACAGTCGCAACGACCTTGCCGCCCATGTGTACGACATCACTTACGGCAGCCTCGTGCCCGGCACGGACAATCTGGTTATCATAGACGACAGCATTGTGCGCGGCACTACCCTGAAGCAGAGCATCATCGGCATCCTCGACCGCCTCGGTCCGAAGAAGATAGTAATTGTAAGCTCCTCACCGCAGGTGCGCTATCCCGACTATTACGGCATCGACATGGCGAAGATGAGCGAGTTCATAGCTTTCAAGGCTGCCATCGAGTTGCTGAAAGAACGCGAGATGCGCGATGTCATCGAATCCGCCTACCGCAAGTCCAAAGAACAGGTGAGTCTGCCCAAAGAACAGATGGTGAACTACGTAAAGGAGATATACGCTCCCTTTACCGACGAAGAGATTTCCGCCAAAATGGTGGAACTGCTCACTCCGAAAGGCACGAAAGCCGAAGTGGCAGATTGTATATCAGCCTCTTGAAGGCCTGCATGAAGCCTGTCCGCGGCACCGGGGCGACTGGTACTTCAGCGGTGACTATCCCACGCCGGGCGGTGTGAAGTTGCTGAACATGGCATTTATTAATTACATAGAACAAGTATATCAATTCTGAATATGAGGGACAGCGGGATCAGCAGGATCGCGGAATGGGAATATCTTCCGGATGACGTGGAGCAAGTCAGAAGACATCATGAAATGCTGCGCCGTTTGATCGGGGAGTAAAGTTGTAATGAAAGCGAATTGCATTAGTAAGAAAGCGAAATAAAAATGTAACAAAATGTAATAAAAACGAAAAAAGTGGAATATACTCTATTAGAAAATCAAATGAAATAAAAAGAAAGGATTCTTTTGCGCACAGCAAGGGAGTAATAGAGTATATGAGAAAATCAAAGAAAATCATAGCGGCATTTGCCGGAATCACAGGAACCGTTGTTCTGACCGTCGGATTCGTGAGTCAGGCGGCGGAAGCAAAGCAGGCGTTTCGGATTTTGTCGCCGACGCCGATCCGTATGGCGGAAGCCGTGCCGTGGGAAGCATGGAAAGAATTGAATGAGTCCGTAAAACAGGCGAAACTGCAATATGAAGAGCAGAAACGGATCGAGGCGGAGAAAAAAGCGGCGGAAGAAGCCCGGATCGCAGCGGAACAGGAAGAGGCAGCCAGGGTTGCAGCGGAACAGGCAGAGGCAGCACGGGTCGCAGCAGAGCAGGAAGCAGCAGCCCAGATTGCGGCAGAGCAGGAATCGTCGGCACAGGCGGAAGCAGCGAGTGCCTCTGCAGGAAACGGAAATATATCGGCGGAGCAGGAACTTTTAGCGGCGCTGATCTTCTGTGAAGCGGGAAATCAACCCTATGAGGGACAGGTTGCAGTCGGCGCGGTTGTGATGAACCGTGTGAGAAGCGGAGCATATCCGGACAGCATTGCGGAAGTGATCTACCAGTCCGGGCAGTTTACTCCGGCGATGACCGGATGGCTTGATACGGTTCTGGCGGAGGGAAGCTACACGGATTCGGCGATGCAGGCGGCAGCAGACGCGCTCTCCGGAAGCAGTCCGGTCGGTGATCTGTTGTACTTTGACTGTGGAGGATACGGCTATCAGATCGGAGATCATTATTTTCATTAGCGTCTGTGGGAAAGGAATAAAATAAGTGTTACAGAAAAGTTAAAATTGCGTAATCTTTATTTATGGTGTATAATAGCAGAACGGTGCTTAGCTTTTTGTATAGACGACGAGCCAAAGTCCGGGCTTGCCCGAGACCTTGGCGACTGCTTACAATCCCGGAATGTGCCTTTTGGCACTTCCGGTGATTCGGCATCAGTTTGAGAAAGGAATAATGATTATGCGATTACATTTCAAACGAAGATTGTCCATGAGCCTTGTACTTGTGAGCCTGCTCGTTGTATTGAGTTCTGCATCCTATGCGCTGGCGGAAGATTCCGAAGTGCTGCAGCAGCAGACAAACGCACTGCAGAACGAGCTGGACGGGATCGAATCAGGAGATGGGTGGCGGTAAGTGACGAGATCGCGTCGCTTGAGATGGAACAGTCATTGATTCAGTCGGAG
>ENA-OQJP01000495-OQJP01000495.1-human-gut-metagenome-genome-assembly--contig:-NODE-495-length-10876-cov-1.682296_pt1 | contig 10876 bp, 12 predicted proteins | sample MGYA00242611_ERZ504778 | MGnify/ENA primary metagenome ERZ504778 (study PRJEB26092, sample SAMD00036349) | human gut metagenome | host: Homo sapiens | study: EMG produced TPA metagenomics assembly of...
CGGAAGCAATCAGCTCTGTTCCAGCACCTTTTGTGCCAGCTTTTCATTCTGTTCAATCTTCTCATAGTCCTCAATCAGCTCCGAGGATGCATATACATCCGGGTCATTTTCACGATCCTTGAAAACAATTTTCAACAGAATCGGGGTTATCACAGTTGTCAGTACAACCATAATGATAATCGGGCCGAAAAATGCCTCATTCATCAAGCCAACCTTCATCCCCTTGCTGGCGACAATCAGAGCGACCTCACCGCGGGATACCATGCCGATGCCGATTCGAAGACTCTGTATGTTCTCATACCGGCACAGCTTCGCCCCCAGACCGCAGCCAACGATCTTTGTCAGAATTGCCAGAACCAGAAGCAGTACCGAGAATATCATAATGCTGGTACTCATTTCCGGCAGCACAACCTTCAAGCCAATGCTGGCAAAGAACACCGGGGAAATCAATAAATAAGACAGGGTTTCAATACGCATCTGCACATAATTGCAGCGGCTCGTACCACTGATAATCAATCCTGCGATAAATGCACCGGTGATATCCGCAACCCCGAAGAAGGCTTCCGCAACATAGGCAAACAGCAGACAGAAGGCAAAGCTCAGAATAGAAAAGCGGCGGTGTACCTTTTGATAACGGTCAAACAGCTTTTCGATACCCTTACGTGCAAATATACCAACGATAACAGCCAGCACGAAGAAGGCAACGATTTTCAGCATAACCTCTGTTAGCTGTACGGATGTATCCGCCATACCGGTAATGATGGTCAATGCGACAATTCCCAAAATATCATCTATCAAAGCCGCCCCAAGGATGGCATTGCCGCTCGGTGTGGACAGCTTTCCCATCTCCTTCAGCGTTTCCACTGAGATACTGACGGAGGTTGCCGTCAGAATGACGCCGATAAACATGTTCTGCAGAAATGCTGTAGGCTCCGTATTGAAGAAGGATGCCAGCACATAACCGGCAATCAGCGGAACCAGTACACCGATAACGGCAATGACAAAGCTGTTTCTGCCGCTTTTCTTCAGCTCGGATATATCTGTTTCCAGACCGGCGGAGAACATCAGTACGATAACACCGATTTCCGCAATATGATCCAGGAATTCCGATTCCTGTACGATATTAAAGCATGCCGGCCCCAGCAGCAGTCCTGCAACCAGCGCCCCAACGACCTGCGGCATTTCGATTCTTCTTGTCAGCAGTCCGAATACTTTCGTACTGAGCAGAATCAGCGCCACGTCCAGCAGGTAACGATAAGATTCCATAAACTCTCTCCTTTTATTTTCAACTTAACTGATTATACACCCCTTTTTCATAAAAGCAAGCGATTTCATTCAAATTCTATCCGGTATTTATTTCCAGTGCTGCGATTCAATGATCAACCAGACAGTGTATATATGAAATAACATACGTTTCTAGCACAGGCCGCAGTTTTCATAAAGGTCATGATCCTTTGCCAGTCATTTTATTGCATACTGTTTCCTGCCAGTATCTGTGCATGAAGTTCTATTAGAATAAGTCTTGTGCATGCGATTTTACATGAAGCAAGTGAAGATGGGGGGAATGCTACAGGTTCTGTGGGTACACCGGTCTATTTTACGATTTTCAAAGGACCGTATCTATCCGATAACGTCCGGCTCGTATCTTTGAAAGAGTCAAAGGCATGCCGTTATACCATTTCAAAACGGTCTTGCGATATCCGCAAACTGCCGCTCAATATCGGTAATCCTGCAGCTCGAATGCTCTGCCGTTGAGATACTGCAGTACAGCACGCATCCCCTGAAAACTCGAAATGCCACATGATACGCACAGAGTGCCTGATAAGTCTTCTCTTTTGTCTTCCTCGCCCCGTATTTTACATCGCCCAGCAGAGGATGTCCCAGCCAGCTCATAAGAGCTCGAATCTGATGACTTTTACCGCTGTGCAGCTCCACCTCAACAAGAGAGTAGCGCTCTGCCTCCTGCAACACACGATAGCCTGTTTCCATGCGGGTATAGCCTTCCCGCTCACGATCGATAACCTCCGCCGTATTTTGCTCATTCTTTCGATGATACAGCACGATATGATCCTGCTTTTTTTCAATTTCCCCTGTACGATACACAGATATTTCTTTTCCACCTGACGAAGTGCGATTTTTTCACTCATGCAGCGAAGAGCCGCAGCTGTTTTAGCCGCAATTACCAGCCCCTGCGTGTTTCGGTCGATACGATGGCACAAGGCAGGGGTAAAGCTTTGTTCGGTGGTTGGATCGTATTCTTTTTACAATACAGATAATGCAGCAGGCGGTCTGCCAGATTATCCTGCACCTCACTGGTGTCACTGTGTGCGCGAAGTCCCTTGGGCTTGTTGATCAGCAGAACAGCATCATCCTCATAGACCACATCCAGTGCATTCGGGACCTGTAGAAAGCTGCGCATGGTTGCTACTTCATAAAACTCCTCGGGGATATAGCACTGCATGGTGTCTCCCACCTGCAGTCGCTGGGAAATCTCACAGCGTTTCCGATTCACCTTGATTTTCTTATTCCTTATATATTTATACATCAGGCTCTTGGGCATGGTCTTCATCGTTTTCTGTATAAACTTATCCACCCGCTGATCCGCATCGTTTTCATTGATAATGAATTCTTTCATACACATTCCTCACCTTTCATGATATCAATTCACAGCAAATCCCTGATAGATGCTGCAGGCTTTCAGAACAGATCCTATGCAGTATCCCCACGGAGACAGCATTTTTCCATGAATTGTTATCTTTTCCCTGTATATTATACCGTACTTGCATTGCATAATCATAGAAAAACGACTAAAATTACAGTACAGAAGTGATACAGGAGGAGGGATGCGTGTGTATCGATGCAAAATGTCCGTGCGCGCTCTGGTAGAATCGGTATGGATCGGCGGTGATCTGGTATCCACAGCGCCATCCATCGAACGGGCAAATCTGGGTAGCCGTATTCATCGCATGCTGCAGAGCTCTGCACAGGGAGACTATGAAAGCGAAGTATTTCTGAAGCTGTCCAGTGAACTGGATGATATCCTGTTTGAAATTGAAGGCAGAGCGGATGGTGTTCGCAAGGAGGACGATCAGGTGACGATTGAGGAAATCAAAACAACCGCGATTCCCTTTCCGAATTGAACGAGCCCGTCATGGTCCATCTCGCACAGGCCTATTGCTATGGCCATATGTATCTGGCTGAGCACGTTGCTCCCTCCATTCGCATCCAGATGACCTATTATCAGATTGATACCGAGGAAATCAAGCAGTTTGACGAGGAGAAAACACGGGAGGAGCTGGCGGCATTCTATATGGATACGCTGCGGCGCTATGTGAAGTGGGCAGCACTCAGCAGAGATTTGAAAATCAGCTCTTCCAGAACACTGAAGGAGCTGAAGTTTCCGTTTCCGGATTATCGCAGCGGACAGCGTGACTTTGCAGTCGCCGTATACAAAACCATTCTGGATCGGGAAAAGCTGTTCGCCTCCGCACCAACCGGTATCGGAAAGACAATTTCCACCCTGTTTCCGTCTTTGAAGGCAATTGGAGAGGGAAAGGCGGAAAAGGTATTTTAATCTGTGTGCGAAAAATGTAACGGCCACAGTTGCCTATGATACTCTGCGACTGCTTTACAAGCAGGAGGTATCCTTTAAAAGCGTGGCAATCACAGCCAAGGATAAAATCTGCTTTCAGGATGTGCGTAACTGTGACCCCGAGGTATGTCCCTATGCAAAGGGCTATTATGATCGCTGTCAGGATGCCTTGTACGAACTGCTGCAGGAAACACAGTTCATCGATCGTGAGGCCGTTGAAAAAAAAGCACAGGAGCATTTGATCTGTCCCTTTGAGCTGAGCCTTGATGCAAGTCTGTATGGGGATGTGATTGTCTGTGACTATAACTATGTATTTGATCCGCGGGTGTATCTGAAACGTTTTTTTTATGGAAAAGGGAGACTATATTTTTTCTGGTGGATGAAGCACACAATCTGGTGGATCGTGCCAGAAGCATGTACAGCTGTGAGCTGAATAAGTCGGCGTTTCTTGCGGCAGCCCGCAATATCCAAAAGCAACGCAAGCCGCTGCATGCGGCACTGCGCGCTGTCAACCGTGAATTCCTGCGGTTAAAAAAGCAGTGCGAAGAGGAAGGACAGAATTTTATTCACCAAAAGGATCCAATTTCTTCCATCAGGCAGCGTCTGGCAGATGTGATTGAACAAATGGATATCTATCTGCAGAGTGAGCATGAAGATACCTGGGATGAAGAATTACGCGATCTGTATTTTTCATGCATAAACTACAACCGGATTTCCGAGTTTTATGATGAGGATTTTGTCACCTGTTATGAAAAGCAGAGCAGTGATATCGTACTGAAGCAGCTCTGTCTGAATCCGGCACATCCATTAAGGAAACCTGTGCCATGGGACGAAGCACTGTCTCTTTTCTGCGACGCTTTCTCCCATTGATTATTATCTCGATCTGCTGGGTGGAACAAGAAAGACCAGAAAGCTGTTTCTTCCTTCTCCATTCTCGGCAGAAAAGCGTAAAATCGTCCTGTGTGACGCCATTTCCACCCGCTATCGAAACCGCGATAGCTCCCTGCACCCGATTGCCGCTATGATTCACGCAGCGGTGCAGGCCAAAACAGGAAATTACATTGTTTTTCTGCCAAGCTATGCCTATATGAAGCAGGTTGCCCAGACCTTTTGTGAACAGTTCCCTGATATTCACGTATCCCTGCAGGAAAGCGGGATGAAGGAAGAAGAGAAGCAGCACTTTCTTGAACACTTCAATACCACACAAGAACTGCATGTTCTGTTCTGTGTATTAGGCGGCATGTTTTCTGAAGGAATAGACCTGAAGGGGGAAAAGCTGATCGGTACGATCATTGTCGGTGTAGGACTTCCGCAGGTCAATCCACAGCAGGAGCTGCTGCGTGAGCACTTTGACGAGGTTAACGAAACGGGGTATGCCTACGCATATCAGGTACCGGGGATGAATAAGGTACTGCAGGCTGCCGGCCGTGTTATTCGCTCGCACAGTGATATCGGTATCGTGTTACTCATTGACGAGCGCTTCACCACACCGTTTTATCAGCGGCTGTTACCAGAACACATGCGGCCGTTTCAAATTATCAATGATCCAACCCGTCTGCATGCGGCTGTAAAACAATTCTGGCAGCAAAACAGCTGATGTAGGCAGCCTGTATTTCCACCTTCAGGATCCTCTCTTATGGGATTGGAGCCGGCATCGTGATTTCACCGTGTATGTCTATCGCAAATTCTATTTTCCATCTAAAAATTTATTTGCCCCCTTCACAAATAAAGCATATCGTTTTGTGTGAAAGCAGGCTCTTCCTCATTCCAGACAGTATATATAAACGCTTTCTTTTCAAGGATTATCGAACAAAGCTGCAATGCTGTATATTTTTCAGCAGTTAAAGTATACAGTCTGATAAGCTTTTCATCCAATGTTCTATTATAAGCATCCTTGCCTGTATATCAGGAAATGGATGTCAACGCATCAACACACCTGCCGTTATATTTTTTACACGGCCTACATATATCATCATAGACGGTTAATTTTACATTGATTGTCGGATGATCGATAAGTTCATTTGCGACTTTATAGAAATCATGTCCCATGGGTTCATCCGGTATAAATCGTTCAATATCGGCACCATACAGCTTTATGATATCTATAAAATGATGCGGCTTGATGATAATTTCATCCACCCTGCATTCCTCCTTCTCCATCTCAGATTCCTATGTTTCTTAAATACATTTTATCACAGCGGACTATGAAAACCCATGCCCTTTCAGAAAACAGCATTCATAAGAATAAAATCGTAGTCTTTGTGTCCGCAGCAGCTAAAGCCCTGCCATTTAATTGTCCGGATAGTTCTTTTATACATATAAAAAGGTATCAGCAGCAGAATTCCCGGTTTCATTCCTACGATCCTTCTCTGCAGATACCTTTTGGTGTTTTCGTCAGTACCTTATTTCAATTGTTTCAGACAGCTTGTTCCTATTGTGTTCTTCGGCATGGATACCTCAAAATTATCCGCAATCGTGGCTCCGATCATGGCAAAGGTATCACTTACCGGCAATAGTCCGTGTCCTTCCATACGCGGGCTGTATGCCAGAAACGGAACCATTTCCTTGGTATGATCCGTTCCCTTATAGGTTGGGTCATTCCCATGATCTGCAGTAATGATCAATAAATCATCCTCCTGCAGCTTATTGAGAACAACTCCCAGCAGCTCATCAAAGCGCTCCAGCTCTTCTCCATAGCCGACCGGATTTCTGCGATGTCCCCACAATGCATCAAAGTCAACCAGATTGACGAAGCATAAGCCGTGGAAATCCTGCTCCATGACCTCAATTGTCTGTTCCATGCCATGCACGCTGCTCTTGGATTTATGAGCCTGTGTAATGCCTTCACCATCAAAATATCCTTGATTTTTCCAATGCTGATCACATCCAGCCCGGCTTCCTTCAGCGCATCCAGCGCTGTTTTCCCATACGGCTTCAATGCATAGTCGTGACGGTTGCTGGTACGTTTGAATTCCCCTTTTTTACTTCCGGTATACGGACGCGCAATGACTCTTCCCACCATCCACTCCGGACGCATGGTCAATTCTCTTGCGATTTCACAGTAATGATACAAAGTCTCCACACCCATCGTTTCCTCATTTCCGCAAATCTGCAGAACAGAATCCGCTGAAGTATAGACGATCAGATCCCCGTTTTGTATTTCCTGCTCTGCCAGCTCGTCCAGAATCTCAGTTCCACTGGCAGACTTGTTTCCGATAATATGACGCCCTGTACGTTTTTCCAGCTCATCGATCAAATCCTGTGGAAAGCCGGTTTCCGTAAAGGTTTTAAACGGTGTCGTGATATGCAGTCCCATCATTTCCCAGTGTCCGGTCATCGTATCCTTGCCGACACTGGCTTCCAGCAGCTTCGTATAATAACCCAGGGGCTCGGCTGCCGGTGCCACATGCTTAAGCAGATGAAGGTTTGCCAGTCCCAGCTTTGCCAGATTCGGAATATGAAACTTCGGCATGCTTGCATCAATATGTCCCAGCGTATCACAGCCTCATCATCATATTCCGCCGCATTCGGCATCGCACCGACACCGAGAGAATCTATGACGATTGTAAAAATCCTCTTATATGGTTTCATGTTAACCTCCTTGTGTGTTTTATTTATAACGTGCTTTCCTGTCGTATGTTATAATGCCACAGCTGTTTCCAGTGCAACCAGCATCATATCATGGAAGGATGTCTGACGCTCTTGTGCAGTTGTCTCTGCATGTGTAACCAGAGAATCGCTGATGGTCAGCAGGCAGGCAGCGCGCTTGTTTAAAATTTTGGCATTGTGGAATAGAGCAAAGCTTTCCATTTCAACACATACACAGCCATGCTTTTCAAAAAATTCCCGGTGTCCGTCCACGTTGTCCTCATGATAAAAACATCGCTGGAATGAATTCTTGCCTTTGTCAGCGGTTTGTTCACCCTTGCGGCCGCTGCTTCTATTTCAGCATTCAGCTCAGCACTCGGTGTCTGAATATCACCGTCGACATCCGCCTGTGCCTTCGCGAAGGTGGATTCACTCCATGCACTGTCTGCAAGTACCAGATCAAACAGCTTCAGCGTATCCGTGTAGGCTCCTGCACTACCGATTCGAATAATGTTTTCTACCTCATAAAATTTATACAGCTCATAGGAATAGATTCCAATACTTGCCATTCCCATACCGCTTCCCATGACAGAGATTTTCTTTCCCTTATAGGTACCGGTATATCCGAACATATTGCGGACCGTGTTAAACTGTACCGGATTTTCCAAATAGGTTTCTGCAATGAATTTGGCGCGGAGCGGATCCCCCGGCATGAGTACAGTCTTGGCGATGTCGCCGCTGGCAGCAGCGTTATGTGGTGTTGACATAAATACTTCCTCCTTTACATAGGTTTTACGCAAAGCAGATTCCCATACATCCTGCTTGCTTTTTTTACAATAGTATCATACTATAGGAGCAGATAATAAAAAAAGGACATCTGTCCACTTTTTGAAAAGAAGGTGAATTTTATGACTGCCCTGCAGGATTTGTTAGAGGAAACAAAGGAATGCCATCACAGTCTGCTGAAGCAGCTGTTTGCCAATTGTCCCGTAGAGGTGCTGCAGCAGATGCAGCTGATCCGTCTACGTAAGAATCAAAATCTGATTTCCACTTACCAGACCAGCAATCCGGTATTTGTGCTGCTGGATGGCCGTCTGCAGGCGATCGAAGAGCGGGTCGTGGATATTCCTTACAGCTTTACGGAGCTGCACCCGGTGGATATCGTCGGCGATTATGAGCTGTTCACCGGCATGGAGGGACACTATGTGACGCTGAAAACGATGGAAGCCTCATGCTGCGCCAGACTGAGTGCTGCCTCCTATCTGCACTGGATGAAGAGTGATGCAAACGCCCTGTTTCTGCGTACGCAGATGCTGATGAAGGAGCTGTCTGTGCAGACGCAGCTTCAGCGGCAGTATTTGTTTATGGATAATCGCACACGCCTGCTTCTGTTTTTGCTGCGTTCCAATGGACAGAGTGGTGGAAGGATTCCTGCGACCCGGGAACGGATTGCAGCTTCCATCGGCTGTAGTGTGCGTACCTGCAACCGCATTATTCTCACCTTGTCACAGGAAGGCTTTGTGGACTGCATCCACGGCAAGCTGCAAATCAGCGAACAGCAGCGCAGTGCGATAAAAAAGAACTGGAGACCTCCAGTTTCTCTTTCTGATCACGCCATCAGGGATTCACATTGGCGTATCGTATCGACAACCACGCAGCCTGTTTTTTCCAGCTTTCCCTTATCCTCATGTCCGTTGGCGATCAGAATACAACGGCAGCCGGCACCATGGGCAACCTCACTGTCGTGTACACTGTCACCGATAAAGACCACTTCCCGCGGATTCAGACCGCTTTCCTGTACAAAGCGCTTTGCCAGCTCTGCCTTGGATGCCGCATGGATATTATCCAGACCGCGTACCTGCTCAAAATATTGTTCAATATCATAATTATCCAGCTGCTCATGCAGGAAATGCAAATCACTGGCACTCAGCAGATACTGATGCACTCCCTTTTTCTTCAGCTGTGACAGCATGTCCGTTACCCCGTCATGCAAAGAGCAGGCCATACTGTGGGGCTGATAATAGCGCATATATTCCTTTGCGAGCATAGGAAACGGTGTCTTCTCAAAGTCAAAGCCGACTTTTTTATAATATTCTATCACAGGAAACTGAAAATATTTCCGGTATTCCCCTTTATCCAGAACCAGAGGCAGCTGTGCCTTTTTCAGAATGGTATTCAACGCTTCCATACTGACATCAATATCATCCAGCAGCGTACCGTTCCAATCCCAGACGACATGTTTTATATCATTCATAAGAAACCTCCTTCGTATTATTCTATTATATTGCCCCTTATTATATACAAAAGAATATCCCGGTGCAACCATTGTGCGTAAAAATAATTGAAAAATCAAATAGGAAATCTGCTTAGAAATCATACCGAATGATTACCATAGTATCATTCGGTAATTCATTTCGTTTTGTGAGAAAAAGATGAAGAGTACCGGTAGAAAGTTTCTAAGCCGGCCTCCTCATCTTATTTTTCTGTAGCAGTATTGCTTATTTCATGGATGCTACTTTCTGATTCAGCTTTATAATCGAATTTGCCATATCCTTCATTAGAATCGCATTCATCAAATGATCCTGCGCATGTACCATAATGAGTGCCACAGGTGAAGTTTTATATAGTTGAATAGTCTTTGAAAACGATTTCTTTATGAACCTCTTTTTAGCATCTTTTTGTATCATCTCCTTACGATTTTCTCTGTTTTATTTCAATTTTCCTCTTAACATATTACCAGAAGGATCGAATCAGATATACGTAATTGGAAGAGAGACTAGTTTTTCACTAAGATTAAGCTTTCTACCATATTGGCAAAGAATACAAACGATACCTATTTCTTTATCCGGAATAATACGAAGTACCGAGAAATTTTTAGCCATTCCCCTCATTGGATTTGCACTCATCTTTATTTCAATCGGATACAGAACGCCATCTTTTTCAATGATAAGATCAATTACTTTTTGTCCTTATCTCTATAATAATATATAGATGATATACTTTACCGGAATTCAAATACGTTTTCATATCTTCAGAAACAACAAAGTTCTCAGATATACTTCCGGCTTTTGCGCCATTTTTCAATACTTCAGGTGTTGTCCACCTTTTCAAATAACATATCAAACCAGAATCGTGTAAATATACCTTAGGTGTTTTCACCACCTTCTTCAATATATTATTAGAATAAGGCTCCAGCAAAAATAATACCTGATATCTGTAATATTGAAACCATTGTTTCACTGTATCGATACTGATTTCAACTTCATTTGCAATAGCATGGAAATTAAGCAATTCGCCGCATCTTGCAGCTAAAGCTGTAAGATACTTCATGAATTTTAACTCATTATTCACTAGCTGTCTCACATCTTTTTCAATATATGTTTTCAATCAATACTGTCTCGAGCGACCATCCGTGGCATTTTACGATTCCTATAATAATATTTATTGATGGCTGTTAATAAATCTGCGGTTACTATGATAATTCGTAGGCTTTCCTTTATCCTACCGGATGGTGTTACCGAAAATCATGTAAATAATTTATATCACCACGATCCACCGTTACTTCCATTACTGTGCAGATATCCCGTTCCACACAAATGCGGTAGTTTCATGCAATTGTAAACACCGTCGCCCATTGTAGCCTGGTTAAGGTTATATATGAGCATGTCCAATACGAAACATGAAGTTAGTAAGATT
>ENA-OQJP01000496-OQJP01000496.1-human-gut-metagenome-genome-assembly--contig:-NODE-496-length-10871-cov-1.881981_pt1 | contig 10871 bp, 17 predicted proteins | sample MGYA00242611_ERZ504778 | MGnify/ENA primary metagenome ERZ504778 (study PRJEB26092, sample SAMD00036349) | human gut metagenome | host: Homo sapiens | study: EMG produced TPA metagenomics assembly of...
ATCAGACTGCTTATCTGAAAGCCAATTATCCGGCTGAATATATGGCTGCTGTCATGAGCCGAAGTTTGTCGAATATCACTGATATTACCAAACTGATGGACGAGTGTAAAATGATGGGAGTACAGACGTTGGGACCGGATGTGAATGAAAGTAACCTGAAGTTTACCGTAAACCGGAATGGAAATATACGTTTCGGATTGGGAGCCGTAAAAGGTGTGGGTGAGGCTGCCGTGCAAAGCATCATGGAGGAGCGAAAAAGAGAACGGTCCCTTTAAAGGTATCTTCGACTTTGTGCAGCGTGTCAACCTGAATGCTTGTAACAAGAAAAATATGGAATGCCTGGCACTTGCCGGTGGATTCGATAGCTTTCCTGAACTGAAGCGTGAACTAGTATTTTGCTGTGAACAGCAAAGGAGTAGACTTTTCTTGAGACATTGATGCGTTATGGCAACCGTTACCAAGCTGATAGGCTGCCGCGTTAATCTTTGTTCGGCGGAGATAATGTTATCGATATAGCGACTCCCGAAATTCTACCGGCGGAACGTTGGAACGATTTGGAGAGACTGAATAAGGAACGCGAACTGGTAGGTATTTATTTGTCGGCACATCCGCTTGATGAATATGCCATTGTGTTGGAACATGTTTGCAATACACATATGAGCGAGCTTGATGATAAATCGGCTTTGGCAGGAAGAGAGATTACGATGGGAGGCATTGTTACCAGTGTCCGTCGGGGTATCAGTAAGAATGGAAATCCTTATGGTATAGCTAAAATAGAAGATTATTCCGGTTCGGCGGAGATTCCTTTCTTTGGAAATGACTGGGTTACTTTCCAAGGCTATTTAGGTGAAGGTACTTTCTTGTTTATCAAAGCCCGTTGTCAGCCTAAACAATGGCGTCCCGATGAACTTGATGTCAAGATTACTTCGATGGAATTGCTGCCCGATGTCAAGGAACAACTGATAGAGAAGATTACGATTCTGATTCCGCTTGCCGAACTTAATTCGGCTTTGGTAACCGAGCTTGCTTCTTTAACGAAAGAACACCCGGGAAATACGGAACTTTATTTCAAAGTAACGGATACGGAGGGGAAGATGTATGTAGACCTGATTTCCCGTCCTGTGAAACTTTCGGTTGGCAGAGAATTAATTTCCTATTTAAAGGAACGTCCCGAACTTGCGTTTCATATAAATTGATTATCTTTGCCGCATAACAGTGATAGATACTTAATAACTAACAATTAATAATTATAGAAAATGGCTTTAGAGATTACTGACAACAACTTTAAGGAAATCCTCGCAGAAGGATCACCGGTTGTTATTGACTTTTGGGCTCCTTGGTGTGGTCCTTGTAAGATGGTAGGTCCTATCATCGATGAACTGGCTAAAGAATATGAAGGAAAAGTGATCATGGGTAAATGTGATGTAGACGAAAACAGTGATCTACCTGCAGAATTTGGTATCCGCAATATTCCTACTGTTCTATTTTTTAAGAATGGAGAATTGGTAGACAAACAAGTCGGTGCCGTAGGTAAACCTGCATTTGTAGAGAAAGTTGAGAAATTATTATAATATACTTTCATTAAAATATTGTTATGGGACTGGAAGACGATTTTTGTTAAATGACGCCGATGATGAAAAGACCATCGAGTTCATCCGGAATTATTTGCCTCAGGAATTGAAGGAAAAGTTTTCGGAAGACGAGTTGTACTATTTCCTCGATTTGATTGATGAGTACTACTCTGAAAAGCGGAATCCTGGATGTTCAGCCCGATGCTGACGGTTATGTTGACATCGACTTGGAGCAGGTAGTAGAATTTATCGTGAAAGAAGCCAAAAAGATGAAGTGGGTGAATATGACCCGGAAGATATCTTATTTGTGGTGCAGGGAGAAATGGAATACGGCAACTCTCTGGGACAGGTGGAGTAAGCCAGTCTTCGTAAACCAAGAGATAAAAAGCGTGTAGAAACACTTCTGCACGCTTTTTTGTTGCATGTATGTGTGATAGTTTACTTCGTCTTGATTCTTCTCCTCCTACTAAAGTGCATTATGTTTTTTCGAAGTATCAGGTGTGTATAGGAGTCCGGATATTTGCTTGAAAGTGGGATGATAAAGCCCGGTTTAGTCTGTTTTTACGAAATAAGATATACTAAATTTCTTCTAATGCATAGTATTGGTAGTCTCTTACAACGGTCTGAAGAAATTTTTCATCGTTTATATTTGTTTGATCTACAGATAGCAGGGCACGAACTTTGGGTGCCAATTGTGCGATATGTCTTGTCCGATCCTTATGATGTAATTCTAATGCTTTACTGATTACGTTTATTTGTTCCAAAGACAGGTCGGCAGCTGATGGAAAACTGGGATGATATCCTTTAGTCAGATAATCGAACTCGTCAAGACTTACCTGTATTTTGCGATAGTTCTTTTCTTTAATTACCATTGTACCGGCAGCCAGATCTCCCAAACGTTGGCTGTTTTTGGTCAATAGTATGACCAGTACGCCCAATCCTCCGGTAATAGTTACGTCTATCCCATAGAGCAACCACCTTAGCAGATAGGCGCTCAGGCTGGGTGTCGTACCGTCTGCTTTTACCACACGGATATTCATAAGTTTCTTTCCGGCACTCTGTCCTTGGTTAAAAACTTCGCAAAGTAACGAGTAACATAGTACAGGCAGATAGATGAACAGGAACAACAGGAAAAACGTACTTCCGGAAAAAGCATGTATATTGAGTTTCCCCAATATATAAGAAGTGGCAAGAATGTAGATAAACAGCAGAAAATAGTCAATAATACGAGCCAGTATCCGTTCGCCAAGGCTGGCGGGTACCTGACTGATTCGTACGAATTGTCCTGTGATGATAGTCGATTCTGCCATTTCTGATTAAACACATTTGGGTTCCGGCTGCAAATATATCATAATTCTCTTACTTTTGCTTCCGGTTTCGGACAAAACTTATCCGGAATCGAACCGGTTGGATAAAAGAGGGTGACATTTATACGTCAGGATGTGGATTCTAATTTTATTTATCGGTTGAGTTAGTTACTATTTTATCCTTTAATGAAATCCCCTTTATCACTTCCACATAATTTCCATCTGAAATACCGATGTTGATGATTTGTTTTGTTTTCTGTTGTGTCACAGTATCCAGCAGATAGAGGTATGTAGAGTCATTCTCGTATAAGACATATTTTTCATCAATGGATAAAGTGTGCTTTTTCTGTTTTATCACCATATTGGCCGTTGCAGAATATCCCGATCTTATAACAGGCATATTTTCCGAGACGGGAAATTCTGCCTCAAGCATATATTTCATAATTCCGTTCTCTGCATTTCCTTTGGATGAAATTTTTGTTACTACTGCCCGGGTTCGTAAATTATCATAGGCATTGAATAAGAGTGAGATCGTGTCTTGTAAAGCGATATCTTTCAGATATTTTTCAGGGACAAGGGCTTTAAAACGAAACCGAGACATTTCCGCCACAACGGCAATCGTTGTTCCCGGATTAAAATTATTGCGTTCTATTACAGAGGCCCCCGTTTCCAGAGGGGTATCAATAATAACGCCGCTAATACTCGACCTTACGATGTTAGATGCCGTTTCAGGAGAGATACGCCCTTCTTTCAAGATGTTCAATTGATTTTGGGCAGAGGCGAGCTTCTCCTTAGATAATTCGTATGCCTGTGTGTAAGAGTCCATCTCTGCCTGTGCCACAAGGTTTTTTGAGTACAATTTGTGTTCTCGTTTATAATCTTCCAGTCGGGCTTTATACTCAATTTGGGCAGTGTTCAAGTTATATTCCAGTCGTTCCATATCCGATGCGTTTGGGACCAGCATGATGGAGGCGACAGGATCTCCTATGCGCACTTTATCTCCTATCGAAACATTAATCTTGTCCAGGACTCCCGATATCTGCGATTTTATTTCGATCTCCTTCATCGGAAAAACATTGCCGGATATGTTTATTTCCTCTTTGATCTCGCGATATTGTGGTTGTGTAGTTTCGTAAATTGCCTTTGTACCTCTTAGCGAAGAACGAAAAGCAACAAATGCCAGTGTGGCGGAAAAGATGCAAATTAATATAATCTTAAATGTCTTCATTATCCTATATTTTCGTTTCTAATGGCGTCAATGGGTTGTATAACAGATGCTTTCATTGCCGGAAATGCTCCGGCAATGACACCGGACAGAATCAAGATAACCAAAGCGAGAACAGCTACATTTATATCTATTTCTACATGCTTTATCATTGTCGCGTAACGGGCACTTTCGAGCAACCAATTTATAATCTCAAGAATACCTGCACCTGATATCAATCCGATGATACCGGAGATTACAGTTATGATGACAGATTCCGTCAGCATTAACACAAGAATGGATTTAGGAGTTGCTCCTACAGCCTTACGGATGCCTATTTCGCTACTCCTTTCTTTGATCACGACAAACATGATGTTGCTTACTCCAACAATACCACTTATCAGAAAACAAATTCCTACGATCCAGATAAACATTTTCAATCCATCAAAGAGTCCCTCAAAAGCAGATGTTTGTATCTCAAAATTGATTATCTGTAAGGCTTGCTTATCAGAATAAGCAAATTGGTATTTATTAGCGATGAAGGCTCTCAGCTCATTCTCAAATCGCTTGGAATCAACTTCTTTGTTCAGATATAAACAGAAAGCGCGCAATGGAGTCTTATTGTCAATACAGTTTATGTAACTTGAGAAGGGCACATATACCGAATTGATTTCCGAAGCGCTGAAAATATCATCATTCTTTAGTACGCCTATCACCTTAAAATCAATACCGGCAATGTTGATCGACTTACCCAACGCTTTTTGATTATTAAATAAGGTCGTACTGACATTTTCGCCGATAATGGTAACATTACGGGTATTCTCGTCATCTCCTTTATTAAAATATCGTCCATCTTCGTTGATTTTAAGTATCTTAATTCCCATATAGTTTTCATTGATTCCTATAATCTTAAAAAAGTCCGCTTTTAGCTTTATTCATCACTTGCGAATAAGGTCCTGTTATTTCAGGCGAAATAGCTTTTATCCCCGGGAACTGTTTCTTTATGCGGTTAAGAAAATGCAAATCGAAATGCAATTGTTCCCCTTCTCTGATATTCTTATACTTCATAGAAGTGGCTCCTCCATATACATACATGCTTTTCTGGGCGAAGATGCTGAATATATCCATCACAGAGTTTTGAAATCCTTTTCCTGTACCCAATAGTACAACCAATATCAGGATTCCCCACGAGATGCCGAATCCGGAAAGAAAGGTGCGGATCTTATTCTGCCTGATTGAAAGATAAATCTCGTATAGAACTTCCATTATAGCAGAGTAAAGAGTTTCGTAATAGCCCAAACAGACAGAATGGGAATTACAACGGAGGCAATGGCATACCGCAGCCGTACCTTATATAAATGATGGATTAATATCATGCACAGCAAATAATAGGGGATAAAAGAATAGTTAACCAACATTATGGGGAGACCAAGAGAATAATTATTTTGTAAGGTCGTTACCGCATTAGAAGTACTATATTCCGTTTTCTGATTAAGAAGGAAGATGGAAATAAAAACAGAAATGGCAGGAACAATATAGAAATAAGACGAAATATATAAAAAGATGTTTGAATGGAGCATAACCATTAAAAAGTATGGCTGTTAGGTGAAAGAGAAAAGTGGAGATAAGCCATATTACAATAGCTGACAAGACTATTATAATATAACTCATCCGTGCCAGAATTACAAATAATCTATCAGTCTCTAAATTGTTATTATTCACAAGATGATTAGTAGTTATCAAAAATTCTGCGAGTAATAAACTATATAGTAATATAGTTAAAAAGCCATACCATTTAGGCATCTTCTCAAGTGTATTGATTATCCTTTTCATGTTAACATATTTATTGATACATAAGTTTCGATGTAGGCAGCTGAAAGAATAATTATGAAAATGATCAATAAATTGATGCCTATGTTTTTGTAAAATTTAAATGTAGGCATTTTATCTGTATACATAAACAAAATAATATTCCAAGCTATATAAAGTCCTATTCCTCCTGATATCCAAAAACCGATAAGTTCAAAGCTATGGGGCAAGGTTAAAGCGAAAATATCGGTTATACTCATGCCTAGTTTGTATGTTCGGCAACATACATCCGCAAAACAAAAACCATTTAATAACAAGTTAAAAAGTGTACCTATTCCTAATAACCCTCCTCCTAATATATTTAGGATGCAACCTTGCATATTGTTTTTAAAATGGTAATAAATGCACTGTGTTTATCTTTGTTATACAAAAAATATAAGGTTTTGTTGGCGGGACTATTGATTTCAAAAGTTGTCGTATGACTTATTGCTATTTCAGAAATATCTATTGCACACAGTCGTACTATGGCTGGTAACAACCAAAATAAAAAGCAGCAATGAAAAAATATTTGTTAAACCATTTATAAACTATTATTAAAATATTTGTTAAATGTTGATTTGTATCGTTAAATGGGATTCACTACTTATATCTATAATTTGTTTATGTTTGCCGTTTTTCTGTTGAATGTGTAGAATACCATTTTTTTTATCAAAATTATAGCAATCAATGCTACTCCATTTTAAATCCCAGTGCATTATATAACGTATTCCTTTTTGATTTATTACCAAGATTTTTTGCATTAAGATAGAGGCTATTATTGATAATAATATAAGAATGGCAGATAACGGAAAATACTGTATTGGAATTACATATATTGATAGAATGATAGAAATAGGACTCAGTGTATTTAATAGTATCTTATTCCTTTTAGTCGTTAAATTGATAATAGATCCTGATAAGTTATTTTTTTGTAAAATATAAAATAAGGCTATTGTAATGATTCCAATAGTAAAGTAAAGACCTGTTAATTCCCATTTTATATGATCGGGTATTGAAAGAGATAAAGTAATGATACAGGTTAGTAGAAGTAAAACTAAACAATATAATATTTTTTTAATAAGAAATTATTCATAATATTTTATTTATTTGTGAGGTTGCTTTGTATGAAATAGAGCAAAGCAACCTCTGTTAGTTAATTATTTTTTATAATCCTGCTGCTGCGGCTCCTACTCCGGCTATCCAACCTGCCGGACACCAGCCTAGACCAACAGCACAAGTACCTAATGTTTCTGTTACTTTTCCCATTGCTAATGCTCCAACAGCTAACTTTCCTGATGCTTCAGGACCATATTCACCAGTTCCGGCAGCATAAGTCATTGCAACAGTTGCTTCTTGTAAGTTATAATCACATTTGTTTCGTTGATTCCTCCCATTACACCTAAAGATATAACGATGGCAACCAACATTCCTAAAATTGCCTTTTTATTTGTTTTCACCTTTTTTGAAATTTAAATGTTTAAAACTCTGTTTTTAAATTCTCGCGAAAAACAGCCTATCACTTGATAGTTCCATTTTCAATTCTAATTTTTTTTCTATCCGTCCATATTCATTTGATTTTAAGTTTGACATTTTTATTTCTTTTGGAGGAATCGTAACAATATTGCTATGCATAAAACAATAAATAATATAATGCACGCCCCCGTAATAGCAGTATCTCTGCCTTGAGGTATCATCCCTTTTTCTATAAGCCAATGGTATCCTAATATAGACAGGATAGCTACAGTTTGTATTATAACTATTCCTACAATTATTGGTATTGGTAACCATTTACGGTATTTCTTATTTATAATTATCTTTTTTGTTTTTATTACTACTTTTTTCAACAGTAACCTCATCTCTTCTTTTATCTCTTTTGCCGCTGTAGTTGGTACTTTCTCGTCGGTAGCTAATATTTTAGAAGCCCATTCTCCAGCACTCCCGTAATCGCCTGCAGCTTCGTATAGCTTAGCCAACAAATACTTGGGGTATAACTTGGATGGCTGTATATAGACAGCTGTTGTATATGCATCGATGGCTTTAGCCGTATCTCCGTTTTCCCGGTATGCGTTTCCTAAGAGGATGAAACTGCTAGGGTTGGAACATTGGGTGCAGGAAACTGACAGCTCTTCAATCGCTTTTTGATATTCAGCCGATAAAAAATAGGCTGATCCAAGATAAAAATGGAAGATGCCGTCTTTCCTGAGAATGCCTTGCGCCTTTTTATACATCTCTATACCTCCTTTCAGATCATGGCGCATCACTCGCTGTTGTCCCCGATGACAGAAATAGTATCCGTATGCATTTATCATACCGGCAAGTGCGAATACGCAGATCAGGGGACCAGCAAGGGATCTTACACCGTTGCTTATCATGCGATGTCCGGTGGAAAGCAACCGCTTTTTTCCATAAAGAGCCACCGACAGGCAGAACATCAGATAAAGAGTGGTGGGGAGTACCTTCAGAGGATAGGAACAGAACATCAATATGGTTATGGAAACGATGGATGCTTTGGCTCCGAGTTCAATGGTTGATAGGTTTTTCCAACCGGTGCCCGTTGCCATAACCAAAAGGGCCGCGATGCATGCTGTCACGATAATCCCTTGCTCAAGGCCAAGTTCAAGGAATTCGTTGTATGCGGTGGTTACATATCCTGCGATGTGACGTTCTTTCTCGGTACCTTCTTTTTCCCGGAAGTAGTCGGCTTGCCACTTTCCATATTGAGATTCAAAATAACCGATTCCGTTTCCCCATAACAAGCTCGCATGGGGATGAGGAGTGGATAGGGGTTACTTTCCATACCAATATACGGCCCAAAAGCGGAAATCTTCTTTCATTTTGAATACAAAGAATCCGCTTGCGATGATTAAAACGGCTGACAGAATGATTGTCGGAGTCCGAATCGCTTTTTTACTCCAATAGTTGGTACCACGTAGAAATCGGGCATACCGATAGCAAAGTACACAAAGACAGCCTGCGCCACATGCGATCCATGCTCCGCGTGAGCGACTGAGTATTAACAGATAGCATACTAAGATAAAAAGCCCGCCCAAGATGTAGCAAATATTCTCGAACCGTTTGTTTTTTTATAAGATACTAATAGTGAAAGAATCAACGGGGCGGTCACCCCAAGATAACCGGCATAGGCTCCCGGGTTGGTCATAGACCCACCTATGATGAACTGTGGGTCGCTATTCTCCAGTAGACCGATGGACTGGGCGATTCCCAAAACGGTTTCCACTGCGACAGTCGCTATGACTACCCAGGCAAGGAAGCGTCTGTTTTTCCCGGGCAGGGACTGTGCGGCATAAAAAGAGAAGAACAATATCCATAGTACCGCCATCGTATATAAACGATAGGTTCCATATATATTTCCTGAGACATACCGTAAAAAAAGGCTCAGGACAATGCCGGAGACAATAAAACAAGTGCGGCTGTTTCTGCTCCAATCTTCTTTCATTCCGCTCCATGTCGTTGCGAAAAAAGACAAAAGAGCATATATAGAACAAAAAGAGCATTACCGGAAATCTGTTATTATCCAGGCCTGCATGTGGCAATAGGAATAATAGCGCAGCCGTTATTTTTAAGACTTTATTTTTCATTGTCGGTTTGTTTTACGTTTTGGGAAAAACGCGATGAGCAGATAGACAATTCCACCTATACCCAAGGCATATAAAAAATGCGTGAATGAAAGCCCCTCTTTTTGCGGAGGGGTATATCTGTACTCTTGGTCCACTTTTAAGCAGCCCGAATCGTTAAACTTGCCAAGAAGTGAGTCTATCGGGAGAGCGTCATTTCCCTTTTGATAAAGCATCAACGCGATGTATCCGAATTTCGATACATATAAAGACTGACATCCTTTCAATAGAATGGAATCTCTCCGGATTGTGAGATAATTGTTTATCTGGTAATTCGGGGAGGAGTTTACCGGAACGATGCTGTCAAGGCGTGTGGATATCGAATCGTTGTTCCACGTATTCTTTGTCCGGTCATTCATCTCCTTCATGTCCGAAACGATTCGGTCGAAAGAATAAGAATGGAGGGACTGCAAAACAGGCATAAAACCAACCAAAGCATAATTCCCTGTAAAATATTCCTTTTGAGATACCGGATATAGCCCCATGTCGAGATCAAGCCGTGGAAATATCTTTTTGAGAGTGTCATGAGGAATGGTATCCCATCCGGAAGGGAGATCTATGCTATACTTACACCCTTTATGGGAAATGTCTACGCTTCGTGCGCATGTGTTCAGGGCATTATACAACATGCACGTCAAAATCATCGCTGATATTTTTATTTTTGTCACCACCATATCTGTTCGTTATTCATATAAGTAAAAATGCGTTCTTCAACTCCTTTTGTCCGGTTATGCAGCCATAAAAGGCTATTGTCCGGAACACTGTCATACTGCAGACGGAAGCTGTCCGCTTTTTTGCGTCCCAAAGAAACCCACCGGTTTTCCCAATAAAACAGTTCGTATTCTTCTCCCGGGATAACATCATTCCCGTCTGTTCGCGGAGAATATATGATTCGGTCAATTTCAACCTCTTTCCCGAAATCTATTCCTACATAAGCGTTACGGACTTCACCGGCATAGAAAGTGTCAATATTCCCGTCACATATTTTTGGCGAGCTCTTCCGGAGACTTGTTTTTATCTGAGGCAAAAGGTGTTCCGGACAGTTTTCCTTCGGGCGAATAGCATTGTAGTTCACTGATGTTTACCCAAGATTGGTCCGGTGCCTTATATCGGATATAACGGCAGGTGGCAGGAGCGTGTAAGTTGACTTCTGCCATGGCGTGCTTGGGAGTTCTTGATTGTATAGATTCTTTTGGGATTCGGGGAAGTCGGTACTGGTTGGATATTTCAAAACATCCGTCTGCCATTCTTGCGGCATAAAACTGAGATATAGCCCGTATTTAGGGTATTTGCGTATATAAAGAAA
>ENA-OQJP01000497-OQJP01000497.1-human-gut-metagenome-genome-assembly--contig:-NODE-497-length-10859-cov-2.300224_pt1 | contig 10859 bp, 10 predicted proteins | sample MGYA00242611_ERZ504778 | MGnify/ENA primary metagenome ERZ504778 (study PRJEB26092, sample SAMD00036349) | human gut metagenome | host: Homo sapiens | study: EMG produced TPA metagenomics assembly of...
TTTCCCCATGCCGTCATACTTACAATGCAAATATTACTCGAATGGAATTTATCACTATACGAGCATTCTCCTTTCGGTAAAATTATCGTAAAGTTATAGTAATCAGGCATTCTATTGATTATTGACAATACGATGCTCTCTACACCTCCAAAATATTGGAGAGTCCATAAACCAATATTCTCTTCTTACTCATAAGTATCAGATTCTACAGTTTGCCCATTCTTAACCCAATGAAACAGTAATCCGTACAACAAAATCAAAAACAAGTTTACATCGGCAAGTCCTTTAAAATTCAGGACCAAAACATATAAAAATATTATAAAAAGAAGTCTTTTAAATAATGGGGAAGAATAAGTTGCAAGTGTCTTTTTTATAATCATGTAAGGATAAATAAAAAAACACAAAGCCACCGGTATTCCACCATAAAACAGCAATCGTAAATATCCCACATCAGTTTCCATATAATAATGGTCTTTCAAATTGAAAAGGCCATCACCTATCAAATAGGTCTTTAAAGATGTGGGATATACATACATCTCCTTAAGTCTATCGGTAGAAGCAGAACTCAAGCCGGCATCAGAACCATAGTTAATAAACATTTCAAACGCCCACATTTACGACTTTTCGCATCTAAATACAAGAAAATAAAGATACTCCGATATAAAATCAAGCACACCAAAAGCATCCATCGCATTTTCCTCTTTATCCAATAAGGGTTCTTCCACTTCCAGGCTAATAAATAGAAAAGACTGAACAAAAAGCCTATTAACGTAGTACGGGCTATCAATATACCTATTACTAATATAAACACGTACAAGATAGTAAAGCACCATAGCCTACGGACCCTTTTATTGAGAAAGAGATAAGCCATCAATATAAGGGCTAATCCATTGATAATTCCGGCTCCAAAAAAGTTAGAGCCCCAGCCCTGAAGCCTCATCCCATAAGTGGAGTCTACCATTTCATCCTCCAACTCGTTTAACCGGATAATGGAATACATGAAATCGTGAAGTGCAGGGAACAAAAACATCAATAAAGCCAATAATGACTGAATCCCCACCACATAAACAAAACACTTTAAAAAATCGGATAAATCAAAAGTTTTTCTTTTTTACTGCCAAAACACGTAAACCATGGCATGGCTTGCAAAAAAAATAGCAAATCTGGGAAAATGCATAAAACACAAAAGTAAAATCAAAAGTCAGATTCAAAATACCCGACCCGACAGAACATAGTGCTACAGGCACCAATCCCCACCATACAGAAAATAATCTCTTATCTATAAATCGCTGGCATATAAATAAAAAGACACCGCCCAACGCATATAATATACGGGTGGACAGAGGCAAACCTATAAAAATAATAGGATAAATATAAAAAATAATATTAGCAAATTCATTTTCAGCTGTCTGCTTGTAATCGTCTTTTTACATTCTTACAAGTAATCAAAGGAGACTGCAATAAATAAAACAATGCTCGTATCCGTACACTAAAAGAATTACGTGAAGATTTTACACAACACAGGTAAGCAAGATTTTGATAGAGCAGTGCTGCTTGCTTTAATGAGCAGGTATCAAAATCTTTTATCCATATTCTCCATCATAATTCATCCGTAGCCTTTTTTATAGAAAGCTAAGTCTTTTTCCGAAGTTCTCTCATTCCAATTTGATAATAAAAACCTCAAATTATACCAGTAGGCATCTCTACTTAAAAAGAAATCCGGATGTTCTTTTAACAGTTCCGAAAGCTTACCTGACTTTTGGGATGTATGAGTTATTGTTACATTAGTACCATGAATTCTATATTTCAACAATATTTCCGGAATATTTGCCAATCGTTTACTTTTAACTATCCTAATCCAGTATTCAAGGTCTTCAACAGGCATTATATCCTTATATCCTCCGACGGACTGATATACCGTACGGCGAAACATTACCGTAGGATGCGCAAAACAACTGTTGAATAATAACATTACCTTCAAGTCATCATGCAAAAGAGGATAAATGATTTTACCGATATGTTTTCCTTCCGAATCTATCTTTTCACACCATGTTCCGCAGATATCGGTCTCTTTATTTTTCTCCAGATAGTCAACTTGCTTTTCAATCCTTTTGGGCAATGCAATATCATCAGCGTCCATCCGGGCAATGTATTCGCCTGTAGAATATTCAAGCCCCCGGTTTAAGCTACTTGCAATCTTCATATTTCTAGAATTATGAAGCACTTTTACTCTGGCATCTCTCGAAGCCAGCTCTTCCAATATTGCTAAGGTACTGTCTGTGGAACAATCATCAATACATATTATTTCCAAGTTGGGATATGACTGATTTATTATAGATTCCACTGATTCGCGCAGATACTTTTCTGCATTATAGCACGGAATAATGACAGAAACCAATTTTTCGTACATGATAGTTATATATTACGATAAATAAAAGCAATGCCTTCTTTCTCTTCCAAAGAGTAATATTTTATATTAGAAGCTTCAGACTCGCTGAAGTTCGGATCCGGCTGCATAAAAGTACTGCCATAATGAGCACTCAAATATTTATCCGTTTCAGCAGGAACATTATACAGACTGTCTTTGAAAAGCATTTGTCTAAATCCCGTATAAGGGAATCTCACCTCGCATACTCCACATTTATTAGGATAATTAAGCTTGCTGATTCCTATTATAGAAGTAAAAAAATGACCTAATGTACAATTTCCTTCCAATTCATAAAAAAATAAATCAATAGATACTCCTTTGTATGCAAAGCAATACTCAACTCTGCGCTCATCGTTTTTTATCTGGAAACAACGTATTAATTCAAAGCCGTTTTTCAACATGGCTTTTTTGGCAATCTCCGCATCTTTCAGCCACAACCCGATATCCAGATCAAAGTCATGCTTAATGAAATCGTGTTCTCTATATGCCCCAAGTAATGTACCATAATCTAACCAAAATAGCACATTCTCACTATCCAGTGCATTTTTTGCTTTTTGTAAAACTTCATTTCCACAAGATAAAAACATCTTTTCTTCTCCGAAAACAAATAGCATCGTACTTCTTCAATATAAATCGTCCCAAACTACCTATCAAAGGAACTTTTCTTAAAAATAAAAATATTCTATCATCCTTCTATAATATATTTATACAGATTATTCATCTGTTCTTTTTATCCTCCATTATCGTTTTACCATAGATAAAATTTCGTGCAATGCTTCAAAATGCAGCCAATAGGAAATGAACAGATAGCAACTGCTGCCTATTAAAATCCCTGCCAATAATTGCAATGCCGGATGTATGATAAAGCCAATAGAAATAAAAACTACGCCTCCCATGAACAGTGCAAGCAAAAGAGACGGATAAAATATCCTTAACCTGCTCCATAAAGCTCAGCCCTATCAGTGACTTTGTATAATAAGAATTCAAATAAGCAGCAATCAATGAGTATAAAACAGTCCCCAGCACATTCCTTCTATTCCGAAAGGAATAGAGGCAAAAAGTATAAGAGTTGCTATAGTCTTTTTATGATTTCCATACGTAAAGCCCAATCGGAACGCCCCTTTACATATAAAAGGTTTAAATTTATGATGCTTAAATGATCAAACATCCAATCAAAGCACAGTATTTGAAGTAATACTGCTGCCATCATCCATTTCTCTGTCAATAATAATAAAACAAGTGGCTGGGCCACAGCGGCAAGCCCTACCATTAACGGAAAAATCAGATAGGAAGCTAATTTTATATATTTCCGATAAGCAGATGCCAAACGTACATTATCATCTTGGATATTGCTCAGTATCGGAAAAGTCACACGAGATATTATTGCATTTATATTACTGGAAGGAAGAATAGCAAATTGCTCTGCACGTGTATAGTATCCTAATTCAGCAGATGAATATTTACGACCTATAACCAATGAATATAAATTATAATATAAAGCGTGAATAAGCCTTGAAAATAACAGTTTTGATCCAAAAGAAAAAAGTCTCTGAAACGATTCTTTTGAAAAGACTTTCAATGGACGCCAATTAATATAATAAAAAAACAACAATACAGTCAAGGAAGCATTCAACAAAGACTGAACAACAAGAGCCCACACTCCCAATCCCTTATAGGCCATTGTTATACCTACAATGCCCGAAATAATAGCAGATATTAAAGATATCTTGGACTGACTTTTAAAATCTATCCTTATCGTCAATATCGTTTTAGGAACAGCGGCAAAAGAAGAAAATATCAAATTCAGCATGATAACCCGAGTAACCAATGTTAGTTCGGGCATCCGGTAAAACTGAGCTATATAAGGAGCACCAATAAACAATAAAATATAAAGCAGTACAGATATTATAATATTGAAATAAAAAACAGTTGATAAATCCGTTTCTGTTCTGTCTTTCTTCTGAACCAAAGCATCAGAAAAGCCACTGTCTATAAAAGTTTGCGATATCTGAAGAAAAACAGCAAGCATCCCAATCATCCCATAATCAGAAGGCAAAAGAAGGCGTGCCATCAAAATATTTATGATAAACTGCACTCCCTGCAAAGAGAAACGCTCGATAGCACTCCATAAAACTCCGGAAACAGTTTTACTTTTTAGGCTCTCCGACATAATAAATCAAATCCAATATATTCTTCCCTATAGAAATACTCCATAATACCTATATACTTTCCCTTTCTCAGCAGTCTAATTCTTTCAATCTTGATAACAGCTTATTGTTATCCGCTTCATTGCGAATCGCTATGCGGATGTAATTACCGTTATTAAAACGCTTGTTTGGTAGAACAATCTTTTATTAGAATATTTGAACTATACAATAATAAACGAGTCAACGCTGTCGATGAATACTTTGCAATAACCTCACACAAAAATAATTAGCCTGAGAAGGAATTACCCGAAGAAACGATATAGATGAGAGTTCTTTATAGAAACGAATGCGCTCAGACTGGAAACGTTCGCAAGCTTTTCTATAATCCGACTCGTATTTGCCATAAATCTGCATATAGAACTCTGCAAAAGAATTGATATTCCAAATAGAGACTTCTTTTCTTATTCTGTCTATAACCTGGCGATTGGAAGATGCCAATATTCCCAAACGCAAGCCTGGTACGCCATAAGACTTGGAAATACTCTTCAAAACTATCAAATGCGGATAACTGTCTAAGATACTGTCAAGCAATAAAGAACTATCCAATCCTCCTTCTGCAAAATCAACAAAAGACTCGTCTACAATCAAAGTAATACCTTTATGCCCTGCCCAATCTGCCAATTTCAATACATCATCACGTGAAATAAAGTTGCCGGAAGGGTTGTCCGGATTTATCAGCAATAATGCAGATAGGGACTTATCGGAAAAATAGTTCTGTAAGTCGGAAACAGAATAAGAGAAAGCTGTATTGTCGGGCACATATGAAATAATATGCTGGTTGGGATACCGATTGGGATATTCCTCAAAAGTAGGATATATCACGCCCAAATTCCCTTCCAAAAATTCCATCAACACTTTTATCAACTCAGCAGCTCCGTTGCCTACACATACATAATCCCTGTTTAAATTGAAATATTTGCTTATCAGCAAATTATTAACCGACATACCTGAAGGGTATTCGGTGAGTAAGGTCGCAAAATTAGATTTCATCTCTTCTACCATCCGTTGAGGTGGAAAATAAGGATTGACCAAATAGCAGAAATCCAATAAAGTAGGAAAACGCCAATAACCTCCATAGCGCTTTTGATAAAGCGATAGACCCTCCTCTGCAAAAAGAGTCTCTGCTATATCCAAATCCTGCACATCATCTATTTCATACCACTTTTCTCCTTGTAATGGAAGAGCTTTCAAATCGCATTTGTCAAGTAGAGTTATAACACGCAACACTTGTTCATAATATTCATTATTACCCAATGCTGTAATGTATGCTTCCAAAAACGGAATATAATTGCTGGCAATAAATTTCTTATCAAACTTATAAATATTTACTGTCTTATAATAATAAGCTATATCATTATAATTAAAAGCTTTCTTTGGTACAAAATTTACAATATTATCATCCTCATCCAAACGCACCATTGTTCCGTCCATCCAAGTTTCATATTTGGCTACTAATGCTAAAATTCGGATAAGAATTATCTACAATTTTATGAAAAAGAGCATCATCGAATATCAAATCTGATTCTATCAACAAAGTATCGTCTTCTACAAAATACTCTTTCGCCAAATATAATGAATAGATATTATTGGTTTTGTTATATACAGTATTATATACATACTGAATATGCAAATCAGGATAACGGTTTCCAATATATTCGCGTAATTTATCACCTTTATATCCTACCACTATCACTACACGAGATAACTGTAATGATGAAAGCTGAATTAAGAGTCTGTCAATCAGGGTTACGCCATTTACCTTAATCATACATTTTGTATTATCTTTAGTAAGAGCCCCCAAACGCTTGCCCATTCCGGCAGCTAAAATAATTGCTTGCATATTTTTTATATAAGTATAATCTTAGATTGTCTTTGCTGTAAAAGATTTGCGCTTATGGCACCAATAGTGACATAAAACGAAACTTACAAACCAATGTCGTTTAACAATAAAATTGAATAAAAAACTGATGAAATAAAAACAAGGACTGTCTTGGCATCTTATTAATGCTTCCGATAGTCCGAAAGGATTCAAATACAAATACAAATACAAAGCCGCTATCAATGCTTCATCATCGTAGCATAAATTGTCACAATATAAACTGTTGTTTTTGAAAAGCGATAGACAATGCGATATTTAGGATGAACCAAAATGCTGTAATACTTCGTCTTTACCGTACTGCGTCTCTTCTCCAAAATCCCTATACGGGGAGAGTGAGACAGGAGCATAACCGTTCTTCTGACATCCTCAGAGAAATTCATGGCAGCTTTAGCACCCATATTGCAAGAATACCACGTAGCAATTCTGTCAAACTGACTCTGAGAATGCTTGTGCCACTTTACTTTCAAATTCTCCATTTCGCAAACATGGCAGCTACTTCTTCGTCGGTAGCAAAGCCGCTTGCTTCAGACAATCTGATTTCTTCATCCAACTCTTCTTCGGTGAAACGGCAGGGCATTTCGTCCTCGCTCAGCAACTCCAAGCAACGCTGCAGTTTCTCTTCATCAACAGCAGTGTCAAGAGATTCTATAATCCTATTCTTCAATCCTTGAAGATTAGGAGTGTTATATGCTACCAACGGTTTCCGACGCCTCTGTTCTCATGATGTATCTCTATTCTAACGTGTTAACGCAAAGAACGGGATTTTATTCGTAACAAACAAATCTTTTACTTCCTATCTCTCAAATAATCCCACCACAGATTCAATCCTACCCAAATCACAATATCGGCAATCAGCAGCACCGTATTGTTTATGTAAGGAACCAGCAGGATATTGGCCGCACTGAAAGCGCAGGACATGGAGAGCAGGCTCAGCATCGCCCTTCGCGGCGACAGCCCTATCGCCAGCAGTTTATGATGGATATGGTTCTTGTCCGGCTCGAAAGGACTGTGTCCCTCGCGGATGCGGACCAGGACGACACGCACTACATCGAACGCCGGAATAATCATAGTGCTGAAAGCTATGAGAAAGGCGCCTTCGGTGTAAGGCATGATATCCGTGTTGTGCTGGCTGTACTTTATGGCAAGGAAACTGAGGGTATAACCCAAGGTAAGGCTTCCCGTATCGCCCATGAAAATCTTGCGGGCACGCTCCACACTGCCGAACACGTTGTAATAGAAGAACGGCACAAGCACGCCGAAAGTACCGGCCGAAAGCATGGCATAACTCCACAGACCCTTGCTGATGAACAGGAAGGTGAAAACCAGCAATGCCACACTGCTCAAGCCTGAGGCAAGACCGTCGATGCCGTCTATCAGGTTGATGGCGTTGGTGATGAAGACTACCGTAAGCACAGTAAAAGGCATGCCGACATAAGCCGAAAGCTCGTGTATGCCGAACAGGCCGTACAAATCGTTTATCCAAAGTCCCGACAAGGGGAAAAGGCAGGCACAGAAGATTTGGATGGCAAACTTCTGGCGGTAGCGCACGCCGACAAGGTCGTCGGCAATGCCCGTCAGGTAGAGCAGCGTCATGCCGCAGGCAAACAGCAAAAGCTCCGGAAGCAGATAGCTGGCATAGAGCGTGGAAATACTGTCGCCGTCCAGCAGGCGGAAAGCATAGACAAGGCAGAAAGCAAACAGGGTGGTGGGGAAAAATGATACGCCCCCCAACCGCGGGATAGCTCTCTTATGTATCTTACGGTCATCCGGTATGTCAAAAAGTTTTTTGCGCAGGGATATCAATAGGATACGCGGTATCAGGATACGGGCAATAACAGCCGATATCAGAAAGGTAAGAATAATAAAAATGAAGTTCACGGCAATAACTGTTGTTTAGTAATTAGCGGTTGATAGCTGAAAAACATAAACGCTTACTGACAGGGAGAGAGGAAAGATGTCAGGCAGAATCAATCTATAATCTCGAAAGGGTATTGATTCTCTTCCATATTCTTTAACTCGCCGATGATTTCCTTCTGTTCCGGCGTTAAAGAAGCCATATCCCAGGTATTGATAATGGAGTGGGCCTCAGCGGCAAGCTTTTCTTCGTATACCTCGCCGTAGCAGCAGGTTAGAAGACGCACTTTCAGAAGCGAATCCGGAAGCTTGTCGAGAACATTCAGGCAACGGTCGAGCAGGCGCTGGATATACTGCTGCTTGCGGCCATTGTCGTAGAATGTGGCATTCAGGGCTACGAGAATGGAGAGGCAAAGTTCGGCTTCCTCTTCCGGCGTGTTGCCTTCCAAGGTGTTGTACAAATCAAGTGCTTGCTCGTAAACTTCGCGATTCAGACGGGCAAAGTGATCGCTGTAAATGGGACTGCCGTCCATGCCCAGATTCAAGAGTTCATGGGCACGGACGTACAAAGATGAAACGTGTTCGTTCATTTTTATACTGATAAATAAATTATTGAATTACAAGTGTTTCAGATTACACCTATCGGTTCTATAAGCGAAGAGTGAATAAATGTAGTGGCTACTGCCATAACGCCTTCTATGTTTACCACCACACGGCGGTCGTGGCGCAGACGGACAAACTCGCCCACGGCTCCTTCAAAAACTCCGCCTGTGATGCGTACTTTGGTTCCTTTCACCAGTTTCAGTTCTTCCGGCTCCACATAGATGACGGCCTCGTCGTACGTGCCTGCAACCAGTATGAAGCTGCGCATCTGCGCATCCGGAATAATAACCGGCTGATGGGTCTCACGGTTCATGATATAGCGTACCGGTATGTTCAGAACCGGATTGTTTTTGATTTCATCGATACGGGAACGGGTGGAACGGAGAAATACCAGGTTGTGTATGGCGGGAACGAGCTTGCGGACGCGGCGTTCGTTCCTTATGACATACTCGTAGCGCATGGGGATGAAATTCTCTATATTTTCCTTGTCGAGATAGTCCTTCAAGGACAATTCGCGGCTGTATGTTACGCGGACGGCATACCAGTGCAACTGGCAATCCTTGTGGGACTGACACACAGGGGCGTGCTGCAATTCTGCTTGATTATTGTCTGACGGACCGGGCATTACAAAATACGGATTGTAAGAGTTTGAGGAAAATACCACCTTGTGAAAAGGACATTCTTTGGGGACACCGGTTCAAGAGCACTCTTTCCGGTCAATTCATGTAATGCAATTATAGTCAATAGTTTAGTCTGCATCCATATTATCCCAAAGCTCCCCACTATCACAGAAAGAGAACGTTGAAACAGTTATGTGATCAATAAGCCTTCGGGAAGCCGCAAACGGATGAAACAGATACATTTCCGGACATTCCCGATTAATGGATGCAAAGATATGGCAGTTTTTTGTATTGGCAAAAACATTTTGGTGGAAATTCTTCGGTTTACCGCCTGCCTTCAAGCATGCCTTTCAGTTCAAGGCAAAGCCGCTGTTTCACTTCGTCTGCCGGCACTTCCCGTCCCAGCTCCTTTTGAAGCGAAGTCACCCCTTTGTCTATGAACCCGCAAGGGTGGATATAGCTGAAATAGCGTAAATCCGTATTGACATTGAGCGCCAGGCCATGCATCGTAACATAGTGGCTGCTGCGCACACCGATAGCGCAGATTTTGCGGGCACGCGGCGAATCTCCGTCCAACCATACGCCGGTGGCTTTCTCCACACGTCCGGCGGTTATCCCGTAGGAAGCGCATACGCGGATTACGGCTTCTTCCAGCAGATGCACATATTCTTTCAAACCCAGAGAGAACTCCTCCAGGTTGAGGATAGGATAGCACACAAGCTGCCCCGGCCCGTGATAAGTGATGTCGCCGCCCCGGTCTATATGATAGAGCGAAGCGCCTATGGCACGCAACTGCTCTTCGCCCAGCAACATATTGGTTTCCTTACCGCTGCGTCCCAATGTATATACATGCGGATGTTCGCAGAGTACGATACGGTTCACATACTCCTCTCCTGCCTGCTTGGCATGCACAAGCGCATCGAAACACGCCGTCTGCCTGTCCCACGCCTCGGCGTAGGGAACGGTTTTCCAATCAGATATTTCCAGTTTCATAAGACAAACATACTATTTTACCGCCCAACCGCACATGGTATGATTGGAGCACATGCCCGGAGCTTCATCCGGTCTATGCAAAGATACGAAATCCCGGAATTATACAAGCATCCCGGACGCAGGCTTTTTTCATAATCTGACCATCGTCAAGGCACGAAGATTATTTTTCGGACGAAAGCATGCATTACCTCCCCGTATTTTATAATTTTGTACCACATTATATATAATATACATTGAAGAGCATGAAGAAAATCGTTGTAGCACCGGACTCGTTC
>ENA-OQJP01000499-OQJP01000499.1-human-gut-metagenome-genome-assembly--contig:-NODE-499-length-10844-cov-1.636932_pt1 | contig 10844 bp, 12 predicted proteins | sample MGYA00242611_ERZ504778 | MGnify/ENA primary metagenome ERZ504778 (study PRJEB26092, sample SAMD00036349) | human gut metagenome | host: Homo sapiens | study: EMG produced TPA metagenomics assembly of...
CTACATGACACAAAAGAACATAATGATAATCATAGATGTATTTATAAGCATCTTCGTTGCCATTTTTCAGTTATTCTACTATCAGTTTCTCTGTGTTTTCCATTTTATTTCTTTTGGAAAAGGAATAAAGTTAACGGGAACAAATTTAGAAATTAATTCTGAGTAACCTTATAAAAGTGCAAAAAACAAATCCGTTAATCTTATTATCACACCTTAAATGGTTACAATAAAGACTAACGGATTTCCCTATTCTAGTTTTACAAACTATATCCAACACCTCAGATAAAACGAATCTGAATCATCCCTCCATAAGGATTAAAATCGAAAAGAATCTTATCAGCATCCTTCTTTTAGAAAAAGCTTTTTCCCCATCTTGCCTAATCTCCGAAACTCTATTTCCCACAGATTTCAATACCATAGTCAGTGGTTCCGTAAATAATTGTGCATTCATATCCAAATGAGGAGTTATGTTATTAGCCGTTTTCTTTTTCTAGCACATTCAAGCGAATTTTTTCTCGTTCTTTTGTATAGGCAGCCACCTCTCTAAATGTACCCACCCATATTTTATTTTCCAGAGCCTTTACCTTACTAAAATGTTCCCACAATATTTCGGGATTCAGAAAAGCATCATATCCTTGCGATATTCCATGTATCATTGCCACTCCCCATCTACCGGAGTTTACCAAGCTTTCCACCCATTTATCTAAAGACTCAGGAGTTGATTTCGATTTATCTCCCCCGATGGGATATTGTTCGGTACGTGTACCTACCCTGTTCTTTGAAGTTATTTTTAATATATCACTATTAACAGCATTGAAAGGATAACAGAATGTACGCGGTATTTTTCCTGTTTTCTCATAAAGTATACTGTCATTCTTCTCTACTTCCATTTTTACTTCCTCCAAAGAAACACGCTTTAAATTCGTATGTGACCAGCTATGACTGGATATTTCTTGCCCTTTGTCACTCATCTCTTTAATTTGCGCCCACGACATTCTCGGTTTTCCCTGCATAGCACTTTCATTCTCTATACATTTACCCCATATCCAGAAAGTACCTTTAAAGCCATATTTTTCCAATTTAGGGAAAAGCAACGTATAGTGTTCCTGTAAACCATCATCAAATGTATAACTAATAGCACATACTCTGTCACCCTTATAAGGTGCCACATAAACATCTTGTGTGAACCCGTTATCCCTGATCTCAGCCCCTGTCTGTTTCACCAATTCTATTCGAGGCGATGATTCCGGCATAGAAACATACTCTTCATATACTCCCGGACGGACAAGTATAGATATTGTTTTCTTGCCACCACCAACTGCCGCATTCACTGCTTCCTGAACTGTAAAGAAATCCCCACTCCCATCTTTCGCCACCACATAATCATAACGTCGCACATATTTTGCCAAAGCCGGCACTTCTTCCATCAAAGCGTCCACAACCAACCCGGCAACTATACGTCCACCATATATATTCAAGTTGAGTATTATCAATTTTCCCTTCCGGACAAAATTCATATTGTCCTGCTGGAATCCACATAAACAATTTTCTTGAATTCTCGACTCCCATACCGGTAACCAAGTCATGGGTCAATTTATTCAAATCAATAAAAGGTACATTCATTTCTCCGGCCACCCGACGGGGAGATTCCAGATATTCCCCATGGGTATCAACCAATACCGGACCTTCTTTTTCATAACTACCCTTTATCTCCGTCACACCTTTAGGAGGGAAATTACGACGGACTATAGAATTGAACAGTACAGGATTTCCTCCCTTAGCACGTGTTTCATTCACAAAACGTCTTAAATTATCATCAAAGGTACTTCCGGGTTCTGTATGTAATGTGGCTCTAGGTTTCTCATCATTATGCCCGAACTGAATAAATACATAATCACCTTTATGAATTTTAGAAAGCACTACATCCCAACGTCCTTCATTGATAAAACTGAGTGAACTTCTTCCATTCATAGCGTGATTATCCACCACAACCCTCTTCCGTAAAATATCCGGGAAGCATTTGTCCCCAACCACACTCTATATTACCATTCTTCAGACTTTTATTCGCCATAGTGGAATCACCAATCATAAAATAGTAATGGGTTCTTTTCTCTCAGCAATAAAAGCCGATAACAGGAGTAAAGCACATAAAGCAAGTAATACTTTTAATTTCATGTTTTTCATATACATTTTATAAGTTAAAAGATTCAGGCAAAAGTAAACAAGAACAAGAAAAGAAACCATAAAAAATGATACAAGAATATAGAAATTTGTTCAAAATCAATAGCTCAATTACTCTTTCAGTAAATAAGAACTAATAAAAATAGTTCAAATAACATTTATTGCCATTTGAACATTTTTCAATCCTTCAAAGTTCACATCGAAACATAGGAGGTTCTCCCAAATAAACAAACTACTTCCAAAAAAGCAAAAAAATGAATGTCCAACTGTCAGAATGATGCAGGCAAAGAAAGTAATTGATACATCAATGTATGTGCCATACGTTCTTGACCATTGGTATTAGGATGCAAACGATCATACCCCGAATCATAGAAATAAATAAGTTGTTCTTCAATCATCGGATTCATACCTGTAACCGAATTAAAATCTATTACAGGAACTCCCCACAAATTACCTGCTTCCTTAATGGCCTGTACATAAGCATCCACATATTCTCCGCATTTATTCTGATAGCTTTCATCCGGTTGTACATTCTTTTCGCCGAATTCCGCTAAAGAACGATGCAATGGGGTCAAACAAAACAATTTGTTTATCGGGAAACAATTTTTCAAATGACTCAAACCATATTAATACGGCCTTTATACGTATCATTCGTCATTATAGGAACACGCCTTTTACGCGTTTCCAGTTTTTTAGTTTCACCACGGGCAGCCATCACCTGCTCTTCTTTCTCTGCAAACCAAGTCCCGACAGGTACGCTGCTATTAAAATCATTTGTCCCCATCAAAACCACGATGGCATCAACCTCTTCTCCATGCTCCTTTTTCAATTGTTCTGCCTGACGGGGTACATCATTCCATTGACGTCCACTCACTCCATACACATAAGGAGTGATATCCAACCATTCTTTCAAAAAATCCCAATACTTTTTTATGTTATCTCCATAACAATTGGGATCAGTTATCGAGTCTCCTATATAACCAACCTTTTTTCCATACCATGGATGCCGGATATAACCTTTATTACATGATTCTTTTCCACAGAGAGACGTTTCCTGTCCGTGTAACAGCAACGGACACGCTAATAAAAGAGCAAATACAATAAACTGTCTGTTTTTCATAAGCAACTATTATTTTTTCAATCAGTAAAGTGCCATCAAAGATATAAAATAAGAAATAGAAAATAACCATCACAGACTTTTATTTTCGTTTGTCCTCCTCTATCATTCATAAGACAAGAAGTTCGAAAGGTTATAATAAACAAAACTTTACACTTTTAGATTCATTTGTTAACAAGATACGACATATTTATAAAGCATGTTATAAAACGGCGAAATACAGACTAGAAACTTGCTATTATAAATAAAGTCCGTATCTTTGTAGTGTGTTTTTCATAGTATTAGATTTAAGGTTAACAAAAGATTGGCTGTCTGGGATAGATAGCCTTTTTTTATGCTTTAAAACAGGAGAATTTCTTCATAAAAAATTCAATATCCCAACAATCGCTTCTTCAAATTCTACCCAACCGAACACAACAAAAGTCAATAAGAAAAAGCAATACGTATATCTATCCATCGAGGCAATTTATGAACTACCTAGTCTTAACTAACGTTTATCCTATATATTTTTGGATTTATTTCAATAAAAGAAGACACTCTCATCACTGAGAATGTCCCCTATATTTAAACGAAACTTTAAAGAGAATTTATATATTTCAAATCTTATCTTCTATTCCACCATACTCGTTGCTCACGGCTATCATCACCATTCAAATCTGCTTTCACGGCAGCTTCATAATTTTCAAGATTACCTTGATAAATTTCGCTATCAAATTGATGGCGATAAGGAATATGATCAATCGTTGTACAAACCGGACCGACTTCTAGTTTCGGAATATCAAAACGACGCCAGTCAGACCATGCCTCAAAACCATCAGCCATAAAGCCACTAATCCAGCGTTGAAGAGCAATTTTGTTAATTTTATCAGCATCAGTACCTGTATAGGCAACTGCTTCCTGTGCCAAATATTCATCAACACCTTCGGCCCCCCATTGTTCGAACGATGCCTTCACACCAGCTGCATAAAGCTGGGCAGGATCAGCCTGAATCCAGCCACGTTGAGCAGCCTCAGCCTCGATAAGCAACATACGAGCAGCAGTAATAATGGGAAAAGTAGAGGTTACCTGTGTGAGCGAAGGATTATAAAAACAGCAGACTTTGTTCCACGTATTCACATCTGCAGACTCAATACCCAAAGGCATACCTTGGTATTTATCAAAATTCTTCAAGTCTTCATCCGTTACGCCCGCCTCTGCCTGTGTCTTACCGAAAGGAATCAGTGAACAAGTAGAGAACAGACGGTTATCTTTCAACTCCTTCAGCTGATCTACATAATACTTATTAGGGACAAAATTATAATTATTGTTTACACCATTATAATATAAATATCCCACAGTATTGGCCTCAAAAAGTATAATTCAAATTATAGGCATTTTCTTCAATACCGCCATCGGCGTAAGCTTGAGCAAAACGCGAGCGTCCTTCGGCAGGATCCACATCTGCCAGTTTTATAGCAAGCATCATACGGGTAGAAGCATTCAGTTTCTTCCATGCACGAATGTCACCATCGAACAGGATGTCGGCTGTGCTCAACGAGCCACTTTCATTAAACTGATTATACGCTTCCCTCAAATCGGCATCTAACTTAGCATAAATCGTTTCCTGTGAATCAAATACCGGAGTAAAATTTTCCTCACCTGCCTGAAACGCTTCTGTATAAGGAAGTGGCCCTAGAGCATCTGTAAGGTGCATATAGATGAATCCCATCAATGTACGTGCAACCGCAATCTGATTGGCATTATCACCAAACTGTACAATGGCAGGTTACCTTTTTCAGCCTCATCACTATTAAAGTCAATAATCTTCTCGCAGTTCTTCAACGGATAAAGATAATAAGAACTTGTACTCATAGTAGGTCCGCCAAACGCACCATACTGATTATTATTTTTCTCGGACATATACCCCGGATACATTTGCGTCCACGGGTAATAATAATTTGAGTTCATAGAGAAGTATTTCACATAAGTACAAGCGTATGTAAACAACATACCAGTATTAGCCTCCGACGGTTCATTGGGATCTTTGTTAATATCGCCAAAGTCAGTCATATCACATGCTGTGAATGTTGCTGCAAAACTCAGAGATAAAAATAATAATTTAATATATTTCATAATGATTCTTCGTTTTATGGTTTAAAAAGCAAGATTAACGGTAAAACCTATCGAACGGGTTGCAGCGGCATTACCACCCTCAAAATATCCCATACCAATTTCAGACACATCCACATTAGGACAAGCTGAATAGATCAACCATGGATTGGAAGCATTAATTGCCACACTGGCACGACTCAAACCGATATTTAGTTTCTTCAAAGTTTGTGACGGGAACACATACGACAATGACACTTCGCGAAGTTTCACGTAAGTACGGTCATACACCCATTCTTCCCATACACGGGAAGCTGTGGTATAATACAGTTTGGCATTGACATAGGTATCTACCTTATTACCATCCTGATCCACACCAGTCATGTGGATACCACCACCTTTGCTTACCGGTTCACGAACATTGACGCCACGGTCATTAAGTTCAGCTGTTTTATCAAGAATACCGCTACTGCTACCCCACATATTAGTATAGGATACAATCTGACCGCCTACAGAGAAATCAATATTAGCCGACAGACGGAAATTCTTAAAACTGATACTAGTATTAAAACCACCTGTGAAATCCGGATGGAAGTTACCCAGTTCATCTAGTGTATTCTGATTGTAAGTAGGTACATATTCACCACCATACAACGCCTTCTGCGAGGCACTCAGTTCATGGAAAATTATATTGCCATTGTCATCACGTTCCCATGTATTACCGGTTATCACACCAAGTGATTTACCAACCATAGCATAATTATACAAACGAGTTGTGAATGAAGTCCAATAAATAGAGTAAGAATCCACCCCATCAGCTAGTTCCACCAGTTTATTGCTATTCTTCGCTATATTGAAATTCATTTCCCATTTCCAGTTCTTAGTGGAAACGGGCATCCCGCCCAAACTCAATTCAACACCCCGATTACGAATTAAACCAGCATTCATCTTACGAGTGGAGTACCCCGATTGTGGAGCAGAGGTTACAGAGATTATCTGATCTTTGTCATCCCGAGTATAATAGTTGAAATCACCCATAAACGATTATTGAACAAACGGAATTCCGTACCTATTTCATACGAAGTGGAAATAGACGGCTCAATATTATAATTTTTCTGAGAAGAAGGTTCATACATTGTAACATGTGAACCATAACTGGTATCTAGAGAATAAGTAGGATAAATATTATAAGCATCAAGCGTAGTACCTACCTGAGCCGCACTAGCACGCAGTTTTCCAGAAATTCAGCCATTCTGCATTCACCCATTTATGAGCAAGGACAGAAGCGGAAAGGCCACCATACCAATAGCTATTGTGATTAGGACTCAACGTAGATGACATATCGTTACGGACAGAAGCATCAAGAAAATAAGTATCATCCCAGCCCATAGTAGCTGTGGCATAAACACTACGTTCCTTGTAATGTGTCTTCTTATTATAGGCCAAGGCAATAGTACCCGATGAAGCAGCCAAATTATAATAATTATCCAAAGACAAGTCATAATTTGTATTGGTATATGCATATAAATTATCGTATGTATAGTCACGTACTTCTGCAAAAAGAGCCGCATCTACCGTTAGTTTGTCTTTAAAGAATGATTGTCCCCAAGTCAAACGTCCTTGTACGGTCAAATCAATTAAACTGCTTTGATCCTGACGATAATTTGACCGGAAATTAATAGATCCTGAAGGACGTTCGCGTTCCAATTTGTAACCACGTATGTTACCATTTACGCGTACCCCTGCTTTCAAGTTATAAGGAAGGTCCACAGACACATCACCACTGAATACATTCCATTGATAAATGGTGCGATGATTATATTCATGAAACAAAGCATACGGATTATCATGGAATGCAGCACTTTGGTTATTCACACTGTTGATATTCCAAGTCCTCCATGATCCGTCCGGACGTTTATAGTCCTTATAATCTTTTAAATTGACATTGGTCTGTCCCCATTGGGTATATTCCTGCAAAAACGGTACGTGAACCGTTATATCCACTTTCGGCAGCATTATGATCTTGACGATAAGTATATTTATAATCCAATGACACATTCATCCACGGTGTGGGTTTGAAATTAGTCCTTGAACCCCTAAGAAACGGCGAATAGCGTCCGAATTGGGTTTGCACACCAGTACGATAGCTATTGGTGAAAGAAACACGGGTATTAAAATCTTTCACACTCTTTGAAAACGAAACGTTGGTTGTATTGGTTACACCAGTCCGATAAAGATCTCTCAAATCCAACCCATGTTGCCAAGTGGCTGGTTTTCCATAATAATCACTGGTTTCGTCCAATGATAATGGAGTGACATATTTCACAGCCGGATCGTATGCAGCTCCCCAAGAAGTGTCCTCATTATAATCGTACACATAAGCACCTTGCAAACCGGGAATATCACCACTATACAAATCATAAATATCCTGAGCCCTGTTACCTTTTTCCGTACCTCCATATCCTCCGCCACCATACAGCTTCTGCATATTGAAATGATTATAGTAAGTTTCGGCCTGCAATGTATGACTTACTTCAAGCAACCCTTTCTCACTTTGTCCCGCCTTAGTAGTTATGATGATAGCACCTGCACCACCACGCGGAACCATAAAGGGCAGTAGCCGCGGGACCTTTCAATACGTTTATGCTTTCTACATCATCCATATTGATAGAGTTTTTGTTGGTGATAGCACCATCTACCACATAAATAGGTTCATTGGCCGGATTATCCGACTGGGACGAAGAAGGAATGGAACCTGCACCACGCAAAATAATAGTACCTGCATCAAAACCTGAACTAGCACCACCTATAAACGTGCTCCCGACACTTTACCAGCCATAGCATTACCCAAATCGGTCTGTCGTGAAATAGTCAAATCCTCACCTGCTACCTTTTGTGTAGAATAACCCAACGCTTTTTGTTTACGGTTCAATCCTTGAGCAGTTACAACCACTTCATCCAACACTTTTGTGTCTTCCTGAAGCTTGATATTATAAATCTGACCATTCTTGATTGCAGCTTTTACAGTTTTATACCCAACAAAACTGAACACTAAGTTACCTTTAGTCGGTACCCCTTGAAGAACGAAATTACCATCCATATCAGTAATAGTTCCAAGAGAAGTACCTTCAACTTGAACTAGCTGCGCCTATAACTTCAAGGTTATTGGCAGCATCAATCACCTTTCCTTTAACTGTTATCTTCTGTGAATACATAGACAATGTATAGAAGATAAGCATCACGAACAACATGTACCTGCCATGGTACCATTTTTTCTGATTTCTCATTTGTAAAAATTTTAATTTAGCAATAGGTTATGAAATTCCTTTTATAACTGACGCTAAATTATTTATTTATAATGGTACAAAAGGGGAGAATTATATATTTAAAAGGGGGTAAAATTTTACCCCCACTTATATTAAGAATCCAAATCGGTCTGTATACTCTGTTCTTTGTACTGTTGCGGCAATACACCGAATTCTTTCTTGAAACATTCTCTGAAATACTTCAAATCATTGAACCCTACATCGTATGTCACCTCTGATACAGAATACCGTCCTGTCTTCAACAGTTCTGCCGCTCTCTTCATTCTTATTGAACGTACAAAAGCATTGGCTGTTACTCCCATAAGTGCTTTCAGCTTCTTGTTCAGAACCAAGGCCGTCACGCCAAGACCTTTACATATATCCTCTATCTGGAACGAAGAGTCTGTAATGTTGTCCTCTATTATCTTTACAAGTTTCTCAAGGAACTTATCGTCGGTAGATGTAGTGCTTACCTCGGAAATCTTTATTGCCGGAACTTTCTTGTGTTGAAGAATCCGCTTCCTGTTGGTTATAATGGAATTAAGCAGCTCTTTCATTATCTTGTTGTCGAAAGGTTTAGGGCAATAAGCATCTGCATGGAATTTATATCCGATGAAATAATCCTGCAATGTAGTCTTGGCTGAAAGCAATACTACAGGAATATGAGATGTCCTTACATCCTGCTTGATTCTCTCACACAGTTCCAGACCATTCATGCCCGGCATCATTATATCGGATAAAACAAGATCCGGTTGCAAATCTGGAATCATGTTCCATGCCATCTCCCCATCATGGGCTATCATTATCTTATACTTATCCGACAACAGTAATGACAACATATTACATATATCCTTATTGTCATCAACAATCAATATAGCCGGAGATTCTCCGTCCACTTCTATGTCTATCATCTCTTCATGCTCGCACGATTCACTTCTTAACACATCAGCAAACTTTTCATCCTCCCCACTGTTGGCAGAGATATTCTCCGTAACCATGTCCCCCTCAGTTATCATAGGAATTACAACATGGAAAACAGTGCCTTTACCTTCCTCTGATACAAACGTAATATTTCCATTATGTATCTCTACAAGCCGCTTGGTCAGAAACAGACCTATACCGGTACCTCCTTCAGCAGAGTTTTTATTCTGACTGTAGAAACGCTCGAAGAGGTGTGTTTTCAGGTTGTCGGATATTCCGTTTCCCGAGTCTGCCACAGAGATGTTTATTTTGTTATCCTGTTCATTGACAGTAAACGATACAAATCCTCCGGCAGGAGTATGCTTAATGGCATTCGATACGAGATTATAGATTATCTGTTCCATAAGATGAGGGTCGAACAGAAAGCTTATATCACTGCGTGAGACAGAATATTCCAGCCCTACACCTTTCTGTTTTGCCCAATACGTGAACTGCTGAAATACTTCTTTTGAGAAAGACGAGAAGTTGCCATATTTGAGATTCAGACTAAGCATTCCTTTCTCGCTCTTTGAGAAGTTCATCAGCTGGTTGACAAGACTTAACAGGAACTTACTGTTATGCTCCATTGTCTGCAGCATGCCGGCAAGATACTTGTCGGACGAATACTTGCCCGATTCAATAATCATACTAAGTGGAGAATGAATAAGTGTGAGTGGTGTCCTCAATTCATGCGATATGTTGGTAAAAATGTAGTCTCCTTTTCAAGAAGTTCTTCAGTCTTGCGTTTTTCCATGTTTGCTATATATAGAGCATTTCTGCGCTGCACCCGTGAGGTATAATACACCTTGAACCGGTATAAAGACAAGACAAGCAATATAAAATAGAGTGTATAGGCATACCATGTACGCCAGAAAGGAGGGTTAATAATGACAGGTATGGAAAGTTCATTCAAACTGTAGACTCCATCGCTATTCCTGACCCTCAGTCTGAACATATATTCGCCTGAAGGAAGCTTTGTGTAGAAAGCCTCACGATGAAAAGCGGAGGTGGAAATCCATGAATCATCTACGCCTTCGAGCATATATTCGTAACCAACCTTATAAGGACTTCTGTAATCCAGGGAGCTGAACTGGAATGAGAAAGTGTTTAAAATATAAGGCAATTCAATGTAGCTCTGTAAAACTTACACTTTTGTCGAAATAAGCTGAATATGTGGAATCTGCCTCAACGCT
>ENA-OQJP01000500-OQJP01000500.1-human-gut-metagenome-genome-assembly--contig:-NODE-500-length-10807-cov-8.003464_pt1 | contig 10807 bp, 9 predicted proteins | sample MGYA00242611_ERZ504778 | MGnify/ENA primary metagenome ERZ504778 (study PRJEB26092, sample SAMD00036349) | human gut metagenome | host: Homo sapiens | study: EMG produced TPA metagenomics assembly of...
TAAGCGCAGCGACTAGCTTTTTTCCGTTTCGACCTCATCTTTGGAATCGTTAAGGGCGAGCAGCCCTTAACTCGTTGCGGGGAGAGTGGAGTCCAGAGGTAGGGAGGGGGGATTCGAAACACCCCTCCCTACCTCTGGCCCGCGCGGAGCGCAAAGCCATTTGACCGAAAGAAAAACCTGCCCCTGCGCCGCAGGCGCAAAAATCACAGCATCGTCATCTGCTCCCCTTCATCCTCCGCGCGGACGAGCGCACCGGTCGCCGGCAGGCTGCGGACGCGGTAGCGGTGGGGATTGGCCAGTTCCAGCGTATCCGCCGGGACGACGGAGGCGATGGTCTGGTTCTTTTTCAGGGTCACGACCGCCACACCCTGGCTGTCGCGGGTGGTCTTTGCGGCGATCTGCGCCGTGCCGACCAGAAGCATCCGTCCCGCGCTGGTGCGGATGGCCAGCTCCGTCTCCTCGGGCAGGAAGAACATGGTCGCCAGCGGCTCTTTGTCGCAGTAGGCTTTCAGCAGCTTGCGACGGTTCTGCTTGGTTGCGTAGGAGCTGAGCGGGATCTTTGCGCACCGGCCGCCGGCAAAGAAGAAGAGCATATGGCCGCTGTAGTCGGAGGTAATGACCATGTCGAGGATGTTCTCGCCCTCGTCCATACCCAGTCGGCCCGGCAGATAGATGCCCATCTGGGCCACCTTGCCGTCTTCCAGCTCGGCCAGACGCACCTTATACACCTGCTGTTTGTCGGTGAAGAAGAGCGCTTCTACGTTGTTCCGCGTCTCCACCTGCCGGACGATCTCGTCGCCCTCCTTGAGCTTGTGCGCGCCGGCCGTGCGCAGGCTCTGGGGCGGGATCTTCTTCAGATAGCCCTCGCGGGTGAAAAAGACGGTGACGGGATAATCCGGCACGGCCTCCTCCTCGGCGCCGCCCTCTTCCTCGGGCAGGTCGTAGAGGATCTCGCTGCGGCGGGGCTGGCCGTACTTCTTTGCCGCGTCGGCCAATTCCTTCATGATGATCTTGCGGATGCGGGCAGGCTTTGCGAGGATGTCGTTCAAATCGGCGATGTCGGCTTCCAGCTGCTCGATCTCGCCGGTGCGCTTGAGGATATATTCCCGGTTGAGGTGGCGCAGCTTGATCTCGGCCACATAGTCGGCCTGCACCTCGTCGATGCCGAAGCCGATCATCAGGTTGGGGACGACCTCCGTCTCCTCCTCCGTGGCGCGGATGATGTGGATGGCCTTATCGATGTCCATCAAAATCGCCGCCAGACCCTTGAGCAGGTGGAGGCGCTTTTCCTTGCCGTGGAGGTCATAATAGGTGCGGCGGCGGACGCATTCCATCCGGAAGGCCGTCCACTCCTGCAAAATTTCCCGCACCCCCATGACCCGGGGCTGGCCCGAGACAAGGATGTTGAAGTTGCAGCTGAAGCTGTCTTCCAGCGGGGTGGTCTTGAAGAGCTTGGCCATCAGCTTGTCGGCGTCCACGCCGCGCTTGAGGTCGAGGGTCAGCTTGAGGCCGTTCAAATCGGTCTCGTCCCGCATATCGCTGATTTCTTTGATCTTGCCCGCCTTGACCAGCTCGGCGATCTTGTCCATGATGGCCTCCACCGTGGTGGTGGGCGGTATCTGGGTGATCTCGATCATGTTCTCGCCCGGCACGGCGGCGTAGCGGGCGCGCACCTTCACGCTGCCGCGGCCATTCTCGAAGATGTCCCGCATCTGGGCTTCGTCGTAGAGGATCTGGCCGCCGCCCACGAAGTCCGGGGCGGGCATGGTGGTGGAGATGTCGTGCTTTGCATCCTTCATCAGGGCGATGGTGGTGCTGCACAGCTCTGCCAGATTGAAGGAGCAGATGTTGCAGGCCATGCCGACGGCGATGCCCAGCGTGTTGTTGGCCAGAATGGTCGGGAAGGTCACGGGCAGAAGGGTCGGTTCGGTGGTGGTGCCGTCGTAGTTGGGGAGGAAGTCCACCGTCTCTTTGTCGATGTCCCGGAACAGCTCTTCGCAGACACTTTCCAGTTTTGCTTCGGTGTAGCGGGCCGCGGCGCAGGACATATCCCGGCTGTAGGCCTTGCCGAAGTTGCCCTTGCTGTCCACGAACGGCACCAGCAGGCTCTCGTTGCCCCGGCCCATGCGGACCATGGTGTCATAGATGGCGGCGTCGCCGTGGGGGTTCAGGTGCATGGTGCTGCCCACGATGTTCGCCGACTTGGTGCGCGCGCCCTTGATCAGGCCCATCTCATACATCGTATACAGCAGCTTGCGGTGGCGGGCTTGAAGCCGTCGATCTCCGGCAGGGCGCGGCTGACGATGACGCTCATCGCGTAGGGCATATAGTTCGTTTCCAGCGTGCGGGTGATGGGGTCTTCCAGCACACTGCCGGCGTTCAGTATCTCAACGCCCTCGCCCAGCTGGGGGCGGACAGGCTTTGCGGTTTTTTTGCTCGATTTTTTTGCCATTCTCGTTCCTCTTTAAGACACATCCAGATCGTCCAGATACTCTGCGCCGTGCTGGGCGATATGCTCCTTGCGGCCTGCGAGGTTGTCGCCCAGCAGGATGTCGAACACCTGCGCGGTGCGCTCCACGTCGGTGGGCATCACCTTGATGAGGCGGCGGCTCTCGGGGTTCATGGTGGTCAGCCACATCATCTCGGGGTCGTTCTCGCCCAGACCTTTCGAGCGCTGGATGGTGTATTTCTTATCGCCGATCTCCTCGAGGAAGGTGGCCTTCTCGGGCTCGGTGTAGGCGAAATAGGTGCGGTCTTTCGTGGTGATCTCGTACAGCGGCGACTCCGCGATATAGACGTAGCCCTCGTTGATGAGGGTGGGGGTCAGGCGGTAGAGCATGGTCAGCACCAGTGTGCGGATCTGGTAGCCGTCCACGTCGGCATCGGTACAGATGACGATTTTATTGAAGCGGAGATTGTCGAGGTTGAAGGTGGCAAGCTCCTTGTTGTGCTTGCCGCCCAGCTCCACGCCGCAGCCCATGACCTTGATGAGGTCCACGATGACGTCCGACTTGAAGATGCGGGCATAGTCGGCCTTGAGGCAGTTCAGGATCTTGCCGCGGATGGGCATGATGGCCTGATATTCACTGTCGCGGCTGGTCTTGACCGCGCCCATAGCCGAATCGCCCTCGACGATATACAGCTCACGGCGGGAGGCGTCCTTGGTGCGGCAGTCCACGAACTTCTGCACCCGGTTCGCGAGGTCGATTTGGGTCGAGAGTGTCTTTTTGATGCTCTGGCGCGTTTTTTCGGCGTGCTCACGGCTCTGCTTGTTCACCAGCACCTGCTGACAGATCTTCTGGGCCTCGTCGGGCTTTTCGAGGAAGTAGACTTCCAGATAGTGCTTGAGGAAGTCGGTCATGGCCTGAGAGACGAACTTGTTGGTGATGGCCTTTTTGGTCTGGTTCTCATAGCTGGTGCGGGTGGAGAAGCTGGACGAAACGTAGACCAGACAGTCCTGCACATCCTGAAAGCTGATGGCACTCTCGCCCTTTTTGTAGAGGTTCTTGTCCTTCAGATACTTGTTGATCTGGTAGACGAAGGCCGTGCGGACGGCGTGCTCCGGGCTGCCGCCATGCTCCAGCCAGGACGAGTTGTGGTAGTATTCCAGCAGCTGCACCTTGTTGGAGAAGCAGAACGCCGCGCTCATCTTTACCTTATAGTCAGGCTGGTCTTCGCGGTCACGGCCGGTAGCTTCGCTCTCGCAGCTGAACACCGGCGTCAGGCTGTCCTCGCCCGCCGTCTCAGCCACATAGTCGGCGATGCCGTGCTCATAGCACCAGCTCTCCTTCCACGGCTTGCCGGTGGCGGGGTCTTTCTCCTTTTCGTCGGTGAAGTTGAGGGTCAGGCCCGCGTTGACGACAGCCTGACGGCGGAGGACATCTTTATAGTAGCTGCCGGGGACATCGATATCGGTAAAGACCTCATCGTCCGGCTTCCAGTGGATGATGCTGCCGGTGCGGCGGCCCTTGTAGGGCTCTTTGTGCAGGCCGCCCACGTTCTCGCCCTTCTGGAAGTCGAGGTGGTAGTGGAAGCCGTCCCGGTAGATGTCAGCAGTCATCCATGCCGAGGCGTACTGGGTGGCGCAGAGGCCCAGACCGTTCAGGCCGAGGCTGAATTCATAGTTGTCCTCGCCCTCGCCGTACTTGCCGCCTGCGTACATCTCACAGAACAGCAGCTCCCAGTTGTAGCGCTCTTCGCCCTTGTTCCAGTCCACGGGCATACCGCGGCCAAAGTCCTCGACGATGACGCTGCCATCCTTGCAGCGGGTGACGTTGATGGTGTCGCCGTGGCCGTCGCGGGCCTCGTCGATGGAGTTGGAGACGATCTCAAAGATGGAGTGGGCGCAGCCCTCCACGCCGTCCGAGCCGAAGATGACGGCCGGGCGCTTGCGCACACGGTCGGCACCCTTCAGCGAAGTGATGCTTTCGTTGCCATATTCCTGTTTTCTTGCCATGCTGCTCCTCCCGGCCCCGGAATGTTCTTGCAGCGGGGCCGTCTCAAACGCTTTTGCTATATATAGGTATATATCCCCACAGCGGGAGAAAAGCGATTCTTTTCATTCTTATTTATTAAACCATAGGTTGTTGAAGATGTCAAATAGTCTTTCCCTGTCTGCCGCCCGCAAAAAGCGTCAGAAAAGTCAGTCTTATTTTAGGCGATAACACGGGCAAAATATAGAAAGTTCAAAAATTCTCAAAAAATTTTGCATTTACCCCTTTACAAAATCGAAATTTCAGGTATAATAATCATCGTCCGGTGCGCCTCTGTAGCTCAGTCGGTAGAGCAGGGGACTGAAAATCCCCGTGTCATTGGTTCGATTCCGATCGGAGGCACCAGTCAGGAGACCCAGCAGGGTTTCCAATATGCGGCCGTAGCTCATCTGGTAGAGCGCCACCTTGCCAAGGTGGAGGTAGCGAGTTCGAGCCTCGTCGGCCGCTCCATAATGGAGCAGCAACAGTTGTTCCAGTATGGCCCGGTAGCTCAGTTGGTTAGAGCACCAGCCTGTCACGCTGGGGGTCGTCGGTTCGAGCCCGATCCGGGTCGCTTCGTCGAAAGTCCTGCTGTTCATCGTGCAGTCTTGCAAACAAGACTGCTGTGATGAAGGCCAGACTTTCTCCTCTTCCACACAAAATCTTGCTTCGCAAGCTTTCGCGGGGACCCCGTTAAAAAACGGGAGGGTGCGAGGGTAAACGCACCGAATATGCGGCCGTAGCTCATCTGGTAGAGCGCCACCTTGCCAAGGTGGAGGTAGCGAGTTCGAGCCTCGTCGGCCGCTCCAAATGGAGCAGCAGCAGTTGCTCCGAATATGGTGACGTGGCCAAGTGGTAAGGCAAGGGTCTGCAAAACCCTCATCCACCAGTTCAAATCTGGTCGTCACCTCCAAAAGATTCCCGGGTGCTGAGGCATCCGGGATTTTTGTTGTTTTGCTCGTTAAATAATCTACTTATTGGGAAAAGCTTGTCTCCCCTCTTCGCTCTGTGCTATGCTAAAAGAATCAGCGCTGTCCATCGTGGTGCTCTGCATCGTTTTGTTCAGCACCCCCATTGAGAGCTATATGAGCTACGCTCTCAACCGCATCTTCGACACCGCCATGGGCGTCATCACAGCGCTGCTGGTCAACTACTTTCTGCCCCGGCCCCGGGTCGTTTCCCTCTGGGAAGGATTCAAAGGGCTGTTCAAGGAAGATAGTAAGGTCTGAATGCTTGACAATCCTCGATAAAACGTATATAATGAAAGCAAGAAAGGTGCTGTCCTGCAAAATGGTCAGCTCCCTCCTAGCAAATCAAAGAAATGACCGCTCAGGTTGGGAAGTCTGGGGCGGTCATTTTCTTTGTCGGTCATCGGAATTATGTTTTGTGCCCGGCTTGTCCCGAAAGACATCCCTCGCGATCATCCATGTCACCTGAATAACACCAATGATCACTGTAGCCAGAAGGCCCAGAAGTACAAGTACAAGATTCAGATCCGTCATAAAGACTCCTCCTTAAACATTCATCATGAACTATCACTCAAAATGTCCGGAGGACGACAAAGTTGGCCTCCTCCGGACGATGTCAGGAGGAAGTCTGACCACCTGCATTTGCAGACAGCACCTTTCAGGACAGAATAACCCATCCATGAATATAGAATAACACACTTTTCGACGATTCGCAATCTGATTCATGCGCCCCGCTCCGGCGGGGCGCTTTTCTTTTGCCCTCTGCCGTGATACAATGGGCATACTATCATTTTCCCTGAAAGGAGGCCGCGCCATGCCTGCCGAACTTCACACCACCCTCACGCCGGACACCCCGGTACGCTATCTCAAGGGCGTCGGCCCCAAGACTGCCGAGCGGTTCGAGAAGCTGGGCATCCTGACCCTCAGCGACCTGCTCTGCCACTATCCCCGCCGGTATCTGGATTTTTCAAAGCCCTACTCCATCGCCGAGGCCCCCGCCGACACCGAGTGCGTCGTGAAGGCCGAAGTGTTTGCAAAGCCCGGCGGGCGCATCCTGCCGGGCGGGCGGCGGATGGAGCGCATCACCGCCGGAGACGATGTATCCAGCCTCGAGATCACGTGGTTCAATAATCCATACGCCGCCCAGAAGCTGGAGCTGGGGCAGGAATACTATTTTCAGGGCATCGTGACGGGCGGGATGCTCCGCCGCCAGATGGTCAACCCGCAGGTGCGCACCGACGCGCAGGTGAAGTCGTCGCCTTTCGAGGCCGTCTACCCCCAGACCGAGGGTCTGACCAGCAGCGCCATCGCCAAGTGCGTCCGCCAGCTCCTCCCCCACGCGGAGCTTCTGCCCGACCCGCTGCCCCCCGAGATGCTGAAAAAATACCGCCTGCTCTCCAAGGCCGACGCCGTCCGGGCCATCCACTGCCCCGCCACCGAGGAGGAAGCCTTTGCGGCGCGGCGGCGGCTCATCTACGAAGAGCTTCTGGTCTTACAGCTGGGCATCGGGCGGATGAAGAACCACGGCGCGGCCTCCACCGGCGCGCCGATGAAGAAGGCCGACGCCTCCCCTTTCTGGGAGTCCCTGCCCTTCTCCCCCACCGGCGCACAGCGGCGGGCCGTGGAAGAGATCCTCACCGACATGTCGGGCGAAACGTCCATGAACCGCCTTTTGCAGGGCGACGTGGGCAGCGGCAAAACGCTGGTGGCGGCTGCGGCCATCTGGGCCTGCATCCGGGCCGGGTATCAGGCCGCACTGCTGGCCCCCACCGAGATCCTGGCCAGCCAGCACGCCGAGAACCTGAACCGCCTGCTCTCCCCCTTCGGGATGCGGGTGGCCCTGCTCACCGGCGGCATGAAGGCCGCCGCACGCCGCACCACCCTCGCCGCCATCCGGGACGACGAGGCCGACCTCATCGTAGGCACCCACGCCATCCTCAGCGAGGGCGTGGAGTTCGCCCGGCTGGGTCTGGCCGTCGTGGACGAACAGCACCGCTTCGGTGTGCGCCAGCGTGGCCTGCTGGCCGAAAAGGCCGCGAACCCCCACCTGCTGGTCATGAGCGCCACCCCCATCCCCCGAACGCTGGGGCTGCTGATGTACGGCGACCTCGACATCTCCATCCTCGACGAGCTGCCGCCGGGCCGCAAACCCGTCAAGACCCGCTGCATCACCGGCAAAAAGCGGGCCGACCTCTACGGCTTCCTTGATAGAGAAATCGATTCCGGACGACAGGTATATATCGTCTGCCCTGCCATCGAGGATGCGGGCGGCAGCGGCCTGAACGCCGTCAAGAGCTACTATGAGGACATCGCAAAAGCCTATCTGCCGGACCGCCGGGTGGGCCTGATGCACGGCAAGCTCAAGCCGAAGGAAAAGGCCGAGGTGATGGACGACTTCAAATCCGGACGTCTGGACGCCCTCGTGTCCACCACCGTCATCGAAGTCGGCGTGGACGTGCCGAATGCGACGGTCATGGTCATCGAAAACGCCGAGCGGTACGGCCTGAGCGCACTGCACCAGCTGCGCGGGCGTGTGGGACGCGGCGCGGCGGAGAGCTGGTGCTTCCTCGTCAGCGACAATGCCTCCGAGTCGGTGCAGAAGCGGCTCAAGTTCCTCTGCTCCACCTCAGACGGCTTCGCCGTGGCGCAGTACGACCTCGAGACCCGCGGCCCCGGCGACTTCTTCGGGAGCCGCCAGCACGGTCTGCCGACCTTGCAGATCGCCGATTTGATGAACGACACCCGCACCCTCCACGCGGCCCAGAGCGAGGCTGCGGCCCTGCTGGCCGAAGACCCGCTTCTCGAGCGGCCCGAACACGCCCTGCTGGCCCGTCAGGTGGAGCAGATGTTCGACAAAGCCGGTGCAATGAATTGAGTAACGAAAAAGGACTGCCCGCGGGCAGTCCTTTTTCGTTATCTTCTCTTCCACCACGGCTTCTTCTCGCCGATGCTCACTACATCGCAGAAGAGGCAGCGGCTCTTGGTAGAGAGCTGCACATCCTTGTGATGGCAGCCGAAGAACCATTTCTCGTAGGTCGTTTTCATGACGATCTTGTCGAGGAAGAGGTGCAGCCGGTTATTCTCGCCCTCAGCCAGCACACTGAAATCCAGAAACTTGCTTGGCGCGTCGTGGGTCAGCACATAATCTACCTGCCAGCCGTTCGCTTCCAGCGCGGCCTCGCAGCGGGCGTATTCCTCGTCCGAGGGCATCTCCTGCGGCCACCAGTTGACGTGGGCTTCCCGCTCTTCCTTGTCCGGGCTTTCCGCTCCGCCGAAGCAGAGGTACTTCTTCCCTTCCAGCTCCAGTACGCTGCCCCGGCAGACGTGGTACACATTGCCGCCCAGCGGCTGCACCAGCCCGCCGAACCGCTCCTCGGTGGGGTACTGTTCCAGCAGGTCATAGTTCTCGTGGCTGCCATCGAGGAAAAGGATGGTGTAAGGCCGCTTGCGCAGCCAGTCCAGATTCTTCTGCTCGGCCTTGCTGCCGTCCCACACAAAGCCGAAATCGCCCAGCACAACGACGAAATCGCCCTTGCCGGCCCGGCGCAGCTCCCCGTCTTTGAAGCGGTCCAGCTCGCCGTGGGTGTCGCCCGTAAGATATACCATCCTCTGCCTCCTTTTGCGGAGTGTGAAATCGCCCCAAAAGCCTTGTCACGCTCCGCCAAACCTGTTATTATAAAGTATAAGGCCCTTCGCTGAGCCTGTTTTTGTCCCGTAAGAACGGACAGCACATTTTGTCCGATACTCTAATATATTATCGCTTTTTGAGGAAAATGTCCACATGAAACGTATCGTCACCCTATTTCTGAGCCTTATCCTGCTGCTGAGCTGCCTGTGCGCGCCGGCTTCGGCCATGTTCGACCCCAGCCTCTTTTACGAGGTGCAGGCCAAGAGCGCCTACATCGTCAACACCGACACCAACATCATCGTCTACGACAAGGACAGCTCCCGTCAGGTGCCTGCCGGGGGCCTGACCAAATATATGACCATCGCGCTGCTGCTGACGAATTACGCCGACCAGCTCGACAACACCTTCCAGATGCCCTTCGCCATCTCGGATTACGTCCACAACAGTGACAATGCCGATATGCGCTCCAATGAGACCTTCACCTACCGGGAAGCCGTCTACGCCATGCTTCTGCGCAACGCCAACGAGGCCGCGATGGGCCTTGCCTACAGCCTTTCGGGCGGCGACCTCGCAGGCTGGGTGAGCCAGATGAATACCCTCTCCCAGCGCATCGGAACCACCGGAAGCACCTGGACGGACGCCTGTGGCCTCGACAGTGGCAATGTGACCACCGCCGTGGATATGTACCTCATCCTGCGGTATCTGATGAGCTTCGACGCCTTCGTGGACATCTCGTCGGCCCCCGCCTTCACCATGCCCGCCAAGGAAAAGCACACCAAGAGTTTCGTGCTGCTGAACCAGAACGTCGCCCTCAACAAGACCAGCGGCGGCAGCTTCTACCGCAAGTCTATGCAGGGCGGCATGTGCGATGTGATGGCCTACAAAAACGACCACGGCGACCAGAGCTATGTTTCGTGGGCCAATCAGGACGGCTCCACCTATATCTTCTGCATCATGCAGAGCCCCGACACCTGTGACACCTACGGCTACGCCAACCGCCGCCCGGCCCTCTATGAGACGACCCGCCTCATCGACTGGGTGTTCCAGAGCTTTTCCATCCAGCCTGCGCTGGATACCGACCTCGCTCTGGCAGAGATCCCCGTGAAGTATTCCTCCGACACCGACACCCTCAAGCTCTACCCTGACAACAGCATGATGACCCTGCTGCCCTCTTCGGGCGACGGCACCGTGACTCAGAAATACTTCCATCTGCCCGACTATGTCTGCGCCCCCGTCCAGCAGGGCGATGTTGTCGGCACCGTGGAGCTGAAGCTGGCCGGCGAGACCATCGGCATGGTCAACCTCATCGCCGGGCAGGACGTGAGCCGGAGCAGCCTGCTCTACTCTTTCTCGAAGCTGCAGGAGTTCTTCGGCAGCCTCTACCTCAAGGTGGTGCTCGTCGTCAGCGCCATCTGCGCCATCATCTATGTGGCGTGGGTCCTGCTCAACTCCCCCCACACCCGCCATTCCTCCAAAAAAGTCCACCGCTATGGCCGTCCCCGCGACTGAACCGTGCGGCCAGCTTCTTTTCTGAAAAAGCTGTAAAAAGCAGTTGACAAATACGCCCCCAAGTGGTAATATATACAGGCAGTCCGTGACTGCAAAAAACTGTATATGGGCGTGTTCCCGAGTGGCCAATGGGGACAGACTGTAAATCTGCTGCTTTTCAGCTTCGGTGGTTCGAATCCACCCGCGCCCACCAAGAACTCCAGTGTTGTAATGACACTGGAGTTTCTGTT
>ENA-OQJP01000501-OQJP01000501.1-human-gut-metagenome-genome-assembly--contig:-NODE-501-length-10807-cov-2.664981_pt1 | contig 10807 bp, 12 predicted proteins | sample MGYA00242611_ERZ504778 | MGnify/ENA primary metagenome ERZ504778 (study PRJEB26092, sample SAMD00036349) | human gut metagenome | host: Homo sapiens | study: EMG produced TPA metagenomics assembly of...
ACGCTTTTAAACGAAACTTTATTAACACCTTTAAATATTTAAGAGAAATGACTAAAAGTGCATTGCAAATTGCAAGGGCTGCTTATCAGCCCAAACTTCCGAAAGGGCTGACAGGTACTGTAAAAGCAGTGGCCGGCGCAGCTACCCAGTCGGTTGCCGATCAGGAAGAAATCAAGAAATTGTTTCCCAATACTTATGGGATGCCTTTGATTAAGTTTGAAAATACCGATGAAACCGTTGATTTCCCTGCTATGAATGTGGGTGTAATTCTTTCCGGTGGTCAGGCTCCCGGTGGTCACAATGTGATATCCGGTATTTTTGACGGTATTAAAAAGTTGAACAAGATAGCAAACTGTACGGTTTCATTCTTGGTCCCGGTGGTTTGGTAGACCATAACTATATGGAACTGACGGCCGATATCATCGATGAATATCGTAATACCGGTGGTTTCGATATCATAGGTTCAGGCCGTACAAATTGGAGAAAGAGGAACAGTTTGAAAAAGGACTGGAAATCTTGAAAGAATTGAATATCAAAGCACTGGTTATTATCGGTGGTGACGATTCTAATACAAATGCCTGCGTATTGGCTGAGTATTATGCTGCGAAGAATTGCGGTGTACAGGTTATCGGGTGTCCGAAAACTATTGATGGTGACTTGAAGAACGAAATGATTGAAACTTCTTTCGGATTCGATACAGCTTGCAAAACGTATGCCGAAGTAATCGGTAATATCCAGCGCGACTGTAACTCGGCACGTAAGTACTGGCATTTCATAAAACTGATGGGACGTTCCGCTTCACATATCGCTTTGGAATGTGCATTGCAGGTACAGCCTAATATCTGTATTATCTCCGAAGAAGTTGAAGCTAAGGATATGTCTTTGGATGATATCGTAACAGGTATCGCTCAGGTGGTGGCTAATCGTGCCGCACAGGGCAATAACTTCGGTACGGTTCTTATCCCCGAGGGCTTGGTTGAGTTCATCCCCGCTATGAAACGTCTTATCGCTGAGTTGAATGATTTCCTGGCTGCCAATGCAGAGGAATTCTCTCAGATTAAGAAATCACACCAACGCGACTATATCATCCGCAAACTTTCTCCGGAAAATGCCGCTATCTATGCCAGTCTTCCCGAAGGTGTAGCGCGTCAGTTGTCATTGGATCGCGACCCGCACGGAAACGTACAGGTATCTCTCATTGAAACGGAGAAACTGTTGTCCGAAATGGTAGCTGCCAAATTGGCTCAGTGGAAAGAAGAAGGCAAATATGTAGGTAAGTTCGCTGCACAGCATCACTTCTTCGGTTATGAAGGACGTTGCGCTGCTCCGTCTAATTTCGATGCCGACTACTGCTACTCTTTGGGTTATGCGGCATCTGCGCTGATTGCTAACGGTAAGACCGGTTACATGTCTTCCGTACGTAATACTACAGCTCCTGCCGAAGAGTGGATTGCAGGTGGTGTGCCTATTACAATGATGATGAATATGGAACGTCGTCACGGCGAAATGAAACCGGTTATCCAGAAAGCTTTGGTAAGACTGGACGGTGCTCCTTTCAAAGCATTTGCCGCTCAGCGTGAGCGTTGGGCTGTGGAAACAGACTATGTTTATCCGGGTCCTATCCAATACTTCGGTCCTGCCGAAGTTTGCGACCAGCCTACCAAGACTTTGCAACTGGAACAAGGTAGATAAAATCTTATAGCTAATTGCTGCATTTGCAGTAATTGGCTATGTAGAACACAAATTACACAAGAGTTGCGCAAATCCGAATTTGTGTAATCTGTGTAGTTTGTGTTTTATTTTTGATAGATATTTGTTACTTCAATATACTTGAATGCCTTCTAAAAACAGTACAGTTTCCCGGCGTAAACCTGTATCCCGTCGTACTTCTTCTCGAAAAAAGAATCAGACGGTGTCTCGTCCCATGCCTGTATGGTTGCGTAATTTATTGGCATTTTGTATAATAGCGGTATTTTCAGCAGGATTCTATTGGTTCTTTATCCGTCCTTATGCTTATCGTTGGAAACCTTGTTACGGTTTAAAGGGCTACGGCGTATGCATGCCTTGCAACTATGAGGTGCATGGCATTGATATTTCCCACTATCAGGGTATTATAGATTGGGATAAGCTCCTTCATAATAAAGAAGCGAAATTTCCCATACATTTTATCTTTATGAAAGCTACCGAAGGGGGCGATTATGGCGATGAAACTTTTGTAGAAAATTTCAGTCAGGCACGGAAATACGGTTTTATCCGAGGAGCTTATCATTATTTCCTACCCAAGACAGATGCGCATAAGCAGGCTGACTTTTTTATTAGTACAGTACACTTGTCAAAAGGAGACCTTCCCCCCGTTCTTGATGTGGAAACTACGGGTAAGAGATCTCCTCTGGAACTGAAATCTGCCGTTAAAACCTGGCTCGACAGAGTAGAGGCGCATTACGGCGTAAAACCGATTCTTTACACTTCCTATAAATTTAAGAAACGTTATCTCAACGACTCCATATTCAACGCTTATCCTTACTGGATAGCCCATTATTACGTTGATTCCGTGAAGTACGAGGGCAAATGGCATTTTTTGGCAACATACCGATGTAGGTAATGTCCCCGGCATTGAAGAAGAAGTCGATCTGAATGTTTTTAACGGCACGTTGGAAGAATTGGTTGGTATGACCCTGCAATAGCTTGCTTTCCGTTTTCTTCCTTTTATCGTTGTGTCATAATACAAACTTTACTGCGGCCCAACGGTTTTTTTCCTTATGATGTACGAAGCGCAGTCCGTTATGCTCCGCTTCGGCCTGTATTACAGGAATATCATCTACATAAAAACCGCTCATATATAGTTCCGACCCCGGATGCATGCAACTTACATATCGTTTCATGTCGTTCAGCAGGATGTTACGGTTGATGTTGGCTATGATTACATCAAAAGGTTCTTGGTCTTTCAATAGAGAAGCGTCTCCTTGAAAAACGGATATACGGTCTACTCCATTTAGCTCAATGTTTTCAAGAGAGTTGCGTACGCACCATTCATCTATATCGACGGCTGTACAGGGCGCAGCACCGCGCATACGTGCCAATATGGCGAGAATGGATGTTCCGCATCCCATATCAAGCAAAGATTTGCCTTGGAGATCGTTATCCAGCAATTCACCGATAATGAGACTGGTCGTTTCGTGGTGTCCTGTACCGAATGCCATTTGAGGGTTGATGACTATATCGTATTCAGCTTGAGGGATGTCGCGATGGAATGTGCTGTGGATGACACAGCGGTCGCCAATGATAATGGGCTGGAAGAAATTCTTTTCCCATTCTTCATTCCAGTCTTTGTCTTCCGCTTCTTGGTAAGCATATTCTACCTGTGTATCAGGTAAGGGAAAATCGGCAAGAGCTTCTTTGAGGACAGTTTCATTGTATAAATCTTTTTGAATGTAGGCGGCAATCCCGTCTGTTTGCTCTACAAAACTCTCAAAACCAGCTTCACCCAGCACTGCCGATAAGACATCGTTGACGATTTCCGTGCAGGGAGTGGTATGGAATGTAAATTCTAAATATTTCATTGGAATATAATTGTTTGTTAAATGCAAAAGGCAGGTATAGGAGAAAATCCTATTTCTGCGTATATTTGTTTTGGATACAAAGATAGGTGCATTTAGGGAAATCCCTATAAATCTTTGGGGAAAATCTTCTGTATAGAGTAAATCCCTGCGTTATCTTTGTGGTGTGAAAAAGTATGGAATTGTAAACCCATAAACCAAATAAATATGAAAAAGATTGTTTTTTTATCGCTTTTTGCATTGTGTCTTCCGTGGGCACTTTCAGCTCAAAGTGTAGATGACGACCTTTACTACGTTCCTTCCAAGAAAAAAGAGGAAAAGACGGAGAAGAAAAAAACTCCGGCTGCCGATGCGGTTGTAGTAAAGACAAATGCTCCGACTACGGTTTATGCGTCGCCGGGCAATACGACCATTGTAGTGAAAGACCGTAAAGGGAATATTCGTGATGTAGACGAGTATAATCGTCGGTATGACTCTAAAGACTATGACTTTTCACAAGAGAATGATACGCTTTATATAGACGAAAAAGAAGACGATGGCCTGGATGGAGAATGGGTGAACGGTTTTGACGGTTCGGAAGATGATTATGAATATGCCACGCGCATTATCCGTTTCCGCAATCCACGCTATGCCATCAGTATCAGCAGCCCGCTTTACTGGGATGTAGTTTATGGTCTGAATCCATGGGACTGGAATGTATATACGGACGGATTGTACGCATATGCATTTCCTACCTTCACCAACCGTTTGTGGTGGGATTGGCGCTATAACTCTTTCGGTTGGGGCGGCTATCCCTATTATGGCTGGGGTTGGAACAGTTGGTATGGTCCGGGCTGGGGCTTTGGCTGGAGCGTAAGCTGGGGCGGCTGGTATGGAGGTGGCTGGTGGGGACATCACCACTATCATCATCACTGTTATCCCGGTGGCGGTTATTGGCCGCGTAATACATATACCTATCGCCGTTCTTCGGGAGCAAGCAGTTATAGAAATTCTTCTTCTACGGTTCGCAGGACCGGTTCGGCTGTCCGTTCAGGTGTGTCATCCTATAGAAGAGACGGACAAAGCGGTACGACCACCAGACGCGTGGTAGGTACACGTCCGTCGGGTACACGCAGTGGGGTAACTACCCGTACAGATGCCGCCTCTACCCGGCGCAGGGTATATACCCGTCCAAGCAGTACGCGGGTAGGTTCTTCAGCTTCAGGAGTGCAGGGAAGTAGTAGCCGTGTACATGCTACAGGTGTAAGACGTTCCGCAGCCGGAAGTCCTTCTACTTACAACAGGGGCAGTTCTGCATCGTCAACACGCAATTATTCAACCGGTAACAGTAGTAGCCGTCGCTCTTATACGCCTGTGCAAAACAACTCTTCCACCCGTAGTTATTCTTCGGGAGGCGGTAGCAGTTCACGCAGTTATTCCGGCGGTGCTACCCGTTCGTCAGGTGGTGGTTCTTCAAGAAGAAGATAGGTATAGTATTCAATAGAAAAAGATGAGTAGGATATGAAAAAAATTATAACTTTAGCTGTTTTGGGGATGTTGGGTGCAGTTCCGGTAAGTGCACAGACCGTGTACGATGCAGCCAACATCGCAAACAAGGATTTAAATGGTACAGCACGCTTTGTAAGTATGGGCGGGGCTATGGGTGCGTTGGGCGGAGATATTTCCACTATTGCTACAAACCCTGCCGGTATAGGTATTTATCGCAGTAATGATGCAATGCTGTCATTCAGTCTTTCTTCTTATGGTACTGAAAGTAATTATATGGGAAGTAAGATGAATGCAGACAAGATGAAAACCTCATTTGATAATGCCGGTTTTGTTATTTCTTCAAAGATAGGCAATGCTACGGCTTTACGTTATGTGAATTTCGGCTTTAATTATCATAAGGCGAAGTCTTTTTATAAGAATATGTCGATGGGAGGTAATTTAGGCGATTATACGCAAACGGATTATATGGCGGCACAAGCCGGAGGAATAAAGGACTGGTCGGGCAATATTTATACAGATCCGGAAGTAGGATGGCTATCCGCATTGGGATATGACAGTTATCTGATAACCGACTTTATTGCCCACAACGGACAGGGAGATGTCCCTTCCGGTTACGTTCCCTATATGAAAAACGGGACTCAGGTAAAGAATCTGAACGGTGATTTAATGTATATCACTCCGGGTGAATATGGAGGAATGTTTTTTAGGAGGAAATGGCAATTTCCGGTCGGAAGAGCGTGGCGGAATTGAACAATATGATTTCAATATTTCATTCAATATTAATGACCGGGTATATTTAGGCGTAACTGTGGGGGCTTATGCCATAGATTACAATAAATATACTTTTTATAGTGAAGATTATTTGGATAATGCCGGAAATAGCATCGGACAGAATTATAACCTGCAGAGCTGGAACAAGATACACGGTTCGGGTTTTGATGTGAAATTCGGAGCCATCGTGCGTCCTTTCGAATATTCCCCTTTGAGGATTGGATTAGCCATTCATACACCGACCTATTATAATTTGGATTATAAGACAAATGCCCGTCTGGAGTCGAATGTCTTGAATGATTTGGATATAGCTAACGAGTCGGGTATAGGAAGCGGTGTGATCGGTCAATATACTGTGGATACTTATGATATAATGAATGGAGACATGGTGCGTCAATTCCACTTGCAGACACCATGGACGTATAATGTAAGTTTGGGATATACTGTAGGTTCCAGTTTGGCTTTAGGGGCAGAGTATGAATATCAGGACTATTCGTCCATGAAATTCAAGGACCAGGAAGGCTATTCCGATACATTTGGGTACGAAAACAGTACTACTTCTATGCTGAAAGGGGTGAGCACCATTCGTTTGGGAGCCGAATATAAAGTGATTCCTCAGTTTGCTTTGCGTGCAGGATACAATTATACCTCTGCCATTTTCAATAGTGATGCATATAAGGATTTGCCTTATAACTCAATTCAGACGGATACGGATTTTGCAAATACCAAAGCTTTGAGTAACTATACAGTGGGTCTCGGTTACAGAGGGGCTATGTTTTATGCTGATTTGGCATATAAGTTCTCTTCATACAAGGAAGATTTCTATCCGTTCATTAATGCCTATGAAGATGGAGGCCAGTTAGTGATAGGCTCTCCTGAAGCGACGAAAGTAAAAAATACCCGAAGCCAGGTGCTGCTGACCTTAGGTTTACGTTTTTAAGGGGAAGTGATTCCCCGTTACCGATAAAAAAGACTTGCAGAAATTTCTTCTTGCAAGTCTTTTTTATATTCTACCGTATTGTTTCGGATTATTTCTTGAAATAGCGGTTGTACAGACCTTCGAAACCTTTACCGTGACGAGCTTCGTCTTTAGCCATTTCATGAACTGTGTCATGGATAGCATCCAGATTCAATGCTTTGGCACGTGTAGCGATACGCTTCTTGTCTTCGCAAGCGCCTGATTCTGCATTCATTCTCTTTTCAAGGTTAGTCTTGGTATCCCATACGCAGTCACCCAGCAATTCAGCAAATTTTGCAGCGTGTTCTGCTTCTTCCCATGCGTAACGCTTGAAAGCTTCAGCTACTTCAGGATAGCCTTCGCGGTCTGCCTGGCGGCTCATTGCAAGGTACATACCTACTTCCGTGCATTCGCCCATGAAGTGGTTGTTCAAATCCTTAATCATTTCGTCATCGCAACCTTTGGCTACGCCAATAACATGTTCGTCAGCAAAAACCAACGGACCGCCTGCCTGTGCTTCTTCTACTTCAACGAATTTGCTTGCAGGAGCTTTACACAAAGGACATTTCTCAGGAGCTGCGTCTCCTTCATATACGTAACCGCAGACAGTACATCTAAACTTTTTCATTTTACTTCAGATTTTAATTAGTTGAATTAGTTATTCGTTATTTTGGTTAAATATTCATTTCCCAGACAACTTTTGCAGATACCTTTATAGTAATAATGGACTTCTTGCACTTCGTGTCCGTTCATATCCATTTCTTCCACCTGTTTAATGTTGGCATTGCATTCCAAATCATATATTTTTCCGCAATGTTTGCATAAGAAATGGGCATGAGGAGTGGTATCTGCATCATAGCAGGTATTCCGTTCGTCAATTGTCAATGTCTGTGCAGCACCTTGTTCACTAAGTAATTTTAAAGTGTTGTAAACAGTTGTTTTAGACAATGTGGGAATGGAAGGGGCAAGTGCCGTATAAATTTCATCCACCGTGGGATGTGTACGATGCTCCATCAGATAAGTCATAATGGCTATGCGCTGTACCGAGGGCTTAATGTTATGATTTTGCAATCGTTTTACTACATCCATATCATCTGCAATTCAAACTTGTAATAATTACATTTTTAATTCTCTTGCAAAGATAGGCACTTCTTTTGTTTATCCAAAAGATTTTAGATATTTTTTATCAGAAAGTGCGGCTATGCAAAGTGAAAAGGCTGATTCTTTTGTGTTTATTGATAAATTGCCGTATTTTTGCACCCTAATATTAATAGGATTCATATATGAATTACGGATATGTTAAAGTGGCGGCATCTGTACCCCGTGTTAGAGTGGCGGACTGTAAGTTCAATGCCGGACAGATTGAAAAAGAGATAATCATTGCCGATGGGAAAGGAGTGCAGATAATTGCCTTTCCGGAGTTGTGCATTACCGGATATACCTGTGGTGACCTTTTTGCCCAGCAACTTCTGCTTGAAGAGGCTGAAAATGGGGCTGATGCAGATTTTGAACAATACCCGTCAGATGGATATTATATCCATTCTCGGTATGCCCGTGCCTTTGAACGGTGTACTGCTGAATACTGCGGTGGTTATACAGAAAGGTAAGATATTGGGAGTTGTTCCTAAAACTTATCTTCCGAATTATAAAGAGTTTTACGAAAAGCGCTGGTTTACTTCTGCGTGTGAAGTTTCGGAAACGACAGCCCGTTTGTGCGGGCAAATAGTCCCCATGGGGCGGAATCTGCTTTTCGAGACGGCGGATACAACCTTCGGAATTGAAATCTGTGAGGACTTATGGGCTCCGATTCCGCCGAGTTCTTCTTTGGCATTGCAAGGAGCGGAAATTCTTTTCAACCTTTCGGCAGACAATGAAGGGATAGGCAAGCATGCTTACTTGCGTTCGCTTATCAGCCAGCAGTCGGCACGTTGTATCGCAGGGTATGTATTCAGTTCATGCGGTTTTGGCGAGTCTACTACAGACGTGGTGTTTGCAGGTAACGGATTAATTTACGAGAACGGTACGTTGCTGGCAGGCAGCGAGCGTTTCTCGTTCGAGGAACAGGTCGTTATCAGTGAGATTGACGTGGAGCATATACGTACGGAACGCCGGGTGAACACTACATTTGCAGCCTGTCGCGCCAATTGTGCACCGGAAGTGCCGGTGCGTGTCTCTACGGAATATGTCAATTCCAAAGATTTGAATCTGACCCGTGTTTTCGATCCGCATCCGTTTGTTCCTCAAGGAGCAGCGTTGGACGAGCGTTGTGAGGAGATATTCTCCATACAGGTGTCGGGATTGGCGCAACGTTTGCTGCATACCAATGCCAAGAGTGCGGTGGTAGGCATATCCGGTGGTCTGGATTCCACACTGGCATTGCTGGTTTGTGTGAAAAACATTCGATAAACTGGGTTGGAACCGTAAAGGAATTATCGGCGTGACTATGCCGGGATTCGGTACTACCGACCGCACCCATACCAATGCGGTGGACTTAATGGCATCATTAGGCGTAACCATGCGCGAGGTCAGCATAAAGGATGTCTGCATCCAGCACTTCAAAGATATAGACCATGATATCAACGTACACGATGTGGTGTATGAAAATTCACAGGCGCGTGAGCGTACGCAGATATTGATGGATATTGCCAACCAGACCTGGGGGATGGTGGTTGGCACCGGCGACCTCTCGGAACTTGCCTTAGGCTGGGCTACGTACAACGGCGACCATATGTCTATGTACGGTGTTAACGGAAGTATCCCCAAAACATTGGTGAAACATTTGGTGAAGTGGGTGGCGGAGAATGACATTGATGAGACGTCGCGGGCCACATTATTGGATATTGTGGACACCCCTATCAGTCCGGAACTCATACCGGCGGATGAAAACGGAAATATCAGGCAGATTACGGAAGACCTTGTAGGGCCGTACGAACTGCATGATTTTTCTTATATTATTTTCTTCGTTGCGGTTTCCGTCCTTCCAAGATTTTCTTCCTTGCTGCACGTACGTTTAAAGATGTTTATGATGAAGAGACTATAAAGAAGTGGTTGCAGACTTTTTGCCGTCGCTTCTTTAACCAGCAGTTCAAGCGTTCCTGTTTGCCCGATGGCCCTAAGGTAGGAAGTATTTCTATCAGTCCGCGCGGTGACTGGCGGATGCCGAGCGATGCTTCTTCAGAAATGTGGCTGAAGGAAGTTGAAAAGATTTGAGAATTAAGCATTGAAAGCTAAAAGGTCGTGTCAAAAAGAAATTATCAGGTTCTTTTTGACACGACCTTTTAGCTTTCAGCGTTTAACTTTTTAGTAGTATCTCTTATATATTTTCTGGTACTCTTTTCCTTTTTTGAATCTTTCCAGCCAGGCATTCAGGCTGTCCAAGAGTACGGGAGACTGCTTGCTCACTCCCCATGAGTAGAATTGGGTGAAGCTGATAGCCGTATTTATGTCTATCTGCGGCAGACTGTCGGCTGCTGCGCGAGCGATGCTTTCTTCGCATACGGCATAATCGATATCGCCATGTGCGACAAGGGCGATAAGTTGTTCGGAACCATACTTTTCTACTTCCTTAATATATATGGTATCACCGATTTCGTTTCCTAAATTACGGATGCGCAGGATGGAAGGCGACCCTTCTACCACATTCAGCGTCTTTCCCGCTAAGTCCAATTGGCTTTTGATAAACAGGGAATCGTCGGGAGAGTCTGTTTTCCGTTGTACCAATACTTGCCTGTTCAGAACAATCGGAGAGGTCAGAAGCAAGGAGTCCTTTAAATTCGCTGGTTGCTAAAATTCCATAGGCTATGACATCGAACCTGCCGTTTGCCAGACCTTCCAGACGTTCGTTAAAACTCATTTCGGGAGTAATGGCTACCTGCAGACCGTGATCACGGGCAAAAGCCTCTATTAATTCGTAATGAAATCCGGACAGGGTGTCTCCGTCCACAATAAAAGCTGATGGAGTTATATTCCGTAGCGGCATGGAGCGTACCGTCTGCTGCTATTTCGGCATAATCGCGCGGATGTCCTTTACGGA
>ENA-OQJP01000502-OQJP01000502.1-human-gut-metagenome-genome-assembly--contig:-NODE-502-length-10804-cov-2.146670_pt1 | contig 10804 bp, 14 predicted proteins | sample MGYA00242611_ERZ504778 | MGnify/ENA primary metagenome ERZ504778 (study PRJEB26092, sample SAMD00036349) | human gut metagenome | host: Homo sapiens | study: EMG produced TPA metagenomics assembly of...
GGTATTTTTAAAAGGAACGCGTTCATCGGCCACATAATGCTCTATCCCCATACGTGCCGCCAACTCCCTGGCATCCTGCGGCTCGTCGCCCCAGACACGCATGGTGACACCCACTATCTCATATCCCGTTCCAATGATCAAACTGCAGAAAAAGCCATATGCCATTCCATTTAATGATTTAATAATATAGTTATCTTTTTTCATTCTAACCTCCTACAACTGCAATATTTTTAACCCAGCGTTCTTTTTTAAAGAAGTAGGTTGCAATTATTAATTTTATCAAATCCAAACTTTCAACAACGATATATAACGAAATTAAAGAAATAGTCGTAAATGACGATAATAGAGTTGAAACCAGTACTCCAGCAGCCCACAAAAAACCTGAATCCATAATCATCGTACTAACAACATCTCCACCCGCCTTTAAAATAAAGAAGATGCAGACATTAAAAGCATAGATATTAATCATTATCGATTTAATTCGAACCAATCTTACGATTGCTTCTTTAATTGGTATATCAACATTATACAGATTAGGAATCAGTGGTGCCAATAAAAAACATATCATCCCAATCATTAACGATACCATCAATGCAAAACATAATAATTTACGCGCATTATCTCTAGCCTCATCAAGTTTATTAGCACCTAATTTATTTCCTATCATGATCGACACAGCTGAAGATAGACCACCAAAAACAATAAACATTATATTAGCTACTGTGTCAACAACAGATATGGAAGCCACTAAATATTCGTCACATCGCATATATGACATAAAAATTAAAGCTTGTCCCAATGAAAACAAAATTTCATTGATTGTCAAAGGAATTGCTTTACGAACAATACTGGTTAATAAGTTGACATTAATTCTAATTATCCCTTTTAAATCAAAACTAAAGAAATGTTTATTTCGATATAAAATAATCAAATATATTGCCATTTCAACAAGTCGAGCAATAATCGTTGCAATAGCCGCCCCTTGAATTCCCATTTTAAAGAATCCAAAATTTCCAAAAATCAAACAATAGTTTAATGCGGTATTAGTTATTACTGCTACTATCCCCACTTTTAGCTGAATCTTGTTAATACCAACTGCTCGTAAAGCCATCATACAAGTGAACGAAACAGCAAAAGGGATATATGTATATTTAGCAAGATGTAAATATTTAATCGCCTCATCAACTATAATCGGTGTTTTAGAAAACAATTCAATTGCGTATTGAGGAAAAATAAAAATTATTAATGTAAATAAAAGTCCTGCCCCAACCGCAAAAGCCATATTAATATTAAATACCTCTTGGCAATTTTTCTTCTGCTTAGCCCCGAAAAATTGAGCAATATAGATTCCCGCCGCTCCACATAACCCAAATAAAATTGAGTTCATAATTAGAAAAAACGATTTGCCACCGTTACTGAAGTTAATGCAATATTGCCAATACTGCCAATCATTACATTATCAATTAAATTTACAAACGTTGTGATAAACTGTTGAGCCATAATTGGAAAAGCAATACTAATAACAGTTCTATAGAATTGTTTAGTTCCAAAATATTTCTTCAGCATCATCACTCATCCTTTTTTCTCTTTAATAAATCAGGGAACGCACGTATCAAACGCCAGTGCCCATATTTAAACAACTTCTTTTGTCTAATTAATGATTTTAAGACGATTTGCTGCTTTTGCCATTCTAGACGCTGTTTTTCAATATATGCACGTGCTTCATTTTGTTTTTCCTCAATATTTGCAATCAATCTATTTTCACTTTCTTCCAGTACTTGTTTTACTAATTCTAATTTCTTTTCAATATCCAATGCTACATGTGTTGATACAATTGTATCAACAATAAAGAGAACTGATAAAACCCCACTTAAGACAAATAAAATATTTTCATCAACTAATAATAGCTTACTAGTAAAAAAAGGCTGAACATAATCGATTGCCACAACACTAAATAAACCAAAACAAATAAAAACCCTCTAAACAAACACGACCATTCAAATTAAAAGCCTTTTGGCTATAATCCCACCAGCGTCGATGGAACAGTTTCTCCATTACATACGAAGTAATATATTCTAATAAACAAGCTACTACCCCGCCACTAATAAATAAAGTATAAATAGGATAATTAACCTGCTGAATATCAAATAAAACAATTACCAGCATTGCACCAAAACCATAAATAGGAATCCAGGACCATTTAAAAACCTCGATTATATGGTTTTTGATGCCGTGATAAAGGCAAAATGATTGATTCCCAAATCCACCCCATTAAACAATAAATAAAGAATGAAACCACAAGAATTATCAACTTTCCAGTCATATTTTGCCTCCTTTAAATAAATTAAAAAGTCTGCCAAAGCAGACTTAATATACAATTGGTGGAGCCTAGCGGGATCGAACCGCTGACCCCCTGCTTGCAAGGCAGGTGCTCTCCCAGCTGAGCTAAGGCCCCAAAATATTAAAATATATATGGTGGGCCTGAATGGATTTGAACCATCGACCTCACCCTTATCAGGGGTGCGCTCTAACCAACTGAGCTACAGGCCCATCAATCAACTGCCCTAATATAATAGCATGTAGATTCTTTACCGTCAAGCATTTATTTATAATTTTGACTAATTTTTTATTTCTTAATTTTATCAAAAAATCGTCATTGCATATTATTTGTTTGCATATCTAAATATTGTTATACTTTGATTATAGTTTATATTTAAGGGAGGCAATTATGAACTTATATGAAATAGAAGTATTAGATAATAACAATCAAACAATCTCACTAAATAATTATAAAGATCAAGTTTTACTAATCGTCAATACAGCAACCGATTGTGAATTCACCGAGCAATATGATGATTTAGAAGAACTTTATGAAAATATCATAATTATGGTTTTGTATTCTAGATTTCCCATGTAATCAATTCGGTGAACAAGCACCTGGAACAATGGATGAAATCATGTCTTTTTGTGCGGATACTTATGGTGTTAGTTTTCCGCAATTTGCTAAAATCGAAGTCAACGGCCCAAATGAATCACCACTTTATACATATTTAAAAGAAAACAAGATAGTACTTTATCAAAACGAATCGACTGGAACTTCACAAAATTTTTAGTTAATCAAGAGGGTGATGTCGTTGCCCGCTTTGAACCGTTAGTAAAGCCAAGAGAAATTGAAAATAATATTAAAAAATTATTAAAATAAATCTTTATAACAACATACTTGCATTGCAATATAATAAAAACTACTAAATTGAATGAACTTATTATTTTAAATCAAAAATAATAAGTTCATTTTTAATATTAATATTCATCGTATCTGATACCTCATCTTTAAGATAAGATTCTTGTATATTCCTCTTTTAATTACATATATTATTAAAGGAGGTAATAATGGTAAAATTTGCAATTTATACATTTTTAGGATTTATTCTTGAGTCAGTATATGTTTCAATCTTAAAGAAAGAATTCTATCTATCGGGATTACTAAAAGGACCGTTTATCCCTATCTATGGCTTTGGTGCATTATTGATTTTTAAGCATTGTCCCTTATCATACTAATAATTTTGAAATCTTTTTTTATTCACTATTCGGCTGTACTGCCCTAGAATATTTGACTCACTTTTTCTTATCATATGATTCACAAATAGAAGTATGGAATTATGGTAAAATACCTAGCAATTATACTAGCCGTATTTGTATGTTCTATAGTTTGATGTGGGGATTTTTAGGAATTATTTTAGTTAATTACATCGATCCATTTATTAATAGCCTTCTAATTAATTTAAATTATTATGCTGTTAATATTATTGCACTCATATATATCCTTATAATCCTATATCAATTTTATAATCAGCAATTTCAAGTAACAAAAAAGCAGCCTAAATAGGTTGCCTACATATTAGATTCTCTTTTTTCTCATCGCATCAAATGCTTTTAATAAAATTGCCTTAACATCAAATAAAGCATAAGCACCAATTCCGATTATATCAACCGGACAACGTACTAAACGCTCAATTTTAATTTGTTCAAAACAAATCAAAGGACTTAACAAGACAACATCAGCATCAATTCGGTTTTCTAATGCTTCAGCAATTGAATAAGCTTGAATTTCACATTTTTACAGAGCCTTTTTTCAGATTCTTCAATCAGCTTTTCAACAAAAAAATCACTTGGTATTTCTGTATCCCACAATAAAACAATTTTTTCATCTTGCTAAACCCCTTTCTTTTATATTTTGGTATAATTTGTTGTATTTTATCCATTAATTTATCACATTAAAAACTTTTTATAAGCAAAAATTATTTTTTATACACACAAATATATCATTTACAAGAAAAGATGTAAATGCTTTCATTACTATTTATTATATTTTTTTATTGTTTTTGACAATATATTTTATTATTTATATTTAAAAAACTCCTATAAAATGAAGCACACTTCCATAACTCAGCCAACTAAATTATAGAGTGTACTTAAAAAAGGAGTTTTTCTACGATAATATCTTTTCATAATCCTTTGGATCAATTGTATCTTCTGGATATTTCTCACGATATTTTTCAATCCCATCACATATTTTGACTGCTAATTTTTGATGATACTTACTACTTTGCAGTTGTCCTCTTTCATTAGCATTAGAGATAAAACCACATTCAATCAATACTCCGACTGTCTGGGTTGCCCGTAAAACTCGGAAATCTGCACCTGAAATGCGTTTTGCACTTCCTGTAACTTCTTTCATCGTAGTTTGTATTTCACTGGCAAGGCGCTTTCCTTTATCACTGTTTTTATAATAAAATACTTGGGAACCCCAAGCACCTGAGGCTGGAGCTGAGTTTAAATGAATACTGATTAAATAATCACTTTTATATGAATCTATCTTTTTAACCCTTAAATACATATCATCCTGTTTTGAATAGTGATGATTTCGTTTGGTCATATCCTGCTCGTCTTCACGAGTCATATTTACTGTTGCCCCTCGACTTTCAAGTTCTTCTTTCAAAGCATATGAAATTTTTAAATTTAATTCCGATTCATAAATTTTTCCAACACTTGCACCATTATCAAGGCCCCCATGTCCGGGATCAATTACTACTGATACATTTTTTAATGGTAAATCTTTGCTTACGGCCACATCATTTTTAGGATAAAAATAATGTCCCACAAGATACAATGCTGCTGTAATCGCTATTATAAGATACGTTCTCTTCACAAAATCACCTAACAAATTATATGCAGTAACGATTCTAATAATGCTAAAAACGCGTAAAACTAATTACACGTTTTTTAAGTATTTATCTATAAAGATGCGAATAAAGTGAAAACACGTCATTTAAAATGATGTATTTTTATGATCGTACTTTAGCCCAAAGTTCAATATAACAATTTTCCTGATAAGGATTATAATATTTTTGAACCAGAAGATCATCTGGTTCAAGACGATGTTCAACAAACCAAACTTCATACAAATATCGGCTAGCCTTATATAAAGCTTCATTCACTAATGATTCAAAATTTTCTGCTTCATAACTACATACTACATACTTACCACTAGGAATAATTCGTTGTTCACAATCAATTGACGGTCTATCAATTTCAATCCCTACAAAATAATTAAATAAGGCAGGATCATCACTCAATGTTAAAATATCTACTACTACCGCATCTTGAACATCTAATTCCTGGTACAAAGAAACTATGTTATTTATCTTCGGTTCACCTAATTCATCTACTTTAGCCATTTTGCTTTTACCATAAAAATTCGATCATTACAAACTTGTTTTTCATTTATCTCTAAAACCATCCCTTCTACGATCAATGGCACGCCAGTATCAATTACAACATAATTAAGCTGTAAATCTGGTTTAATGAAATGATCTAAATGAATTTTTTGATTACGATAATCATCAGGTGTAATTTTATAGACTTCTTTAAAAGCCCGAGTAAAAGCACTATGTCCAGAAAAACCACAGGCTATTGCAATATCTAAGATTCTTTTTTCCGTATTTTTTAATTGATTGGCTAGCTTTTTCTAAGCGCCGCAGCTTCACATAATCATTCACAGTTTTTTTAGTTAAACGAAAAATAATCGCTGATAGTAGTATTTTGATAAATGAGCAATTGCTGCTAATTTATCAATATCGATCTCTTTATCATAATTTTCTTCAATATAATCAAGTGTCACCTGAATCTCTTGCCATGCATACATATTTAATAACCCCTTTCTTAAGTTACTTATAGTCTACCAATTAAATTATCTCTCTGTTTATCTGTCAATGCCTTTATTCACAAATTAGAGTTAAATAAATTTTTGAATGTCAAAAAATCTTTATATCTATTAACTTTATGTGATTGATTTGTGATATAATCTATAAAGAATACATTATAGGAATGTGGTGAAAATATTGATTTGGGATATCACGGCAGAACTTGTTTCAGCAATAACATTATGCATTATTTTAGTCTATGCCCGTAAAGGAAATCTTCTACCAACCGTAAAAAATAAAGTTTTTCAGTATTGTTTATTCATTACTTTTCTTTCAGTCAGCTCTAATATTATTTCAACAACACTTTTACAATATTATAAGCAAGTACCATTATTCTTTAATAGCTTTTTTCTACTAATTTACTATTTAAGCACACCGTTAATGGGCGCTATCTATTTCATCTATGCACTAGCTAATATTTATGATGAAAAAGAGGTCAAGAAATATGCCGCACTTTGCAGTTTACCATCAATATTATACGTTCTTTTAGTTTTTAGTAATTTCTATACGTCGTTGCTCTTTTCGTTTGATCAAGTATCCGGTTATCAACAAGGACCTTGGATATTTATTACATATTTAGTCTTTTATATTTATGTCTTTTTTTCATTGATTCTAGTAATTCATAAAAGGAAATCGCTCGAACGAAATGTAAGTTATATTTTAGGGGTATTCCCTTTTATTTCTGCCTTTGTAATCCTATTTCAATATATTCATCCTGAATATATTTTAACAGGTACCGCAGCCACTAGTGCTCTTTTTAATTATTTATTTGTATTTTACAAAACAAGCAAAATGTTCACAGACACATTAACGAATTTGTTGAATCGTCAAGAATTCAACAAGATGATCGATATCTTAATCGATAATAACAAACCTTTTATTGCTGTAGTTATTTCTTTAAAAAATTTTAAGTTTATTAATGATAAAATTCGGCCAAGAAATAGGTGATCAAATTCTTTTTAGAAGTTTTGTCATTATTTACGTTATTTATTGCCTAAACAGGCAATGTATCGCTATGCGGAGATGAGTTTGCATTAATTTTTTTATGATAAAAAGAATGTAATAAATGCTCTAGAAAAGATTGAAACACGAATGAAAAATCCATGGCAGATTTCAAATATTGACTTTATCATTAGTTATGTAGCTGGAGGAATTGCTTATCCTAAAGTTGCTCATAGCAAAGAAGAAATTATTAACGGCCTAGAATATGCTGTTTCGTTAGGAAAAAAGGATAATGCTCATAATATTAATTTTTGTGTTACTGCAATGATCAAACAAATTAGACGAAAATATCAAATTCTTGACTTATTAAGAATTTGTTTAGAAAATAATAGTTTTGAAGTTTATTTTCAACCTATCTATGATCTCAAAACACATAGCTATTGCAAGGCAGAGGCATTACTCCGTTTACCGGACAATCCACTTGGGTTTATTTCTCCCGAGGAATTTATTCCAATCGCTGAAGAAAATGGGTTGATTGCTCCAATTACTTATCAGGTACTTGATAAAACTTGTCTTTTTATAAAAAAAGTGATTGCTGAAAAAAAGGATTTTACCGGTGTTTCTATTAATTTTTCAGTATTACAATTTATGCAAGATGATCTTGAAAATAAAGTTTTAAAAGTTATTGAAAAACATCAACTGCCTTATGAATTAATAAAAATTGAAATTACCGAAAGTATGCTGGTAACTAATTTTGATGTAATCACAAATTTTATGACAAATATGATTAATCGTGGAATCCAATTCTTACTAGATGATTTTGGTACTGGTTATTCTAATATCACCTATGTCCTTACTATCCCTTTTCAAGTCGTTAAAGTAGATAAAAGCCTAATCTGGCAAGCAATGAAAGATGAGAAAGCTGCAATTCTTATTAAAAAATGATTGAAGCATTTAATCAAATTGGTTTACATATCTTAGCTGAAGGAATCGAGACGAAGGAGCAAATGGAATTTATGAAAAAATGCGGCTGTGATTTATTGCAAGGTTATTATTTTTCTCGACCAGTCCCATTTGATGAAGCTTTAAATGTAATCAAAACAACTAAAATTACCGAAAAAGAATAAAAAGTCCTTACTACAGATAAGGACTTTTTAATAACAATACCATTTAACTTTAACTGGATTATTTTCATTATCTATTGCTATCAGTTGCAGTGATTTTAATACTTTTTTAAACTCTTCTTTAGCAAGCTGATCATATATTTCTTTATTTTCACATAAGCCAGCTTGATGATACACTATTGCCGCCACAGCATAAAAAGTATAACCTAGAGCATTTGTTGGTGAATCTTTTGTTGCACATGCAATTAAAATTGCTCGCACAATTGCCAAAGGTACAATTGTCTCCTCAACATCTTTGATAAGCTCCTTAGCTTCTTTTAAAAGCATTCTTTGTTCTTTTTGTTTTAGTACCAGCTAAATATTTTCTAGTTTCACAAATAATATGTTTTAACCTTGCATCATCAGGATATTTATCTTGATAAATACTTAATAAATTTTGTTCCACGTAATTCAAACTCCAATTTGCTAATGTTTCAGCACTTTGACTCTCAATTAAAGCCATTAATACAACCACCGTAGGATCATCTATATCGCCTAACATTCTTTTTAATTTTACCATAAAATTATCTCCTTCTTAAATCTATTGCTTCGATAACAATATTATACCCATATCAACTTCTTCAAGCGATTAAATTGTTATTAATCCTACTTCTGTTTAGTTACTTATAAAAGAAAAATCCTTGAATAATCAAGGATTTTATAAACAACACATTTTGATAAAATTAACGTTTTGAGAATTGTGGAGCACGACGAGCTTTTTTAAGACCATATTTTTTACGTTCTTTAACGCGTGCATCACGAGTAAGGAATCCAGCTGCTTTTAAAGTTGGTCTATAATCAGTACCAGCTTGTAATAATGCTCTTGAGATACCATGACGGATAGCTCCAGCTTGTCCAGAGTATCCACCACCATATACGTTTACACTAACATCAAATTGAGAAGTTGTGTTAGTCAATTCTAATGGTTGATTAACAATCATTAATAAAACGTCTGATGGTAAGTATTCTTTAGCTGGTTTATCGTTAATTACGATATTTCCTGTACCTGGTGTTAGGATAACACGAGCTACAGAAGATTTTCTACGTCCAGTTCCTCTATATTGTACATTTGCCATTGTTCTGTATTTCCCCCTTACCCTTTAATCTTCAATTCTTCTGGTTTTTGTGCTGCATGTGGATGTTCACTACCTGCATATACAAATAATTTCATCCCTTGTTTTCTACCTAATGTGTTATGTGGTAACATACCTTTTACCGCTGCTTCAACCCAACCAGTTGGATTTTGTTCTTTGAATTGGCGAGCAGTTTTAACTTTTAAACCACCTAACCATCCAGAGTGACGATAGTAATTTACTGTATCTAATTTCTTTCCAGTCATTACTACTTTATCAGCGTTTACGATGATTACATAATCACCAGTATCCACATGTGGTGTGTAAGTAGGTTTATTTTTACCTCTTAACACTGTTGCTACTTCTGATGCCAAACGACCTAAAGTTAAGTCAGTTGCATCAACTACGTACCATTTTCTTTCGATTGTGGCTGCATTAGCCATAGTTGTTTGTCTCATTTTACTTTCTCCTATATCCTTACCGGGGACTTAGAGTTCATAAGAACATTCTCATTATAAATACTTCTATATTTAATGTCAATGATTTTTCTACAAATAAATTACCTTATTATCATATATTTTTCTATTTTTGACTTTTAAAAAAACTCTAGAATAAAAACACCATTTTAATCATTATTTTTATTCATTAATTACTGTTACTATTTAATATTTAACTCATTTAAAAAGACAGTGCTAGAAATAATCAATAGCACTATCTTTCTATTTTAATTATATTTTCTTTTTTTAAACAATACCAAACCGCCCGCAGATAATAACAATGATGTCATAATTGCACCTAAATATGTATTATCACCAGTTTTAACACTTGTATTAGGTTTATTTTCTGGTTTTACCTCAGGTTTCACTTCAGGTGTAGGAGCATCAATTTTAACTAATTTATCAATTGCTTCTGTTAATTGAGCATAAGCTGATTCAATTGCTTCTTTGTCACCTGATGTTATCGCACTTCTTACTTTTGCTAAAGCAGTACTTAATATATCTAGTGACTCTTTAGTATAAATATCTGTTTTCCCTAAAAATTCTTCACCTTTAGCAATCACTTGATCTAATTCTGCTTCTGTTACATATTTTTCAAGATTAGCTATAGCTGTATTTAAAGCTCTAATTGCTTCTTCTACAGCCTCTTTATTAGCACTTGTATCATTTAATACTTTAGTCGCTTCTTCGATTACTGTATTTAATTTTTCAATAGTTGCAGCTTTATATACATCTATCTTAGCTGCTTCAGCTGTTGCTTCTGCTAGCCTAGCTTTTAAACCTTCTTTATCAACGACAACTGCATTAACTACAACTTTTTACTGTTTTTGAATATTCACCATTGACATATTTTACATCATATTCAT
>ENA-OQJP01000504-OQJP01000504.1-human-gut-metagenome-genome-assembly--contig:-NODE-504-length-10744-cov-1.925308_pt1 | contig 10744 bp, 12 predicted proteins | sample MGYA00242611_ERZ504778 | MGnify/ENA primary metagenome ERZ504778 (study PRJEB26092, sample SAMD00036349) | human gut metagenome | host: Homo sapiens | study: EMG produced TPA metagenomics assembly of...
TTAAAAATAAGTTTATTTTCGATTTTACGATAGCCGTCATTCTTCTCGCAATACTCAATATATGGTATAATGCGTCACTGAGAAGCAACAGTGCTTATCTCATCTATTTAGTTCTCGCTTTTCCGTTTATATTATATAAAGAATATATCTTAAAGTTTTCAAAAATGAAAAATCCATGTGTGAGTATAATCGTACCGGTGTACAATGTAGAAAAATATCTCGAAAGATGCCTCACGTCTTTAACCGGACAATCCATCTCAAATATTGAAATCATACTGGTCAATGACGGTTCCACTGATAAATGCCCCTATTTATGCAATCAATACGCGCAAGTGGATAAACGGATCAAAGTCATTCATAAAAGGAACGAAGGATTAGGTTTCGCTCGAAACAGCGGACTGGAGGTCGCCATAGGAGACTATATCGCGTTCGTCGACTCAGACGACTATGTGGATACAGCCATGTTTCAAAAGCTTTACGATACCGCCATTTCTTCCAGCAGTGACATTGTATATAGCAACAGTTATCATCAAGTGGACTCCAACAATCGCATTCACCTGAACAGCTCGTTACGAACCGAGCGCAATCTATTTAACACAAAAGAAAGAATAGAGAACTTAATATTTAGATATGATTGGCTCTCTTCCACAAGAAAATAAAGACAGGATCTTTCAGGTTTCATCCTGCATAGGCATCTATTCGCGTCAATTAATAGACAAATACCACCTAAGATTTTTTTCAGAAAAAGAATTGATCTCAGAAGACTTGATTTTTAATATAGATTGTTTGTCAAAAGCCAGAACCGTCGCATTTATCTCCGACACATTTTACTATTATTGCCAAAACAACCCTGAATCATTGACCCACTCTTACAGGGAAGATCGATTTGAAAAATATAAGATATTACATGCGACCATCCTTCAAAGATACGGTCATCTTACGGGAATAGAGCAAAGAGCAGATCGGCTGCTGATCAGTAATACTCGTTCCACATTACTAAAAGTATCCAAATCCAACATCCCATATGCTAAACAACGAGACGTCATACGCGTGATCGTCAAAGATCAGATATGGAAATCGATTTATAAAAGGTATCCATATCAGTCATTGCCATTGAAACACAGATTAGTAATAGAGTTACAAAGACACCATTGCGTCTTATTACTGATACTATTATCGAAAATCAGATTCTAAATTTTAAAAGTCATGAAAATATAGGAAAAGTGATCACCCTATTCGCAAATATAATTGAATATATTTGGGATAAAATATTGTCTTATGGGTATAAACAGCAAATGGGATCATGTGGGAAAAATGTAATGTTAAAGCCTTCGACATCCATCTTTAAGGGAATAGAAAACTTATATATATCTCAAGACGTTCGCATTGCACGTTATGCTGTTATATATTCAACAAAAGCCAAAGTATATATCGGAAGTAAAGTAGGTATAGCTCCATATTTGAAGATCATAACAGGAAATCATAGAACTGATGCCGTTGGCCATTTTATGTTTGATGGAAATGTATCCAAAAAAAACGATAACGACAAAGATGTGATTATTGAAGGAGATGCATGGTTTGGCATTAATGTGACTGTATTATCAGGAGTCCACATCGGAAGAGGATCCGTGATCGCCGCCGGTTCTGTTATCAATAGATCATTCCCGCCTTATTCAATCATAGGAGGTGTTCCCGCCAAGCTGTTAAAATACAGGTTCAGTGTTGACGAGATCTTAAAGCATGAGGAGATGTTGTATCCTTCCTCCCAAAGATACACCATAGCGGAAATAAGAGAATTCATGAAAGAGTATCAGCCATTAAAATAACGAATAATGAAACGAATAAGAGTCATGATGGTCGGCTCCGCTGAAAAAAGCAAAGGAGGAGTCACCACTGTGATAAGCATATTAAAACAATGTCCGTTTTGGAATCAATATCAATGCTATTGGTTAGGAACACAGATACAAGGTACTTATCAACAAAAGCTGATACAATGTACGAAAGCGTACGTCATCGCTTTTTTCACGATATGGAAATATAATATCATTCATTTCCATGCGGTTCCGGACATCAGTTTAATTGTACAGCTACCAGTCTTTTTATTAGCAAAATTTGCGCGAAAAAAGATAATACTCCACTTACATGTAGGTAACCAAATCGAAGAATACAAAGAAAGCCGATTATTTCAATATTGCATGAAAAAATCTGATTTAGTCTTAGTACTCGCTAAAATCTGGAAAAATAAATTGCAAGTCTTATTCCCTCATATCACCACTCCTGTACAGTACCTATATAATCCATATACTCCTGTCCGCTCTATAAATTACTCGTATCACACCCAAACGATTATTTATGCCGCGCATTTAAATAAAACAAAGCATACGATGTCTTACTAAAGGGATTTAAAGAAATCAGCGGTAAATATAGAGATTGGAAATTGATTATCATGGGAGATGGTGAAACAGACAGTGCCAAAGAGCTAGCGTCAAAATTAGAACTCACGCCAGAACAAGTTGAATTCACCGGTTATATCGTAGGGAAGCAGAAAGAGGAGTACTTCCAACATGCTTCCATTTTCTGCATGTGTTCATACCGAGAAGGTTTTCCAATGGTAGTATTAGAAGCGTGGGCATATGGAATTCCTGTAATAACCACCCCTGTTGGTGGTCTGCCAGATGTAATAGAAGAAAACAAAAACGCGTGTATTTTTAATTTTGGAGATTATAAAGGACTCGCTGATCAATTAGATTATTTAATGTCCAATGGACAACTGAGACAGTCCATGTCCCGCTACTCAAAGAAATTTGTAGAAAACAATTTCTCTACAAAGCGGATAAATAATGAATTGAGCTCTATATACGATCATTTATATACTTAATTTTTAATATTAAACAATCAATGAAAGACAGAGATACGAGTATAGATATATTAAAATGTTTAGCGGCCATTGCAATAACAAACTCTCATATGGATGTTTTATATCATCCCTATGAGCAACTCGCCACAGGAGGCGCCATTGGAGATGTATTATTTTTCTTTTGTTCCGGGTTTACTCTTTTTTACGGAAGAATGGGACGCTTTGACAATTGGTATAAAAGAAGGATAAACAGAATCTATCCGACTATATTCGCTTGGGCTATCATTAGTTCCATCTTTTTCGATAACAATCATAATATGAAGGATATTCTTATATCCGGAGGAGGTTGGTTCGTCAGTTGCATTATGCTCTATTATATTATACTTTATTTTATACAGAAATTTTTCATGTGTCACCTGAAATCAGTATTCGCATGTGTATTAGTCATCACCATTATATGGTATCTATTCATACCTCAGACAACAGGTTATAACATGTATGGAGACACCTACTTCAAGTGGTGTCACTATTTTATATTCATGCTGTTAGGAGGTATTATTGGAGTGACAAAGCATTCTTGGCGCATACATTCAAAACAGATAGCGTAAAACTGATATGTTGTGTAATCTGCTTCTATGGAATCCTCCATATTACATGGAAAACTCCATCTTTAGAATGTTTACAAATCCTATCACTTGTCCCATTAGCAGGTATTACCTTATATCTTTATAAATTATGTAATTCAAGTTATGCAAAAAGGCTATATAACAATACAAAGTAAAATGTTTCATTAGGTTAATAGGAGGATTATGTCTGGAAATTTATCTTGTACAAGGCAAACTTTTGACAGATAAACTAATAATGTTTTCCCATTTAATATATTAATCATATTCATCGCCATTGTAATAGTCGCCTATATAGTCAGGTGCGTTTCCAGAATATTTTCACAGACATTCAAAGATCAAGAATATAATTGGAAATCCATATTGAATCCATTCTGATCTGTATTCTATACACAAAATCACCAACAACATGTTAAATATCCTAATAAATGCATACGCATGCTCCCCTAAAATGGGAAGTGAGCCAGGTATGGCTTGGAACTGGTGCAGTTACCTCGCCAAGCATTGTAATTTACATATCATCACTGAAGGAGAATTCCAACGTAACATAGAAGAAGCACTTTCGACTCTCCCCCAAGCTGAGAATATGCATTTCTACTATAATCCAGTATCAAAGGAAATAAGAAAAATGTGCTGGAATCAAGGAGATTGGAGATTTTATTATTACTACAATTCATGGCAAGCAAAGACCTTAAAGATAGCAAATAACATCATAAAAACAATCAAATAGACATCATACACCAACTTAACATGATCGGCTTTAGGGAGCCCGGATATCTTTGGAAAATTGAAAGAGTTCCATTTATTTGGGGACCAATAAATGCAAAAGAAAAATTTCCAACATCATACTTAAGTAAAGCCGGATGGAAAAACAAATTATTCATATATAGCAAAAACATATTAAATATACTACAATTAAGCACTGCAATAAGGGTCAAGAATGCTATCAATAAGGCAAATTTCGTGATAGCGGCATCATCAGACTCGCAACAAGCATTAAAAAAATATTTTCAATGCAATGCTATCTTAATAAATGAATCAGGTTGTGAAATATCAAATGTCCCATTAGTATTTCCTAAACATAATAATACTTCTTTAGAGCTCCTTTGGGTGGGTCGATTTATTTTCACTAAACAACTAACCCTCGCCTTAGAAACAATCGCAACAATCAAAAAGTTGAATATAAGATTACATATTGTTGGAGGAAGCTTAGAAGAAGAATTACAATATAAAGATATATCGAAAAAGTTAAAGATTGAAAGTAATTGTGTATGGCACAGCAGAATTTCCCATGAAGAGGTCCAAAAACTGATGCGAATTTGCGATCTATTCTTTTTTACTAGTATAGCAGAAGGTACTCCACATGTTATATTAGAAGCATTCAGTAACAACCTACCTGTATTATGCTTTAACACCTGTGGCCATGGAGATTCTGTCAATGAACAAGTAGGGATAAAAATTCCCCTATCTACTCCGCAACAATCCATCAACGATTTTGCGGAGAAGATAACATATCTGTTTAACCATAGAGACGTACTTAAGCAAATGTCTGAAAATTGCAGAGTCCGTCAAGAGGAACTATCGTGGGACAATAAAGCCAAACAGATGGTCAGTCTATATGAAAAAGTATTGTCACAAGAATGAGTAAAAGATACAAGCCATAAAAATAATATGTATGATATCTTTTTTAATAAATACTTTCCTCTTTATCGGAAAAAGCATACCTTTGCAAAGAAATTCTTACCCCATAATTCCAAAGCCTGCTCTTCGTGACAGGTAGCAGCGTAGCGTACTTATAACTACCCATTCCATCTCAGAAACATGTTGAAGCTCAAAACAGTTTCACTCCTGAAGCACAGGAGCGACTTATCTATATTGCCCGAAGGTAAATTATTGATAAACACGATTAACGCCCATTCATATAATACGGCGCTGAAAGATGCTGAATTTGCAGAAGCCTTACTCAAAGGCGGAGCACTGATTCCTGACGGAGCAAGCATGGTATTGGCGTTTAGATGGCTCCGAAAAGAGAGCATAGAACGTACTGCCGGATGGGATCTCTTTGAATATGAAATGGAACGGCTGAACCGGAAAGGAGGTATTTGCTACTTTCTGGGAAGCAGCAAAAATACACTTAAACTGATCAAAGAAAAAGCTAAAAACCGTATATCCGAATATTCGAATAGAGACTTACTCCCCACCTACAAACCGGAATTTACAGAAGAAGAAAATCAAATGATGATAGATGCCATAAATGCGGTAAAGCCGGACTTATTATGGATAGGCATGACGGCTCCCAAACAAGAAAAATGGGCGTATACGCATCTGGATGCACTGGAGGTGAACGGACATATAGGAACCATCGGAGCGGTATTCGACTTCTTTGCGGGTACGTGGAACTGCTCCGGTCCGGTGGCAAGAGCACGGACTGGAATGGCTGTATCGCTTGATCAAAGAGCCTAGGCGCATGTGGCGCCGGTATATCATCGGGAATGCCTTGTTCCTGTGGAACATCACCAAAGAAAAATTCTCTATATAACATCAATCAATGAGGCTAAAAAAAGCAGTATTAACGGTCTGTGTAATGATGATAACATCAGGAATCAAGGCACAGTATACCATGGGGACAACAGGAATGATGAACATTCCGACCGCCGAGATGCAACAGACAGGTACCTTCATGATCGGCGGTAACTATTTGCCTGAAGAACTGAATCCTTTTAAATACAACTCCGGAAACTATTTCGTGAACATCACTTCTTTCATTCCTGGAATTGAATTACCGTTGCATCTTGCTGAAAAGTGACTACATGGCTAAGAAGCCTAAAATTCAATCAGCAAGACAGATCGTTATCTGTAAGGCTCCGCCCGCTGAAGGAGGGTAAATACTGGCCGGCAATTGTCATTGGCAGTAACGATCCGTTCAAAGATAAAGGATACAATTATTTCGCATCCGTATATGGAGTGGCCACAAAAAGTTTCATGATAGGCGAACACCGGCTGGCAGCAACCGCAGGATATTATTATCCATTAAGTAAAGACAAGTATACCTTGCAGGACGGCATATTCGGCGGCCTCAGCTATACTCCCTCTTTTTGCAAACCACTGTCCATCATGGCCGAATATGACTCCGACGGATTCAATGTAGGAGCAGCCGCAAAGTTGTGGAAACATCTCTCACTGAACGTGTTTACCCGCGAATTTAAATGTATCTCCGGAGGAATACGATATGAATGTGTCTTAATCCATTAAGCTGTATGAAGAAACAATTGACAATAATAATCGGCCTGCTCCTCTCCTCCTCTATCACTGTCCATGCACAGGTCGCCCAAAAGCTCAGGGAGCTGGGTATGGAAAATATCCGGACCATTGAAACGGGAGGAACGACTGTTGCCGCCTTTGAGGACAATGTATACAGAGGAACCTACCGCGGAGTGGGAAAAGCAATCATCGCAGGAATGGAAGGAATGGGCAACGGCAACCTGGAACTGGTGGCACTGGACGGAAACGGTATTCCGCAACTCAGCATCAGCCTGCCGGATACGTTGATAGCGGGCTATAAATCCGGTGGGATTTCATTGAAAGAGGTGTACGAACGGATGGAGATGAGTTATGATACCGACCGCCCTATGGGACTATTGAAAGGAAGCACAGGGGTGATCAACCGCTCGGCATGGAAAGCGGACATCGTCCTGTATCCGGAAGTGTCACTGGAAAACTCCACTTTCGATAAACTGTATTCGTACAGAGTCAATCTGTCGCCGGCTGTAGAAATGGACTTGTGGAAAGGAGCGAAAGCAACGGCACAGGTGGTCTTCCCCATCGCAACCAATATGAAGGGCGAATACAAAAAGATACGTCCGGGGGTAATGACGATTTCACAGGAAATAAGGTTCCGGAATAATTTTCTGGCCCGCATCGTGGCAGGCAACTTTACCAATCATCGGATCGGAGCGCAGGCTGAAGTGAAATATCGTACCGGCAACGGACGGGTGGAGCTGGGAGCGCAGATAGGCACAACCGGATACTCGGCCATCACGGACGCCGGATGGTATATCGGTACCCGTCAACGAATCAATGCAGCCGTGAAAGGTTCGCTCTATGTACCGCAATTCAATACTCAACTCGACCTACAGGCCGGAAGATATTTGTATGGAGACTATGGGCTGAGAGGAGACTGCACACGCCACTTCGGAGAGTATGCCGTAGGAGTGTATGCCATGTATGTGGAAGGAGAAGTTAACGGAGGATTTCATTTTGCCATCCCCCTGCCCGGAAAGAAATGGAACCGGAATCATGCTGTCAGGATGAAGCCGGCTGAGTTTTTTGCCGCCGAATATAGCATGGTGTCGTGGGGCGAGTATGCCGATAGGAAAATGGGATATACCTATCAGACACGACCGGCAGAAAACCGGAGCAACGGATTCTTTCAGCCGGAATATATACGGCATTTCCTGATAAAAAGTATCGAAAAAGAGAGAAACAAAAACAGTTTTAATATTTTCTTAATGACAAAAATGATTATGAAAAAGAGTGACTTATTTAAGATAGGTGTGTTGCTGATGGCAACGACCTTGGGAACAACCGGATGCTCTTTCGGAGAAGACGAGAAGAAACCGGAAATTGTAGTGGATCCTGCCGAAAAAACAATAGAATACTACATTGCAGGTAAAGTGACGGAAGGAACGACCGCGCTGTCCGGTGTAGAAGTGAAAGCCGGTGAAGTAACGGCTACGACGGATGCGGAAGGGGCTTATAAACTGACAGTGGACAGCAAGAAGGTGTACACCGTGACATTCAGCAAAGAAGGGTATATGAGCATAGATAATGCAACGGCAACCATCGCAGACAATGCGGCAAACCGCAGTATGGTGAGTCTGAGTGTGAAATTAAGCAAGAAAGCTCCGGAAAAAGAAGTGAAGGCCGATGCGGAAGAAGAAGTGGTGGTAAACCGATAAAAGGAGACAGCAATATCTCTCAGGCAGAAGCAGCTGTAATTATTCCTCCCAAAGCCATAGAAACAACTACAACCGTAAGCGTGACTCCGTATGAAGAACCGGCTGCCGTGACAACAACCGTAACACCGGGAAATAATGTGGAGACTCCGGTAGCGATCGCAAACATCGAAGTGGAAACAGCCAAAGAGGTCACTCTGGCCAAACCGGTAACACTGGCAATCATAAACAAAGCTTCGGAACATACAACGTTCGAAAATGTGGAAGTGTACAATCAGAAAACAACCACAAGGGCCGGAGAAAACTGGAACAAAGTGGCAGATGCCATTTATGACTCGGAAACGAACAGCTATAAGTTCACATTGCCCACAGGCGCATCACTGTCCGGAAAATATTCGATGCGCGTCAAGAGTAGCAAGACCACAGGAAAAGAACGGATAGGCGAGACAAACAAGGAAGAGAAAAAAGCAATGAAGGCAATATGACTGCCATTCCGGAATACAAAATCAACTTTGAGGCTACGGCCGGATGGGAATATACCGTCAGTCCGGAAAAGGCGCTGATGAATGCAGGCGTAGACGCTGCGGATGCCCAAGGCATGGCCACGACGATCAACAGTGCTATTGAAGCGCAGGAAGGAACGACGGGAACTTATAAAGTGGCTCACGAACTGATAGCGGGTATCAGCGGTAACCATATCCTTTATTACCTGAATCAGGCTAAATATTGCAAAAAGACATATACATTCAAAATCAGTGGCGGAAGAACAGTAACCATCACCCTGAAATTCTATACAGGAATGCAGATTACTTACACCAACGTGGAAGCAAGCCAGCACTCGGGAGGTAAGATTTAAAAGTTGTCCGATAAACACTAACTAAAAAACAAATAAATCATGAAGCTGAATAATATAAAACAGGATTGCTGTTGGCCGGATTGCTGCTGCTATTCGGAAATGTAAAAGCACAGGATAATCCATTCAAACCGGAATGGTTTGTATCGGGAGGTATTAACGGGGTCACAGCTTTAAATGGTTCGGCAAACAACAGTATTGGGAGGGAAAGTCTCCGGCGGCGTGTGGTTAAACAAGATCATCGGTCTGCGCGTCGATGCAGAAGCCGGCAACGTATGGCTGAAAGGCGGATACAATGCCGTGACAGTCGGTGCCGGAGCGGATATCCTGGTGAACCTGATGAAGAATTATACCGACGAAAACAGAAAATTCCGGTTGAACGCCATTTTCGGATTGGGGTATAACTACTATTCGTTTGGTGATGATTATCCCAGACTGTCAAAGACGAATACCATGAGCGGTAACTTCTCTCTGCAAGCTGCTTTCAGGCTGAATTCGCATCTGAGCATCTTTGCTGAACCGGGAATCAAAATCAGTACCAAGTTCTATGACATCGAAAACAAAGATGATGTGTTTGCCGGCGGAATGATGACCGTAGGTGTGATATACAAATTCTAATAGCATAAAATTGACCACAGATTAGCACAGATCATTCCACGAGATTAATCCGTGAAACGATCTGTGTAAACTCCGTGGGGAAATCAAAAAAACGGATTGACTACAATGAAATTAAGTAAATTCTTATCGAGCAGAACAGGAAAACGTTTCTATAACCTCTGTTATTGCTGGGGAGCCTGTCTGGTTATTTTGGGAGCCGTATTCAAAATCGCTCACATGCCTTATGATAATCTGTTTTTAATGATCGGATTATTTACGGAGGTATTCATCTTCTTCATCTCCGGATTTGACGAACCGGCTAGAGAGTACAAATGGGAAAGGGTGTTTCCGCTATTGAATGATAAAAACGCAAACATAAATCCCCATACAGGAGTATCGGATACACTGATGACAGAAAAGTACATACAGCAGCTGAAAAGACTGGAAAACAACGTGTGTAAACTCAATGAAACGTACGAAGCGCAAATAAAGGGAATGACGGAACATGCTAAGTCGTTGAACGAGATGAATTCGGAGGAACTGAAAAAGGAGACAGAAAAAATGGCAGCATACATAGAATTACTGAACAAGCAATATAGTCAGATGCTGAATGCCATGAATGTAAAACCGGGAAATAAGACGAAGAGACATGGCTAAATATACATTGCCGCCAAGGCAAAAGATGATTAACCTGCTGTACGTGGTATTGATTGCTATGCTGGCCATCAATATATCGTCGGATGTCTTAGAGGGGTATGGACGAATGAACAACGACTACCTTCCACAAATAAAAAGCTGGAAGAATATAACCGGACTTTACTGGAAAGAATTAACAGCCGAAATGATAAAGCGGCTTTAT
>ENA-OQJP01000505-OQJP01000505.1-human-gut-metagenome-genome-assembly--contig:-NODE-505-length-10711-cov-1.920824_pt1 | contig 10711 bp, 13 predicted proteins | sample MGYA00242611_ERZ504778 | MGnify/ENA primary metagenome ERZ504778 (study PRJEB26092, sample SAMD00036349) | human gut metagenome | host: Homo sapiens | study: EMG produced TPA metagenomics assembly of...
AATTTGAACATTGATGATCTTCCAATCCGCCATATCATTTAATTGCATATTTATCAATGACTTAATCTCTTTATCTGACATATCTGTTTCAAAGCAGCCTTCAACTGCACTTAAAATATTATTAAAATTAGTAATAATCTTAGGTGACATAGCTTTATCAAGCATTGCCTTTAAAACCTTTTGCTGATTTTCACCACGAGCAAAATCACCACGTTTTAATCTTTTTCTTTCTCGAACGAAACACAATGCTTTATCACCATCCATCTCATTCAAACCTTCAGTGATTTGATAATTACCATGCAAAGTTTCAAAAGCCTCACTTGAATTAACTGTAATTCCGCCTAAAGCATCAACAATATTAGTCATACCACTAAAATTAGTACGTGCAAAATAATTAATTTTCATTTCCAATAAATCTTGAATTGTATTAATTGTTTCACTTGTTCCATATATACCAGTATGTGTTAATTTATCCATTTTTCCATTTTTATGCAAGTTAATTTGACAATCACGAGGTATACTTGTCATCAAAATTTGTTTTGTTTTGGGATTTACCGTAACAATTAAATTTACATCACTACGTGATACTGTTTTAAACTTCCATAAACATCAATTCCTGTAACATAAATTGAAAAAGCATTTTCAGTAACATCTGTTTGTTTAGTCGTTACTTCCATTTTCGCATCATAAGCATATGATTTTAAAACCTTAGTAACATCATTAAATTCTTCATGATTTGTCTGCAGCATCGTTCGATATTGTTCACCAACAACAATTGCATCTACTTTTCCCTCATAAAGAGCATCTGCAAGTGAAGCATAATTATCATACTTAGTATATTCATGATCACCAATCTCGGTATCAAGATCTTTTAAGGCTTCAGCAATCGTAACAGTATCCTTTTCATAAGATACTCCAATTTTTTTGGAACTATCAAGATCTTTTAATTTAGTAATTTTACCATTCTTTAATGAAATCACTGAAACAACATATTCTTGTCCAGTGGCATTAGAAACATTTTCAATAAAATTATTCCCTCTTGAAATATAAGTACAGCCAGCAATCAAAATGATACTTATCAATAAACTAATAATTTTAGTAACTATTCCTCGTTTACTCGATAATCCTTTTTTGATTTTTTGTTCACTACTATAAATAATTCCAAAGAATCCTGCTAATAACAACGCTAATACCACAATTCCAGCAATTAAATACTTAGTCGGCACTAAATCCAGTTTGAATGTAAAGTAGACTACTGCAATCGTAGCTAATAATTGAATTCCTAAGACAAAAAACTTCGATGTAATAAATTTGAGTATTTTTCTTTCATATTCTTGCTCCCAACTATAACAGTTTTACCTATCATACATAAAATAACTTTATTCGTCAAATTAATCCCTTTTTTCTTTGATTCGGACGTATATAGATATTATAATCTATAAATCTATGTAATAAAAAGAAAATATGTTAATTATCTACTTCTTATCAAGTGCCATTCATAACTAATTTACTATAAAAGTTTATATTGCAAAAATTATATATAAAAAGACTTGTGATTTTCCACAAGTCTAAATTAATCCATTGTTTCCGTTTTAGGATCAATTCCTGCTCTATCCAAGACTGCATGAACAACATTACGTTTTCCGCTTTCACTACCAGCTGAAGTACATGTTGATAAAGTAATTACCGGATTACCTGCAGCTTGTTCAAAATCAACCTTAATATCACTAGTTTTTAACATCTCTTGATAAAAAGCTTGAATATCAGTAATTCCAGTATTATATAATAAACTCTCTTCTGGAATAATATGTGCTGCTACTACTTTATAACGACTTACTGTCCCATCTGGTAAATAAATATAAACATACGGGTGTTTATCTGCAAAATCTTGTTCTGTATATGATTTAATGTTATTAAACATTGAACCATTTTTCATATTATGACCATAAATAACAGTATTTAAATCAGTAAAAGGGTTTTTATTTTCACTTGCAATAAAAATTGAACCGGCTCTAAATTCCTTTTTGTCAATATCACTATGAATATATGTATCATTAGTTTCTCCTTGAACAATTGGATAACTAACTTTAGTATCAGGAATATCGATCCATCCCTTAACATCTGAATTTCTTGCTAATAAGGCTTCAAAATCAATTGTCTTATATGAATTTTTTGTTCTGTATTTTCAGTAACATATGTTTCTTCTACTTCTTTATTACTATCATCCATGCTCTTATATTCAAGAAAAATTGAGGCTAGATTATACGCACTATAACAAAATACACAAATACAAACTAATAAAATAATTTTTCTAATTAAATCTTTAGCTCCAGTCGGTTTTATTCTCTCAATAAAACTCTTTTTTGTTTTTGCCATTAGACATTAAATTTAAACAACATGATGTCACCATCTTGACCAACATATTGTTTTCCTTCCTGACGAATCTTACCAGCTTCTTTTAAAGCATGTTCACTGCCATATTCGACTAAATCATCAAAACTATATGTTTCTGCTTTAATAAAACCTCTCTGGAAATCACTATGAATAATTCCCGCCATTTCTGGGGCTGTCATACCTTCTTTAAAAGTCCAAGCTCGTACTTCTTGTACTCCGGCAGTAAAGTATGTACGAAGTCCTAATAGTTTATAGGCTTCTTTGATCAATTTATCAAGACCGCTTTCTTCAATTCCTAAATCTTGTAAAAATAAATCTTTTTCTTCTTTATCCATTCCAACTAATTCACTTTCAATTTTTGCACAAATAGGGACAACATCAGCCCCTTCACCAGCTGCAAATTCAACGACTTTATTATAATGTGGATTAGTAGTTGGATCTTCTAAGTCTTCTTCACCTAGATTTGCCACATAAATGATTGGTTTCATTGTTAATAAAGTATATTGTTTAACAACATCCATTTCTTCTTTACTAAACTCGATCACTCGAGCTGGTTTATTGGCTTCTAGCGTACTTTTTAATTTTTCTAAAATAGCGACTTCTAACTTCGCTTCTTTGTCTCCTGATTGTGCTTTTTTACCAATTCGTCCAATTCTTTTTTCTACAGTATCTAAATCAGCAAAAATCAACTCTAAATTAATTGTTTCAATATCTCTAATAGGATCGACATCGCCATCAACATGAGTTACATCCTTATCTCTAAAACAGCGAACAACTTCACAAATTGCATCAGTTTCACGAATATTCCCTAAAAATTTATTTCCTAAAACCCTCACCACGACTCGCCCCTTTAACAAGACCAGCAATATCAGTAAAACCGAAGTAGTTGGAACAGTTTTTTAGGTCAACTAATTCTGTTAACTTATCTAAACGATAATCAGGTACTTCTACAACCCCAACATTAGGGTCGATTGTTGCAAACGGATAGTTTGCTGCCTCAACTTGGGCATTTGTTATTGCATTAAACAATGTTGACTTCCCAACATTTGGCAATCCTACAATTCCGGCTGTCAGTGCCATTTATATCACTCCATTCATATGCTCTTATATTCTACTTAATATCCAGGTAAATTGCAAGTTTGTTTAATTTTAAAGTATCTAGTATAATTAACTAAACTTTAATTTAAGGAGACTATTATGTTTAATCAAATCGATATTCACGGCTGTACTACGATTGAAGCTAAAATCCGGCTGGATAACTATCTAAATTCATTATCCCCCAATACGAAAGAAATTACTGTAGTTCACGGCTATTCAAGTAAAATACTACAACAATTTATTCGGAAGCAATATAAACATAAACGTGCTGGTCGGCGCATCTTAACAATGAATGCAGGCGAAACGATCATTCAATTAAAATAAGGAGTTTTTATGGAAAAATTTTTATACAAAACAATGTTAATCTAATATTCGTAAACATCCCTTGCTGCAAAAAATCATTATGGGCTTTACCCGCTATATCCCTATTATTACTTTTATTGTTTATTCAATTTTGCTCGTTTATTTACTTTATACTCAAAATACATTATTAGCTAAAACACTTTATAAGCCACTTGCTTCATTTTTAATTGTAACACTTTTGCGCAAAGTAATTAATCGTAAACGCCCTTATGAAGCTATGGCTATTGATCCTTTAATAGAACATAAGCAAGGTGAATCTTTCCCTTCACGACATACGGTCAGTGCTTTTGCAATTGCATTAGCTTGTCTTCAGGTAAATTCACTGCTTGGGACGATCATGTTAATTCTAGCATTTGTCGTTAGCTGTTCACGAATCTTAAGTGGTGTTCATTATATCAGTGATGTTCTAAGTGCCGTAATCATTGCTTTAATCATCAGTTTCCTCTAAGCGTATATGCATATATATAAAAGATGGTGCCTATGCTATTTCAATTACCTGTTGATACTAATTTAGATAATCCGTTAAATCAATCTATTTTAGCCAAACAAGTTCTCGTTTATATAAATAATAAATCATGGATAAAGAATTGATTAAAAACGTCAATTTATTTGAATTGTTTAAAAATGAATTGAACTATAAATATCTGTTCTATATGATTTATGATAGCTCAAATGATGCTCTTATCAAACAATTATATCAAAAGCTCTCTAAATACATTAATCTAACTATAAGCTCCTCGTCGAACGTGATGATGGGCTTCCATCAACAATTGAAATAATTTTAACAGACCATTAAAAACTCTTCTTTTGAAATTACTATCTCTTGTGAACTGGTAATAATCAAGTTGATTCAAAATAATTATTGACCCAAAATATTACCTAGTTAATAATGTTTATTCAAAAACAATTAAATATTTCATTTTTATGCTATACTTTTATTGGTGATAAAAATGAAAAGAGAAGGTATTCATGGTTTAATTCAATATCTTAATAAAACTACTAATAATGCAACTAATACTCAGGTTGCTAAAGCAATCTTTACTAATCGTGATAAAATCAATGAAATCAGTCTTGAAAAACTAGCCGGTGACAATTACTTGTCTCAAGCTTCGGTTAGCCGGTTTATAAAAAATCAGGGTTATAAAAATATCAATGAGTATCGTTGGGATTTCATTGCTGGACAACAAATGCTGCGACTTAATGCTTTTAATAATAAAAAAGTGATTATTAGTAAAAATAACGAAGAAATTAAAAATGATGTAAAACAATCATTACAAAATGCTTTTAATGATATTGATAAGCTTGATATGACAGCACTTGAAAGATTAGTTAAAATAATCAATAATTATAAACAGGTTCTTTTTATTGGTTCTGAATTTTCATTGGCTAATATTTATCTAGTTCAATTAGAAATGGTTCAATATGGTATCAATGCTTATAGTTATAACGATCCCATTATTATGGCAGAAAATCTTAGGTCTTTGAAAGAAGATACCCTAATTATTTGTATCAGTACCAGTGGTCAATGGTACAATGCTCCTTCAACTAAGGAAATTAGAGATATCTTATTCAGTCTTAATAACCCTAAAATTCTTCTTACCTGTATTACACAGCATACTGATGAAGCAAAGTTTGATTATATCTATAAATTTGGCAATCAGCGTAATGATGAAATTAGCGGTTATATCCAGCTTACTTATTTTATTCCAATCTTTAGAAATATGTATATTCGTTACATCGACTAGTTCATTCAGTTTTTGAATAAACTAGTTTATTTGAATTGATCGTTCAAAGATAATTATGTTTTATTATTGTAAGCGCTTGTATAATTTTAATGTAACTTAAAAGTTATAAATATAAAATCAGGGGTGGAACAATAGAAAAAATAACAAAAGACATTATTAGCACTAACATTAGTCACTATTAATGTTAGCAGCTCCAATTTCAGTTAATCAATTATATGCAAATGAAAACATTTTAACTGAAGTAACTAGTGACACAATCAATAATTATACTTACTACGAATATGATAGTGAAGCAGATGGCTACACCTCAGAACGTAGTAATATCTTAACACCTATTTATTACATTTTTGCGGGAAAACAAGATCTTACTAGCGCTGATAAATTAATTGAAGAAATTGGTCTTCTCGATAATGTTCATGAATGGGCAGGGAAAGTATATATTATTAATCCTATATCAACGCAATATAACAATGATGATGTCACAGCCTTCAAAAAATTAGCCGGCACTGGTGTCAGCAACATTAAAGTGATCGGAATTGATGAGGGTGCCACTTTCGTCAATAATTATATTAGTCAAAATTGTTACTTTATTGCTGGAATGATGGTATATGGCGGTACAATGAATAGCGATTTAACTTATAACGTTCCTATACCAGCATATTTAAGTTCAACAGCAACATCAGCTGTTAGTTATTACAAACAAGCTAATCAAACTGACCAATCTCAATCATTTAACAACTACACGATCTATCAAAATTCTACAAATCCATTACAAATCGTGGTAAATTCAAAAACAGATGAAACATTAAAAAATGCATTCGATAATGCCTGGGAAACAGTTTTTTCTAAAAACTATCGTCAGCATAATGAAACAACCGAGTTCTATAATATGCCTGTTACTGATACAAATTTAGCTAATGCTGAGCAACCGTATAAACTAATTGAAACGCCAATTTTTGATCGCCTTGGAATCATTCATAATCAAGAGATTAATCAAACTGTCTCAAATATGCCTGGAAAATACACTTGGTTTGAATATTTACCTAATCAAGTAATTGATACTAAGAAAGATTCTGTTCCTTTAGTTCTTACGCTTCATGGAAACGGTAATGATCCTCGGGTTCAAGCCGATTCTTCTGGTTGGATTGAATTAGCTGCAAAAGAGAACTTTATCGTTGTATCCCCAGAATGGCAGGATGCTAGTGTCAATTTTTCAAAATGCGATGGTTTAGGGGATGAAGGAATTATTAACTTAATTGATGATTTGAAAATTAAATATCCACAAATCGACAGATCACGAGTATACGTTACCGGCTTATCAGCAGGCGGTGCCGAGTCATTATTATTAGGGGTCAAGAATAGTGAAACTTTTGCAGGGGTTGGGGCTGTTTCTGGTGTCAATCTTTATAGTGAAGCAATCACTGAATTAACCAATGATTATAAAGGACATGAAACACCTTTATTATATATTTGTGGTGATCATGATTTCTTTCAAATGATTCCTGTTGATGGTTCAAGTCAATACGGTACTTCACAATTATATGGTTTTAGTATTTGGGCTGAAGACAGTAATACACATATATATAGTGCCCTACAAGCATATCAAAAAATCAATGACTTAACCGTGACGGATATGAATATGGATTTAAACCCTTATTATGGCATTAAATTGGATAATCAGCAATGGACAAAACTTGGTGAAAAAGACATGTATACAGGAACTTTGTCTAACAATAACGGTGTAGTAATGGAACTTGCTGCAATTAAAGATCATGCTCACTGGAACTATAAACCAGAAGCCCAATATATTTGGAATTTCTTTAAAAACTACCAACGTGATCTACTAACTGGTGAACTGATTTTTGTCAACAATGGTAGCAATACTACAACAGTTATTGATAAAAAGATGATTTGACAACCTCTGTAAAAACAGGAGATGAAGTTGAATTTGAATATCTAGGTATTCTATCTGTTATTACGATAACTACTTTTATCTATTTTAAAAGAAATAGCATATAAAACATTGAGTAATTAAATTACTCAATGTTTTTTACACTTTTTTTGTCTTAAATAATTTTCTAAAAATCAAAGAAAGCAACTAATACTCCCAAAGCAATTAATAAAATTGCAAAAATCAATTGTAGTCCTGATGTCAAGAAATCAAAAGTTCCTGTTGTCATCCATGCATTTACGATGTTATATACAGAAAGACCAAGTGAACTTAAAGTTACTACCAGCATTGTACACATTGGAATGTATAACATAAATCCTTTTCGACCAGTCACCTTTAGGAAAACAGATAATGAAATCAATACCATAGCTGCTAACAATTGATTTGCTGAACCGAATAACGGCCAGATATTATTGTAACCACCTAATGATAATAAATAACCAAAGAACAAGGTAATTAATGTTGCAAAATACTTATTTGTAAGAAATTTTTATTTCAACCCCTGAAGCTTCTTGAGAATTTTTCTACTTCAAATAATTCTTGGAATGATAAACGTCCAATTCTTGCAACAGCATCCAATGATGTAAGAGCTAATGCTGAAACGAACATTGTCATAATGCAAATTCCCCATTCTTGAGGTAATCCTAGTTTAGAAACAAAAGCCGTTACCCCTACTGAGAATTTAGTAAATGGAGTAGCTCCTTCAGCAGTAACTAATGAAGCTAGCTGATCAGTTAAAACACCGTCACTAACTAATTGAGTTAAAGAACCAACTACGACAACAACTAAGATTGCTAATAGTGATTCCAATAACATTGAACCATAACCAACTTGTAACATATCTTTTTCATTTTTGATTTGTTTACTACTTGTTTCTGATGAAACCAGTGAATGAAAACCAGAAACAGCTCCACAAGCAATCGTGATAAACAAAGTTGGGAACATGTAGCTGCCTGTCTCACTTGTAAAACCAGTAAATGCTGGTAGTGAAATAGTTGGGTTATAGAATAGTACGCCGACTACTGCAGCCACGATCATTCCAACAAATAAAAACGTAGTTAAATAATCACGAGGTTGTTTCAATAACCACATTGGTGTAACAGAAGCAAAGAAAATATAGACAAAGACGACATATAGCCAAGTTGTTTTACTGAAATAAATTGGAAAAGCAATCCCTCCAATTAACATCAAAACAATTAAGCCAATTCCTAGCATTGCTTGCACTTTGCCACTTACATGCCGTTTCTTTAAAAAGAAACCAAAAGCAATCGCTACAACGATATACAACATTGAAATTGATGCAGCTGCAGCATTTGGCTGTAATTTAGAACCATCAACAGCTGAAAAACCATTAAATGTTCCTGCTACCATATCAGCGAAAGCAGCAATTACCAAAAGTGTAAATAACCAGCAAAACAAGAAAAATAATTTCTTCCCAGTTTTACCAATATATTCTTCAATGATACCACCCATTGATTTACCGTTTGATTTTACTGATGCATAAAGTGCTCCAAAATCTTGGACAGCACCAAAGAAAATTCCCCATGCATCTGTTAATCCAAAAGGAAAGCATACTTAAACAACAGAAAACGTAAAAACTCAAAATCAAAGCCAATAGTATTGCTACTAGAAAGAGTACAATCCTTTCTATGCTCATTGCTATATGAATTTTCCAACTAAAAACAACCAGTACATAAAAATAAACGCCAGAATAAGCTCCATATGTATTGCCTTTTGCCCAATAAAACTGAATAGTTTATATAACAAGTAGTTAAAAGGCTTGATAATATATTTGCTAAGTCCTCCAGTTTTTACGTCTGCCGATATTTCATTTTCCACTCCTGTTTTTAAAAATTTTGCAATCATTTGTGAGAGGATTGTATACAAAATCATTTGGCTTAATGTGTATCCATATACTATTTGTTTTTGTGAATTATCAAAAATTGCAATCCACAAAAACGTTTGTATGATCATAGGAAAAAGGCGCTAAATAATACAAAATATAAAAATTCAATCGGTACTCATATGCACTCTTCATTCCCATTCTAAAACAGCAAAAATATTTTTTCATACTTAAAACTCCAGTCTTGCTATTTACCGGTAAAGTAATTCAATTCCTTTTTCTACTGGAATATCCGAATACTTATATCTTTAATATTAAGTTTTGGTTACTATAACCGATAATTCATGCAAGTTTCTCTATTGACTTCCATTGTACAATTCAGTCCATCTTTTTTGTAATTACACCGAATTTACCTAACTTCATATCGTCTATTTCGCTTGATAGTTCTAAATTTACAATTTTGATGTCCTTAAACATATAATTAACATCGCTTAAACTTCCATCATAGAGTTTTTCCCCACCGTTAATTACAATAACTCGTTCACATAAATCCTCAATATCTTTCATATAATGACTAGTAATCATTACAGTTGTTTTATATTGTTCATTCCAGTATCGAATAAAGGAACGAATTTTTTTTGGGACACTAAATCTAAGCCTATAGAGGGTTCATCTAAAAATATTAATTGCGGAGAATGAATTAAAGAGGCTATTAATTCAAGTTTCATCCTTTCACCTAGTGATAAACGTCTAACCTGTACATTTAGCAAATGTTTTACATCTAAATATTCTGTAAGTTCGTCTAAAAGCATTTTGCATTTTCTTTCATCTACTTCATAAATGTATTGGTTTAATCGAAATGTTTCTGAAGCAGGTAGGTCTGGCCATAACTGACTTTTTTGCCCTAACACCATAGAATACTTCATTTTAAATTCCTTCTGCCGCTTCCATGGACAATATCCCAAAACATGTACTTCTCCGCTAGTCGGATATAAAATTCCACTCAACATTTTTAATGTTGTTGTCTTCCCTGCTCCATTTGGACCTAAAAATCCTATAATATCACCACTATCAATATCAAAACTTATATTTTTTACAGCTTCTTTAGTTTTTGTTTTCTAACAAGAAGATTTTTAAGTGAGTGCTGAAATCCTTCCTTTTTTTCATAATATGTAAACACTTTATTAAGATTTTGACTGATATCGCATTCATGCATCTCACCTCGTCTTATAGTTTGCTTGCTGAATATAGCTAAACAAAGACAATATATCGGGAAATTTCGTCATGTCCAATTTGTCATCTTCAAATATGATATTG
>ENA-OQJP01000506-OQJP01000506.1-human-gut-metagenome-genome-assembly--contig:-NODE-506-length-10687-cov-2.425947_pt1 | contig 10687 bp, 11 predicted proteins | sample MGYA00242611_ERZ504778 | MGnify/ENA primary metagenome ERZ504778 (study PRJEB26092, sample SAMD00036349) | human gut metagenome | host: Homo sapiens | study: EMG produced TPA metagenomics assembly of...
TCATCTGCAGTTTGCCGCCGGACAGTTCTGCGAGGTCGTCCGCTATTTTGCGGTCGTCGACAGTATCTTTATTCCAGGACATATAGTCTTTCTTCATGTGGTTGCATATCAGTGCAACGAGGTTCTGCTTCTCGTCACCTTCGGGAAAGTCGATGGCTTTCTTAATCAGCACTTCCAGGGTACGGCCGTAGTGGCGGTAACGTATTTTGGTGCTGGGATAAGGAACGGTTTCCGGTTTGGTTATCAGGTTGTCTTTGCGGATAACTTCGTATGGATAGTCGATGTCCAGCTTGAAGTCCGCCATGATGGCAAGATGATCCCACAGCTTATGCTTGAAATCGGGTATGTCGCGAAGGTGGGGAAACATGTTTCCCATGATGTTGATAATGGTATTTGCACAACGCTGGCGCTCGGAGCGGTCTTCGATTGTAAGTGCATGGTCTACCATATTCTGGATGCTGCGCCCGTATTCGGGCAAAGGCATCCGCTTTTGTTGAGTATTATATTGCATATCCTTTAGAATTAGCGGTTGGTTATTAGTGGTTAGTGATTAGTGGTTAGTGATTAGCGGTTAGTGATTAGCGGTTAGTGGTTAATGATTAGTGATTAATGCTATATGGTCCAATTGCGCAGCCCGCTAATTGCTAATCGCTAATCACTAATCACTAACGGCTAACCACAAATCGCTATAAAAGTTTTTTCGGTTGGCTTGCTACGAATTCTTTCAAGTAGAACGGTTCGAAGTAGGCAACGTCTTTAAAATCTTTTTCGGCTATAGCTTTTTCTGCCAGCGGGAACATCATGCTTGCCAGCGGACGGATGCCGTCGATGAAATGAGCGTTGGGATGCACAATCTTTTCCTTGCACTTGGCTGCACCGTCGCCGAAGAAATACACGGGCTGCCTGTCCAGAAACTCCTGATAGGAGTTTTCGTCCACAATGTCTGCCGCAATGTCGCGTACCGGTTTCAGTGCGCGGTCGTAAACGGCGGCGTACACTTCCATGCGGCGGGCATCAATCATGGAGCACAACAGGGCGTCTTCCGGCAGTTCATCGTGATAGAGCAGTACCGGAACGCATTGCACTTTCAGGGTGGGAAGCCCGATGAGGGGCAGGTTGCGCCCGTAACATACACCTTTTGCCATAGACACACCGATGCGTAGCCCTGTGTACGAACCGGGACCGCAACTTACGGCAACGGCATCCAGCGGCATGGCGTGGCTGTCGGCAAATGACAGGGCTTCGTCTACGAATACGCCCAGCGATACGGCGTGTGAAGGCCCGTTCAGGTCTTCTTTTTTGAAAACGTTCTGTCCGTCCTCGCTCACGGCTACGGAGCAGGCCGAAGTGGATGTTTCAATATGCAAGATACATGACATAACTTCTATTCTGATTTTTATTGTGGCAAATTTACGTGATTTGTTTCGATTACACAAGTTGTTTGCCGAATGGTTTGTCGTTGCATTCCTGATTCATTGATTAAATTGCCGGCTGCTTGCTTGCATCTGTTCAGAAAATTAGTGAATATTGCATACTAAGTTGTGCATGCGATATTTGTCTATTGCTCAAATTATTCTCAGTGAATGCAATAAATAATCAGTGAGAATAGCTATCTTTGTCGCATAAAACTTATACATTATGATACAATCTATGACGGGCTACGGCAAAGCAACAGCCGAACTGTCCGATAAGAAAATCAATATTGAAATTAAGTCGCTTAACAGCAAAGCGATGGATTTATCTGCCCGTATTGCTCCGCTTTACAGGGAAAAGGAAATGGAAATCCGTAACGAAATATCCAAAATGCTGGAACGGGGCAAGGTCGATTTCAGCCTTTGGATTGAGAAGAAAGATGCGGAACAACTGGCCACTCCTATCAATCAGGAATTGGTGGAGGCTTATTACAAACGGATTAAGGAAATTTCTGCGGCTGCCGGTATTCCCGAACCTGCCGACTGGTTTGCCACGCTGCTCCGTATGCCGGATGTAATGACGAAGAATGAGACTCAGGAGCTGAGCGATGAGGAATGGGCAGTGGTGCATGCGGCAGTGGAAGAGGCTATCAATCATCTGATAGACTTCCGCAAGCAGGAGGCGCAGCGCTCGAAAAGAAATTCCGTGAGAAGATAGAGAATATAGCACGGTTGCTCGAATCGGTGGCTCCCTACGAGCAGGAACGGTAGGCAAGGTAAAGGACCGTATCACCGATGCGCTTGAAAAGACATTGAGTGTGGATTATGACAAGAACCGCCTGGAACAGGAACTTATCTATTACATCGAGAAACTCGATATCAACGAAGAAAAGCAACGTCTTTCCAATCACCTGAAATACTTTATCAGCACGCTCGAAAGCGGTAGCGGACAAGGTAAGAAGCTGGGCTTCATCGCACAGGAAATGGGCCGCGAAATCAATACGCTGGGCAGCAAGTCCAATCATGCCGAAATGCAGAAGATTGTAGTGCAGATGAAGGACGAGCTGGAGCAAATCAAGGAACAGGTCCTGAACGTGATGTAAGGAACCGGTTCGGACGTTGCATGAATTTATGATAAGTTTTGCTTCAACATGAAGTTAAAGCAAACCAATTTAGAGGATTAAATAGTAAACCGTTAAATAGTAAATACCACAGATGGGTAAACTGATTATATTTTCCGCCCCCTCCGGGTCGGGCAAGTCCACAATTATCAACTATCTGTTGACGCAGAACCTGAATCTGGCTTTCTCTATTTCGGCAACCAGCCGTCCGCCGCGCGGCACGGAGCAGAACGGGGTGGAGTATTTCTTTCTCACTCCCTATGAGTTCCGGAGCCGCATAGCCAACGATGAGTTCCTGGAATACGAGGAAGTGTATCAGGACCGCTTCTACGGAACACTGAAAGCACAGGTGGAAAAGCAATTGGCTGCCGGACAGAATGTTGTATTCGATGTAGATGTAGTGGGCGGTTGCAATATCAAGAAGTTCTACGGCGAGCGTGCTTTGTCCGTTTTCATCCAGCCGCCTTCGGTGGAGGAGCTTCGCAAACGCTTGATAGGCCGCGGCACGGATGCTCCCGAAGTTATCGAGAGCCGTGTGGCGAAGGCCGAATACGAGCTTGGCTTTGCACCGAAATTCGATACGGTCATTGTAAACGATGATTTGGAAACGGCTAAAGCAGAGGCATTGAAAGTGATAACCCAATTCCTGAACCGATGAAGCGGACGAAAGGCAGAAATCTGTCGCCGAGAGCCAATAAGGTCCTCTTAGTCCTGAATATCGTTCTGTTTTTGGGAGCTATCGTCTTGGCTATATTGAATGTTGACCTGAAGGAGTACACTCCGGCTGCGGCCATGCTTATTGTGATGTTCATAAGCGGCGTAAATATTTACGGCTGTTGGAAACGTCTGAAAGGAAAGCTTTGATACCATAGCCTTCTGTATTTTTTTATTCTTAATTTTCAATTTATCAAGTGGATATAGGCATTTTCAGCGGTTCGTTCAATCCGGTACATATCGGACATCTGGCGCTTGCCAACTATCTTTGTGAATACGAAGGGTTGGACGAGGTGTGGTTCATGGTGACTCCGCATAATCCGCTGAAAGAAGAAGCCTCTCTGATGAGCGATGAATTCCGTCTGAAGCTGGTGCAGCTTGCCATTGGAGGCTATCCCAAGTTCCGGGCTTCCGATTTCGAGTTTCATCTGCCGCGTCCGTCTTATACCGTGCATACGCTTGATAAATTGAAACAGACTTATCCGCAAGACACTTTCCACCTTATTATAGGTTCCGACAACTGGAAGCTTTTCTCCCGGTGGTATCAGTCGGAGCGTATTCTTGCGGAAAACTTTATTCTTATTTATCCCCGTCCCGGTTATGAGGTGGACGGGAATACTTTACCTCAAAATGTAAAACTGGCCTCTTCGCCCACATTCGAAATAAGTTCTACCTTTATCCGCCAGGCGATGGAAGAGGGCAGGGACATGCGTTATTTCCTGCATCCGGCTGTCTATGAAGCGTTGAGACAAACTAATCTGTAAAATAAATGAATGACTTGGAAAATTTACAGGCGCCCCACAACTTCGGTGTATGTGCCTCTGCCTGTTGTACGAAACGCTTTACCTGCCTGCGCTATATAGCCTTGCAGAATGCTTCCCTGCAATATCCGTTCCTGCCTACGCTTACTCCCCGGAAGCTGGAGTCGATGAAAGGAAAGTGTGAATATTACCGTCCGAATACGCCGGTGCGTTATGCCCGCGGCTTCACCCGGGTGGCAGAGTTGCTCACGGTTCGGGTGGCGGGTACATTCCGTTTGCGGCTTATTTCCTACTTCGGGCGTAAGAACTATTACCTTGCCCGTAAAGGAGAGTACCTTATTAATCCTGCTGCCCAGCAATACATTATCAGCCAGGCAGAAGCTCTCGGCCTGCGGCTTGATGACTACTTTGACGAGTATGTAGAACGGTATGACTGGTAGGGGATAACCGGTTGAAATGCAACGCAATGTAGTTTCCCCACGGAGGGAACTCCGGTTTCCTTAGGGGGAAACGTCAGTTTCCTATGGTAGAAACTTCAGTTTCCCTGCAGGGAAATTCGGGTTTCCTTAAAGGGGAACGGGCGTTTCCTTAAGGGAAACATCCGTCTCCTCCGGTGGAAACGGAAATGGGCTTACTCAAGGCATTCGTCGAGGTCGCGTATAATCTGCTCTTTGTCCATGTGCTGGCCGATGAAGACTATCTTTTGCATGCGGTCTCCGTATTTTTCGTTCCCAAAAGTCGCGCATCAGTCCGGGTTCTTGACGCATCAGTTCAATCAGGTCTTCTTCGGGGGCTGTGGCATACCGACAGCCCGGCTTCGGTCAGTTGTTTCTGAGTGCCTGCCTGTTCAAAAGGTGGACATGTCGCGGTTGTGGCTGAAATAGCATACGCCTTTTGGCACGGATGATGTTGCGGCTCCATCTGGTAGCGATGAAATGGTCGAATTTTGTGAATGTCGAATGCCGGACGGCGGTAGTAAACGAAAGTACCGATGCCGTATTCTTCCACTTCGCCCCCTTCGTGATGGTGATGATGATGGTGTCCGTGCTCTTCGTGGTGATGCTCGTGCTCTTCGTGGTGATGTTCATGTTCTTCATGATGATGATCATGCCCTTCTTCGTGGTGATGATGTCCGTGCGCTTCTTTTTCTTCCTCTTCGGTGGCTGGTTTCTCTATCCCGCGAATCCATCCTGCCGAGGTAGCCACGCGTTCGAAGTCGAACAGGTCTGTATGGATAATCTTCTTTAAATCCACATCCGCGTAATTGCATTCGATGATTTCTGCTGCGGGTTGTAGGGTACGTATAATCTGCTTGATGCGTTCCAGCTCTTCGGGTTTTACTTCCGCTGCCTTGTTCAGAAGAATGATATTACAGAATTCAATCTGCTGGATGATAAGATTTTCAATGTCTTCCTCGTCAATCCCTTTTCGGGTGAGGTCGTTGCCGCAGGCGAACTCGTCTTGCAGGCGCAGGGCGTCCACTACGGTGGTGATGCAGTCCAGGCGGCAGATGCCGTATTGGGTGTACATGCCGCCCAGGCGGGGAATGGAGCAGATGGTCTGTGCGATAGGTTCGGGTTCGCAGATGCCGCTGGCTTCGATAACGATATAGTCGAAACGTTCCATCCGCATGATTTCGCCTATTTGCTCTATCAGGTCCGTTTTCAGCGTGCAGCAGATGCAGCCGTTTTGAAGCGCAACGAGGCTTTCGTCTTTCTTGCCCACGATGCCGCCCTTTTGGATGAGGTCCGCGTCAATGTTTACCTCGCCTATGTCATTGACGATAACTGCGAATCTGATGCCTTGTTTATTGGCGAGAATATGGTTTACTAACGTCGTTTTACCGCTGCCCAGATAACCGGTGAGGAGCAGTACGGGAATTTCTTTTGTCATATCTGTTATTGTTTTTATTGCTGTTATTGACGAACCGTACGGTTGCATTCATCAACGCGGCATTGACGGGCAGTGAAGGATTATTGTACACTGCCATTTGTTGCTGCGGTGCGGTGCTTTCGCAATCTTTCAGCACATGGTTCATTTTGTCTATCAGAACGAGTTCTGCCTTGGGAGATGCTTTCTTCAGCAGCATTGCATCCTCTTCCTTTACCTGAATATCGTTTTTGCCTTGAAGAATCAGCACGGGCATTTTCAGGGAAGCGATGACGGTCTGCGGATTGTATTTATACCAGGAGATGAGGTAGGGCTGTACGGAAGGCCGGAACAGCGCCTGCAGATAGGCAGGAACTTGCGCCACCTCTTTTCCGTTTCTTAACGAGCGGTTGATGTCCGCCACTTCTTTCCGTATGGACTCCGGCATCATTTGGGCAGCCACTTGCTTTTCTATGATTTCGTATGCCGGACTGCCTGCGCCGGCAATGGAAATGAAACTCTTTACTTTGGGGCGACTCTGGCAGGCAAGCATGCCGATGAGCGAGCCTTCGCTATGTCCGGCCACTGTGATGCCGGTGAAGCGTTTGTCTTTGGCAAGAAAGTCTATCCAGCCCGTCACATCGTTTATATAATCCTCGAAGCGGAGTTTGGACTCTTCTTTGCCTGCTGCGGCGCTGCCGGCTATGCCGCGTTTGTCGAAACGGAGCGAGGCGATGCCTTTCTGTGCCAGTCCCTCGGCAAGGAATTTCAGCGAATTGTTTTTCATCATGGGATTGTTGCCGTCCATGTCGGTAGGGCCGGAACCGGCGATAAGCAGCACTACGGGGCAGGTTGTGGCATTGGCAGGCAGGAGAAGTCTGCCTTTGATGTCACCGGTAGCGGTGCTTAATGTTACAGGACTTTCTTCGGATGTGAGAGGCTGTGCCTGGAAGTAAGGTTGGAGAAACAGGACACAACTGAATAGAAGGAGAAGTAATCGTTTCATATCATTTACTTTTGGTTTTTGGAAAACGGAAGTAAATGTAAACAATATTATCAGATAAAAAAGAGGAAAGCATGTCAAAATTCGGATAAATCTTACATGCTTTCCTCTTATTATACCGTAACAATCATCCTGCTTACAGGATACCTTGCGACATCATTGCCTTGGCTACTTTCATAAATCCGGCAACGTTGGCGCCCTTTACGTAATTTACGTAACCGTCGGCTTCCGTTCCGTACTGCACGCAAGCCTCGTGGATGTTCTTCATGATGCTTTTCAGCTTTTCGTCCACTTCTTCGGCGCTCCAGCCCAGTTTAATGGAGTTCTGGGTCATTTCGAGGCCCGATACCGATACACCGCCGGCACTTGGCTGCCTTGCCCGGAGCATACAGAATCTTGGCTTCCTGGAACACTTTGATAGCTTCGGGAGTAGAAGGCATGTTTGCACCTTCGGATACCGCCATTACACCGTTGGCGATAAGTTTCTTGGCATCGTCACCGTTGATTTCATTCTGAGTGGCAGAAGGCAGAGCGATGTCTGCTTTTTCGCCCCAGGGACGTGCACCTTCCACATACTTAACGCCCGGATATTGCTCTGCATATTCGCGGATGCGTCCACGGTAGAGGTTCTTGAGTTCCATGATGTAATCCAGCTTTTCACGGTCGATACCTGCGGGGTCGTATATGTAACCGTCGGAATCGGACATTGTCAGGACTTTGCCACCCATCTCCAGTACTTTCTCGGCAGTGTACTGAGCCACGTTGCCCGAACCGGAATCAGGCAGGTCTTGCCCTTGAGGTCTGTACCTTGGTTTCAGCATTTCCAGCAAGAAGTAGATGTTGCCGTAACCCGTGGCTTCCGGACGAATCAGCGAGCCGCCGAATTCGCGGCCTTTTCCTGTAAAGGTTCCGGTAAACTCGTGAGCCAGTTTCTTGTACATGCCGAACATGAAACCTACTTCGCGGCCACCTACACCGATGTCACCGGCAGGAACGTCGGTCTCGGGACCGATGTGACGCCACAGCTCCAGCATGAAAGCCTGAACGAAACGCATCACCTCTGCATTTGACTTGCCGCGCGGAGAGAAGTCCGAACCGCCCTTACCGCCACCCATAGGCAGGGTAGTCAGCGAGTTTTTGAAAGTCTGTTCGAAAGCAAGGAATTTCAGAATGGAGAGGTTCACGGAAGCGTGGAAACGGATACCGCCTTTGTACGGACCGATGGCGTTGTTGTGCTGTACACGGTAACCCATGTTGGTTTGTACGTTACCCTTGTCATCCACCCAAGTAACACGGAACTGGTAAACGCGATCGGGGATGCAAAGACGCTCAATCAGATTGGCTTTGTCGAACTCCGGATGTTTGTTGTACTCTTCTTCAATGGTAGAAAGCACTTCTTCTACTGCCTGATGATACTCCGGTTCATTGGGGAACCGTCTTTTCAAATCTTCTAATACCTTAGCTGCATTCATAATCTATTTCTTTTATTGGGTTTGCATATTTATATTGTAAGGCGGTGATGCGGTAGCGCCTTACCTCTTGTTGCGGTTGCAAAAGTAAACATAAAAATGATACAAGCAAACAATTTATAAATAAAATACGGGATAAAACAACAAAAATAATTGTTTTAATCCCGTAAAAATGAATAAAAGATATTATTATTCCTTTGAGTCGCTTTTATTACAGGAATGAATACCAATGCTGCTGAAATGACAAGTGTCAGGATAATTGGTCCGTCAATCCGTTCGGCGGTTGTCAGTACTATGTAGCAAAGCGCTGCCCAAAGAAGCGTGATGCAAACGATTTGAAATCTGGAAAATTGCCTTTTCATTTGCCTGCTTTCTTTTTGTCCACAATGGCGTCGATAACGGCTACTGCGGTAATGTTTACTATATCGCGCACAGAGCTTTCAAAATCGGTAAAGTGGATAGGCTTGTTCAGTCCCATCTGTATCGGGCCGATGAGTTCGGAGTCCATATCCATCGACTGCAACAGTTTGTATGCGGAGTTGGCGGAGCTCAGGTTCGGGAAGATAAGCGTATTCACATCCTTTCCTTTCAGACGGGTAAACGGATACTTGGCATCGCGCAGTTCGCGGTTCATGGCAAAGTTCACCTGCATTTCGCCGTCGATGGCAAGGTCGGGATAGTTGCGCTGCATGTAGTCCACGGCTTCGTGCACGCTTACCGGACTTCCTTCCTTGTCTGTACCGAAGTTGGAGTAGCTCAGCATGGCCATAACGGGAGTATGGTTGAAGAAGCGTACGGTATACTCCGACAGTTTGGCGATGTCTATCAGTGTTTCCGCATTGGGATGGCGGTTGATAAGCGTATCGGCAAGGAAGTACGTGCCTTTCTTGGAGTTGAGGATGTGCATTGTGCCGAAGTGCTTGAATTCCGGACGGATGCCGATTACTTCTTTGGCCACCTTGATGGTGTTGCTGTACTTGGTGTACAATCCGGTGATGAAAGCGTCGGCCTCACCGGTTTCCACCATCATCATGCCGAAGTAGTTGCGCTCGAACATCTTGTCGTTGGCCTCTTCGTAGGTGACGCCTTCGCGGGCGCGCTTTTCGGAAAGGATACGTGCGTAACGTTCGCGGCGTTCCGATTCGTTGGGATGGCGCAGGTTTACGATTTCAATGCCTTCGAGGCTGAGGTCGAGTTCTTTTGCCAGCTTCTCGATAGCTTCGTCATTGCCTAATATGATGGGATGGCAGATACCTTCGGCCTTGGCCTCAACGGCGGCTTTCAGCATATTGGGGTGAATGCCTTCGGCAAATACCACACGTTGCGGGTTGCGGCGGGCGGTGTCGTAGAGCTGGCGGGTGAGCTTGCTTTCATAGCCCATCAGCTCGCGCAGTTGCAGGCGGTAGGCATCCCAGTCTGCAATGTGCTTGCGGGCCACACCGCTGTCCATAGCGGCTTTTGCCACGGCGCAGGACACTTCGGTGATGAGGCGCGGGTCTACCGGTTTCGGAATGAAGTATTCCGGACCGAAGGTGAAGTTGTTCACATGGTAGGCTTCGTTCACCACGTCGGGTACGGGTTGTTTGGCAAGATTGGCGATGGCGTGTACGGCAGCAATCTTCATCTCTTCGTTGATGGCCTTTGCCTGTGTATCGAGTGCGCCGCGGAAGATATAGGGGAAGCCGATAACGTTGTTAATCTGGTTCGGATAGTCGGAACGGCCGGTAGACATCAGTACGTCCGGACGCGCTGCCATAGCGTCTTCGTAGGATATTTCCGGAGTAGGGTTGGCAAGGGCGAATACAATGGGGTGGTCGGCCATGTTGCGTACCATATCCTGCGTCAGTACATTGCCTTTGGAAAGGCCGAGGAATACGTCGGCGCCTTTGATGGCTTCGGCAAGGGTATGCACGTCGCGGCGGTCGGTTGCAAAGTAACGCTTCTGTTCGGTCAGGTTCTCGCGGTCGCTGGTGATGACGCCTTTGCTGTCCAGCATCAGGATGTTCTCGCGGCGTGCGCCGAGCGACTCGTACAGTTTGGTGCATGAGGTGGCGGAAGCACCTGCGCCGTTCACTACGATTCTTACGTTTTCAATCTTCTTGCCTGCCACTTCCAGTGCGTTCAGCAGTCCGGCGCTGGAGATGATGGCCGTACCATGCTGGTCGTCGTGCATCACCGGAATATCAAGTTCTTCTTTCAGCCGGCGCTCTATTTCAAAACATTCGGGAGCCTTGATGTCTTCCAGGTTGATACCGCCGAACGTGGGGGCAATCGCCTTGACTGCTTCGATAAACTTGTCGGGGTCTTTCTCGTTCACTTCGATATCGAATACATCGAT
>ENA-OQJP01000508-OQJP01000508.1-human-gut-metagenome-genome-assembly--contig:-NODE-508-length-10661-cov-3.054965_pt1 | contig 10661 bp, 8 predicted proteins | sample MGYA00242611_ERZ504778 | MGnify/ENA primary metagenome ERZ504778 (study PRJEB26092, sample SAMD00036349) | human gut metagenome | host: Homo sapiens | study: EMG produced TPA metagenomics assembly of...
CAATCAGGGTGGCATACGCTGCTTCTATCGGGGGAAGTCCTTTGTCCAGATATTTTTGGTAGAAACGCATGTCGGGCTGGATAGGCGTATGGATGGCATAATGGGCCATGTAGAGGAAGAAAGGCTTGTCCGTTGTCCGGGCGTTGTCCAAAGCTTTCTCGGCTTCTATGGTAAGGGCTTCGGAGAGGAATACGTCTTTGCCATGATATTTTTCCAGTCCGGGTACGGCAGCCAGCGGGCTTTTTCCGCCGGGTTTGTTTCCGAAGTTCTGCATGCCGTAGTAGCTGGCGGGAGAGCCTGCCGCATGGCCGGCTATGTTCACGTCAAAACCCATTTTCAGCGGATCGGCTCCGGGCGTGTCATTAGCTCCGAAGTGGGCTTTGCCGCAATGGATGGTGTGGTAACCGTTGTCCTTGAGCACTTGTGCCAGCGAGGTGACTTGCGTGGTGCGTTCCACACCCGGTTCCTGACAGATACCGTTGACATTCCATTCGGGGTATATCATAACGGAGTCCGGCTGTTCGTGGGTGGTATTCTTGCGTAATGTCCAGCTTGTCACCCGGTGACGCGCAGCGTTCATACCCGTAAAAAGGCTGACACGCGTAGGCGAACTGATGCTACAGGCATAGGCTTGCGTGAACATCTTGCCCTGCTTTGCCAGACGTTCCATATTGGGTGTATGGTACGTGTCGTTGTAGCGGGTGCGTTGTGTCCAGAAAGGCAGGGATGTGTCCTGCCAACCCATATCATCCACCAAGAATAAAATAATGTTCGGACGCTTGTCCGTAACAGGAGCCGTTTCATTTGACGGCCTTGTGTGTACTTCTCCTGCCATTCCACATAACGGAAGCAGCGCAGCAGATAATAACAATTCGTTTTTCATCGGGAAAAGAGGGGTTAGGGTTAGAGATTAGTGATTAGCGGTTAGTGATTAACATTAAAAATAGCGGTAAATAATTAGCGCAATATGCTGCATAGCTTACTAATCACTAACCGCTAATCACTATTTTATCATCCTTTTGCTTCCTGATACAGGAAGCGTTTGATAGATTTTTTGGGTGTTCTTTTCAAATTCTTCGGGATATATCTTCATTTTGGAAATCTGGCTGTAAGCAGGCAGTTCTGCATTCAGAGCCACACGATTCTCTTCCATGACACGTTCTATATCGTCGTTGTTGAGGCCGTGGGCAAAGGCATCGTCAAAGTCGGGATATACCAGTCCCACGAGCTTTTCGTTCTGCTGTACGATGATGCTTTCAGCTACGTACGGCAGGTTGTTCAGCTTGTCTTCTATTTCTTCGGGGTAAATGTTCTGCCCGTTTGGACCGAGGAGCATATTCTTGCTGCGTCCTTTGATGGTGACATTGCCTTCGGCATCCATCAGGGCAAGGTCGCCGGTGTGCAGCCAACCGTCTTTGTCCACAACTTCGGCGGTAGCCTCTTCATTCTTGTAGTAGCCCAGCATGACGTTGGGACCGCGGCAGACAATCTCGCCGGGGATATTCTCCGGATCGGGAGAGAGAATCTTCACTTCCATGCGCGGAGCGGCTTTTCCGCAGGAACCGGGTTTGAAGCGCGTCCAGTCTTCGTAACAGATGATAGGACCGCATTCTGTCATACCGTAACCCACGGTATAGGGGAAGTCTATCATGCGCAGGAACTGTTCCACCTCCTGATTGAATGCCGCACCGCCGACAATGACTGTGGCAAAATTGCCGCCGAATGCCTGTACCATTTGCTCGCGTACGGTGGCTTTTATCTTGTCGTTGATGATAGGCACTTTCAGCAACAGTTTCATGGTAGGCGTTTCCAGCTTGGGCAATACGCTCTTCTTGATAATCTTTTCGATAATGAGCGGTACGGCTACGATGAGGTTCGGCTTTATGTCGGCGAATGCCTGGAAGATAATCTTCGGACTTGGCATACGGGTGAGGTAGTAGATGTGGCAACCTACGGAGAACTCATACAGGAATTCGAATGCCAATCCGTACATATGAGCCATCGGCAGCATGCATACCAGTTTGTCGCCGGCTTTCAGCGGCAGTACTTCGAAAGCGAATCGGGTGTTGGACCACAGGCTGCGATAGGGGAGCATTACGCCTTTCGAGTAACTGGTAGTACCGGAAGTATAGTTAATGACCGCCAGCTCTTCGGGTTGGTCTTTGTGATAGTCGATGTGTTCCTTACGGAAGTTCTTGGGAAATTTCTTGCCGAATATCTCGTTGAGGTGATCGCGGGCGTAAGTAACCCGTTCGTTGCGCGAGACCAGCAAGGTGAAGTCCGTCATCATGAAGATACCTTCGAGCAACGGCATGGCGCTTTCGTTGAGATTTTCCCACACCTGGTCGCCGACAAAAAGAAGCTTGGCCTCGGAGTGGTTGACGATGTTATGCACATTGTCCGCCTTGAATTCGTGAAGAATGGGCACGATGACCGCACCATACGTCAGGGTAGCGAGGAAAGTGACTCCCCAATGCGAACTGTTACGTCCGCAGACGGCGATTTTATCGCCTTTTCTGATGCCGCTCGCTTCAAAAATGATATGCAGTTTTTCTATTTTGCGGGCTACATCCTTGTATTGCAGGGTGGCTCCCTTATAATCGGTCAGGGCATCCAGGTCCCAGTTTTCCTTTATACTATTCTCTATATAGGCGATAAAACTTTGTTCCATTATATATTGCACATTTAGTTGAAAATTGTGCAAATATAAGGGTTTATGTAGAGAATACAAACTTTTAGGGGGAAAAAGCATTTTATGCAAATTCCCCCTTTGAGCCTATTTATTGTTATCCAGGTACCAGCGGTACATCCGCTCTACACCTTCTTCGATGTCTATTTTATGATGCCAGCCCAATGCGTGCAGCTTACTCGGGTCGGTGAGTTTGCGCATGGTCCCATCGGGTTTGGAAGTGTCGAAGGTCAGCTTTCCGCGATAACCCACAACGTTGACAATCAGTTCGGCAAGCCGGCGGATAGTAATTTCCTTACCTGTGCCGATGTTGATGTGGCAGTTGCGGATGTCCTTGTCTCCGGGTTGGCAGGTGTCTTTGAAGTCTACGTGCTCCATGACGAATACGCTGGCATCCGCCATTTCCTCGCTCCAGAGGAATTCGCGCAACGGAGTTCCCGTACCCCAAAGCCGGACTTCTTCTTCGCTGATGCCGTATTTGGAAAGTATGTTCAGTATCTCTCCGTTGCTGTTGCTGCCATTGATTCCTTCTACCGGACGCAGGTTCATGTCACGGCGTACGGCATCCCAGTCGCCTTGTTGCAGGCAGTGGGCCAGGTGTATCTTGCGAATCATGGCAGGAAGTACGTGGCTGCGTTCCAGGTCGAAGTTGTCGTTGGGACCGTAGAGGTTGGTGGGCATGACGGCAATGTAGTTCGTGCCGTATTGCAGGTTGAAACTCTCGCACATTTTCAATCCGGCAATTTTGGCAATGGCGTACGGTTCGTTGGTGTACTCCAGGGGCGAGGTGAGGAGTACGTCTTCTTTCATCGGCTGTTCGGCATCACGCGGATAGATACAGGTGCTGCCCAGAAAGAGCAGTTTCTTGACATTGTGGCGGAAACTTTCGCCTATAACATTCTGCTGTATCTGGAGATTCTTGTAAATGAAATCGGCACGGTAGATGCTGTTTGCCATGATACCGCCCACGAAAGCAGCGGCAAGGAATACGTATTCCGGCTGTTCCTCATCGAAGAAACGGCGGACGGCAACACCGTCCAGCAGGTCGAGTTCTTTGTGGGTTCTGCCCACGAGATTGGTATAGCCTTTCTCTTGCAGGTTTTTCCAGATAGCAGAGCCTACCAGTCCGCGATGCCCTGCGATGTATATTTTTGCGTTCTTGTGTAACATTGTTATAAAACGAATTGGTTTCAGACAGAAGAACAAAAGGACATATTCGGTTTATACTCTTTTATTTTCTCATATATATGTTCTTTTGTTCTTCTGTCTGAAAAATTAAATTATCTGTTTCAGTCTTCTTTGCTTCTCAAATGCAGTTTCCGTACAAACTTCATGTCATGTTCCGCCATGATGTGTACCAACTCCTCAAAGCTTGTCTGCTGCGGATTCCAGCCCAGTAACGTTTTGGCTTTGGTAGGGTCTCCCAGCAACTGTTCCACTTCGGAAGGACGGAAATATTTGGGATCCACCTCTACCAGTACCTTACCGGTTTGGCTGTCGATGCCCTTCTCGTTCACGCCTTCGCCTTCCCAGCGCAGTTCTATGCCGGTTTCCTTAAAGGCAAGTGTGGCAAACTCGCGTACGGTGTGCATCTCTCCGGTAGCAATCACGAAGTCTTCCGGCGTATCGTGTTGCAGGATAAGCCACATACATTCCACATAGTCTTTGGCATATCCCCAGTCGCGGCGTGCATCCAGATTGCCCAAATACAGTTTGTCCTGGAATCCTTGTGCAATGCGGGCGGCAGCCAGCGTAATCTTGCGGGTAACGAAGGTTTCGCCGCGGCGCTCGCTTTCGTGGTTGAAGAGAATGCCGTTTACGGCGAACATTCCGTAACTTTCGCGGTAGTTCTTGTAATCCAGAAACCGTATTGCTTGGCTACGCCGTAGGGACTGCGCGGGTAGAAAGGGGTAGTCTCCTTCTGCGGCACTTCCTGCACCTTGCCGAACAGTTCCGAGGTAGATGCCTGATATATCCTGGTTTTCTTTTCCAGACCGAGAATGCGTACAGCTTCGAGCATGCGCAGCGTACCTATAGCATCTGTTTCGGCGGTATATTCGGGTACATCGAACGAGACCTTTACGTGGCTCTGTGCAGCAAGGTTGTATATCTCGTCCGGTTGCACCTGCTGGATAATGCGTATCAGCGAACTGCTGTCCGTCATATCTCCATAATGCAGGTTGATAGTTCGCTTCTGCTTCATGTCGCGCACCCACTCATCGAAATACAAGTGCTCGATGCGTCCGGTATTGAACGAAGATGAGCGGCGCAATATGCCGTGTACTTCATATCCTTTTTGCAACAGGAATTCTGCGAGGAACGAACCGTCCTGTCCGGTTATTCCGGAGATTAGAGCTTTTTTCATTGTTTCTGGTATTATACTTTTTTTGATTGTTGCATATTTCGTCCTGCAAAAATCGTAATTTATTGTGAGACAACAAAGCCAATGCGGTAAATGATTTTGAGATTATTTTTGCTTTATACCGAGAGTTGCGTCCGGATGATTGCTGGAAAGCGGATATGACATCGTTTTTCTGTGTCAATCCTTTATGAAAAAATGAATTAATTTCAAATTTGATACGAACAAACAGACGTTATTTTTTGTTTTAATAACAAAGATAAATTATACAAGTATATGGAGAATTTAAATAAAACAGACATTGGACTGATAGGGCTGGCCGTGATGGGCGAGAATCTTGCATTGAATATGGCGGACAAGGGCTGGCGGGTTTCGGTTTATAACCGTACGGTTCCGGGGATTGAAGAAGGTGTGGTAGAACGTTTTATAAACGGACGCGCACAGGGTAAAAGTATTGAAGGATATACGGATATAGCTCGTTTTGTGGAGTCTGTAGCCGTTCCGCGCAAGATAATGATGATGGTTCGTGCCGGTAGTGCGGTAGACGAACTGATGGAGCAGCTTTTCCCGTTGCTCTCTCCGGGAGATATATTGATAGACGGCGGCAATTCCAATTATGAAGATACCAATCGCCGTGTGGCATTGGCCGAAGCGAGAGGCTTCCGTTTTGTGGGAGCAGGTGTTTCCGGCGGTGAAGAGGGTGCATTGAATGGAGCTTCTATCATGCCGGGCGGTTCGGTAAGCGCCTGGGAAGAAGTGAAGCCTGTTTTGCAGAGTATTGCTGCCAAAGCATCCGACGGCACGCCTTGCTGCCAGTGGGTGGGACCGGCCGGTTCGGGACATTTTGTCAAGATGATTCATAATGGCATCGAATATGGCGATATGCAGCTTATTTCCGAAGCCTATTGGGTGATGAAGAACCTGCTGAAGCTGGATAACGGAGAAATGTCTTCGGTCTTTTCGCAATGGAATGAGGGCAAATTGCGTAGCTATCTTATTGAAATTACTGCTAATATCTTGCAGCATAAAGATAAGTCGGGCGGTTATCTGATAGATAAAATACTGGATACAGCCGGACAAAAAGGTACAGGCAAATGGTCGGTAATCAATGCTATGGAGCTTGGTATGCCGTTGGGGCTGATTGCTACGGCTGTTTTTGAACGCAGCTTGTCGGCTCAGAAAGAACTGCGGAAGTCGGCTGCCGGGCATTTTACCTGCCGGCGCACGGAGGTGGTATACAACAAATCCGAAATGGTAGGAGATATTTATTCGGCGCTTTATGCATCCAAACTGGTGTCTTATGCTCAAGGCTTTGCTGTATTGCAACGTGCTTCGGACTCTTTCGGATGGAACCTCGATTTGGCTTCCATTGCCCGTATGTGGCGTGGCGGTTGCATAATCCGCAGTATCTTCCTCAATGATATTGCAGCATCTTTCGAGGGGAATGAGAAACCGCAGCATCTTCTTCTTACTCCTTATTTCAGCAATGAGATGAAACAACTGCTCTCTGGCTGGAAACATCTGGTGGCACAGGCTATGAAAGAGGAACTTCCGGTTCCTGCATTTTCATCGGCATTGAATTATTTTTATTCACTCGTCTCCGCCAACTTACCGGCGAATATGATTCAGGCACAGCGCGATTATTTCGGAGCGCACACCTTTGAGCGTGTGGACGGACTGCGTGGGCAGTTCTTCCATGAAAACTGGACAGGACACGGCGGAGAAACGAAGTCGGGAACCTATAACGTGTAGTCTTTCTTTAGTGTGAAGATTACTGAAATTCCCCTACAAACATAAAGCTATGAGTAAATTTGTGATGATAATTTTCGGCGCTTCCGGTGACCTGACAAAGCGCAAGTTAATACCGGCATTATATAATCTGTACAAGGATAACCGCCTGCCGGAAGGTTTTGCTGTTTTAGGCATCGGACGTACCGGATACCGGGATGATACCTACCGTACTTATATACGGACGGAAATGGAACGTTTTGTGGCTTCGGAAGAACATGCCGGCGGACGTATGACTGATTTTTGCAATCATCTGTACTATCTTTCGCTTAATCCGGCCGAGGCTGCCGATTATGGAAATCTGGATGCCCGTCTCCGGGAACTGACGGGTGAGCAGGAGCCGGATGGCATGTTGTACTATCTGGCAACACCGCCGTCGCTGTATGGTGTGATTCCTCTTCATCTTAAGACTGCCCGCCTGAACCGTCCTCATACGCGTATCATCGTCGAGAAGCCTTTCGGTTATGATTTGGAATCTGCCCGTGAACTGAACCGTATCTATGCTTCCGTATTCGAGGAGCATCAGATTTACCGTATAGACCATTTCCTGGGTAAAGAGACTGCGCAGAACATTCTGGCTTTTCGTTTTGCCAATGGCATCTTCGAGCCGCTTTGGAACCGTAATTACATTGACTATGTAGAGATTACCGCAGTAGAGAATTTGGGTATCGAACAGCGTGGAGGGTTTTATGAAGGAACCGGAGCATTGCGTGATATGGTACAGAATCACCTCATTCAGTTGGTAGCGCTTACCGCGATGGAACCGCCGGCAGTTTTCAATGCCGATAATTTCCGCAACGAGGTGGTAAAAGTATATGAATCTCTCTCTCCCTTGACAGAAGAAGACCTGAACGAGCACATTGTCCGTGGGCAATATACCGCGTCTGCGACCAAGCCCGGTTATCGTGAAGAGAAGAACGTAGCTTCCGATTCCCGTACCGAAACTTATATTGCCATGAAAATAGGCATTGACAACTGGCGGTGGAGCGGCGTTCCTTTCTATATCCGTACCGGAAAACAGATGCCGACCAAGGTGACCGAAATCGTGGTACACTTCCGCGAGACACCTCATCAGATGTTCCGTTGTGAAGGCGGCCACTGCCCGCGTGCCAACAAACTGATTCTGCGTTTGCAGCCCAATGAGGGTATTGTGCTGAAGTTCGGAATGAAAGTTCCGGGACCGGGGTTTGATGTGAAACAGGTGATGATGGACTTCAGTTATTCCGATTTGGGTGGTCTGCCCGCCGGAGACGCGTATGCCCGCCTGATTGAAGACTGTATACAGGGAGACCAGACGCTCTTTACCCGTAGCGATGCCGTGGATGCGTCATGGCGTTTTTTCAATCCTGTGCTGAAGTATTGGCAGGAACATCCGGATGCGCCGCTTTACGGTTATCCCGTGGGAACGTGGGGGCCTTTGGAAAGTGAAACCATGATGCGCGAGCATGGGGCCGAATGGACTAACCCGTGTAAGAATTTGACGAATACTGATGAATATTGTGAATTATGAAAAGTTATGTATATCCTGCTGCAACCTCGACTGCACGTGCTCTTATCCGGTATATAATCGATATGATGAACCGGGAGCCGGAGCGGATTTTTTACCTGCTTTCAGCGGAGAACGACTCCTTCCCTTATGTTCGACATTTTGGGCGTCATGAGTTCAGAGAAGAGACTCCTTGGATGCGGATGCGGATTTTCTGGGTGGACGAACGGTGTGTATCCGTCAGCGACTCGGACAGTAATTACGGTACTATGCTGCGTTTGCTGTTGCAAGAGGTAGGCATGCCCGATGAATATGTATACCCCATTCATGGTGATTGCCGTAGTCCGGCGCAAGAGGCAAAACGTTATTCGGATTTGGTTTCCGGTACGGTTCCTTTGCGCCGGGGGTTCCCTACTTTTGACATAGTGCTGTTGGGAGCAGGTGATGACGGACATACTTCTTCCATTTTTCCCCCGGTCAGGAGTATCTGCTCTCTTCTTTTCATCCGTATGAAAAGAGTATAAATCCTTATAACGGGCAGCCGCGTATTGCCATGACGGGATGTCTGCTGTTCAGTGCCAGAAAACTTATATTCTTGATAACGGGCAAGAACAAGACGGAAGTTGTTTATGACATTCTGAAATCGGGCGATACCGGTCCGGCTGCCTACGTGGCGCATCATGCCGCGGATGTGGACATCTTTACCGACATAGAAATTGACGGATAAGCGGTTACCCTTTTGAGGTTCCGCTTTCCAGTATGCTTACGATGGAGAAGAGTGTGAAGCAGATACCGCCCAATCCTGCCAGTACACGTGCCGGTACAAAGTAGACTTCGTGTATGCTTGCCATTTCAAAAAGGAAGCAGACAGGAACAGACAGAGTAGTGCGGTAAATACGGGTATCAAGGGAATTCGGTTTGCCAGTTTGAAAGTGTTGCGCCATATTGCTGCCAGGAGTATGACTTTGCTTGAAATGCTGTAGCAAACCAATCCCAGGCCTATCATTATATACCCTATGGAAGATTCGGCAGGGTTCGGGTTTTTCAGTATCAGTAGCCCCCAAAGGATGCTGAGTGTTCCCATGGCAAGTACCATTACAGGCCACCATTTACGTTCTGCATGCGAGTAACTGTTACGTATTTGGCGTACGATAGTTGCCACCAATGCCACGAGGCTTGTACAGATGCAGGCTATTCCTGCCATGACATGTCCTGCCACATAATAGGCGTTGTGCACATCGCTTTTTGCAAGCAGCTGGAATGTCCATATCCATGTGGCAAGTGCCAGCAATGCCGCAACAACTATAAGAAGCTTACCTTGTGTGCCGTTAAAGGCTTGTGGGGGCACATCGTTTTCCGTCGTTTGGGAATTGGCAGGTATAAGGGTGAACCGGGTGGAAGAAGTGGCGGTCGTTGCCACGCAGGCAGTGATGAAAGCTACGCCGCAGATTACATGTCCGGCTACGAAATGACTGGCGGTGGCAGCTTCGCTGATATATTCCCAGCCGCAGATGAAAGTCAGTAGGGCAGCCAGATAGCCAAGCACGGGCAGAGCGTACAGGACAACCGTATTGTATGTGTGAATAATCTGCCGGATAATGGTAGCCGCTGTTGCAAACAAGGCAATGCAAATCATTCCTAATGACATTACTACCGGACCGGCAACGTTTTTTGCCGGGTCCGTTCCCATATCAAGTACAAAAGCTCCGTAACCAAAACAAAACAGGGCCATCAGCAGAGGGATGGTGCGAAAGAGAACACTGATTCCGTAATTCATAATTATTTTCTATTAAAGTTTTCCCCTCTAACAGCAGTATTATGACTTTGTTTCTCATTTTAAACTTTATTCATAGGATATAATACTTTGACAGTCCGATTTAGGGTGCAAGGCGGTTTATCTCCCATTTTTCGGAGTTTGGATACGATAGGCCGGAAACGGACTTTTCTTCGTGGAGAGTATATTCGAAACGGTCGTGCAGCCTGCTTTCCCGTCCCTGCCAGAATTCGAAGCGGGTGGGGGTGACGGCAAAACCGCCCCAGTTGTCGGGACGTGGTACGGTCTGTCCGGTCAGCCTGGCAGCTTCCTTTACAAAAGCGCGGATTATTTCCATCCGGCTGCTGATGACGTGACTTTGGGGGGATATTCTTGCGCCGATCCGGCTTTTGTAGGGTCGGGTGGAGAAGTAAGCGTCCGATTCTTGAGGAGTGCATTTCTCCGCTTTTCCTTCGATATGTACTTGTCTTTCCAGCTATGCCAACGAAAGAGAGGGAGATGTAGGGATTGGCTGTGAGTTGCCGTCCTTACGGCTTTCGTAGTTGGTGAGAAGATGAGTTTACCA
>ENA-OQJP01000509-OQJP01000509.1-human-gut-metagenome-genome-assembly--contig:-NODE-509-length-10656-cov-2.859816_pt1 | contig 10656 bp, 16 predicted proteins | sample MGYA00242611_ERZ504778 | MGnify/ENA primary metagenome ERZ504778 (study PRJEB26092, sample SAMD00036349) | human gut metagenome | host: Homo sapiens | study: EMG produced TPA metagenomics assembly of...
AGAGCATCTCACCGTTAAGTGATTTGATAATCGACTTTCAAGCAAGAGCACTCTCAAGCCAATTAAGCGTATTCAAGTTATAAAGTCATACCTCATGAAAGAACATCTCACCATTAAGCAATTTGATAATCTGCTTCTAAAAATATATAAAGACAAAGATTCAAGAGTATTTAAAGTACATCTTGAATCTTTGTATCTAAAAATAAATCGTTTAGAATGTTAAAAATATTTGCTCTTCATCATTTGATGGTAAAATACGAGTTATTTTATCATTGTGCATAAGTTTGAATCCATAGCGCCTTAGCATATTTTTCATTGTTACCATCTTTGATTTTTTTTACACCTTTATCAGAATTACGTATCATCCAATCAAGAATCTGGCATGAATATTTAAGAGATAAACCTTCCTCAACCATTAGCTGATAGAAAGAAGAACAAGATACCTCCTTAAATATTTTCGTAATAATAGGAATATCGATGAAGTAAACAACATCTTCTAATGAATACGACTGATTTGTGGATAACTTAGATTTTCTTATCTCCTTTTTCTTCATATCTTCTATTATCCACTCATATAATATATTCATGAACTTTCGATGCATAGATTCCGTACCAAACGCAAACTTACTTTCATCAAAATTTTCCTCATCCCAATCATCACCGTAATAGTCAATACAATCATCTGAATTTAAATCTATTACAGTATCCTCCAATCCTTCCGCAAGATTGATGTTTTTGAATTTCATTTTCAACTTTTAGACTTTTTTGGTTTTCTTGTTCGTTTCTTACTCATTACCCTTTCTTTTGCTTCTTCTTTAGTTGTAAGAGTGGTAAAATATGTAATTTTGTCCCAATATTCTCGTTCGTCCACGAATCTACTCAAAGCATTATGCCACCTGCGATTAAAATATTCATCCAGTATTCTAACTTTTTGTTTTTCCGAATAATATGCTCCATATTTACCTGTGATTTTCATAAATTCATGTAATTCTTCCATGTTCACTACGCCATTGATTAGAAATGTTTGACGGGCTGTAATTAATGAGTCTACATTTAATAGAGGATATTCTTCAGAAACTCCAATCATATAATCAATCTGCTTTAATTTTCTTTATGCTCATAATTTGTATAATTCATTAATATATGATTTATCTCCTGACGTGCATTAATTATACGGTCTGAATAATAGTGCTTTGACTCACGTCTCATTTTTGCTATCTCATAATCATTATAACTAACATTTCCAATACACCTGTTTCTAAACAGATAATCAAGTGCAACTCTGTCCATTCCTAAATCGATATTTCTACATAATCTTTGTATTGATTCCTTAATTTTTTTCCTTCTCTGAATCCAAAATAAATTTCCGCACATTTAATATCTATTTCTAAAACCTTATTCGTTATCTTATTTTTTATAGCAACAATATGCTTTATTTCTCGGAGACTACATGGGCAACATACTCTTTGAGTTGTATTATAATAGTATTTATCAAACTCCCATTCTTTTTTTGCTTCATCCCATGCTGTGTATGCGCTATTTTTCAACACAGCATTCTTAAGAGCTATTGGAGGGTTTTCTTTGTTTTTTGAATTCACACATAATTTGTTTTTTTAGAGGAACGGAAATTTTATTAAAATCTCCGTTCCATTGATTAATGTTTAAAATTTTATTAGCGAGACAGTATAACTATCATTTCTCTTTTTTCATCTACATCGATTTGGAGTCCACAATCATCAAGTATAGCCCAAAATAACAGTTCGTCAGGTATTGGATAATTGTGTTTCGAGCAATATTCTTTATATTCATTCCAGAAAGGTTCATACTTAAAGCTTTGCCCTTTGAATATCAAACATTTTTGATGTATCCAGAATTTAATAAATTGTTTTAATTCTTTACTTGTGTTCATAACTTTTCTTTTTTTAATTGAGCCGATTTTGTAATATAATTAATTGTATCTCGTCCTGTAAAGTATCGGCTCGTTTCACTTTTCATTCCGAGTTGTTCTTGCAGCCATTCTTCCTGTTCGTCAGGAAAGAAGTAATTCCGGTTTCCTGACTGATAAAAAAGTATCTTGCTTTCCGAAGTCATCTTATATAGTTCCGACTCGCTCACCAAAAATCCTTTTTTCTCCAAGTAAAGTTTGGCTTGTTTAATGGATAGATATTTGGGTATCTCTTCCGGCTTCTTAATTCTTTGCGTTAATAACTTTTTCATCATACTTTTTCTTCCATTTGTTTAAAGGACTTTTAATTAATAATTGCAACTCATTTTCTTCATGTGATACAGTTTGAATTTTATCTTCACACCATTTGTCAAGTTCTTCTGGAATGAACAATAATGTATTACCACTTTTATGGAAAGGCATTCTTCCACAAGATGTAAGTTTATACAATTGGGACTTGCTCATTGGAAAACCTGTCTTTTTTAAATAGGCCAGTGCATTTTCCGTACTTAAATATTTGGGGATTTCTTCCCTTTTTCTATTCTGTTTATCAGAATGTTTTTTATCTCTGATATTTCCTGAATCAGATAATCTATCCGTTCCGGCAACGTGTCATAACTTGTTTTTTGATGTTCCATACCTTTGTTTTTGTTTCTGGTGCAAAGATACAAAGGTCCAAAAGCGGCATAAAAAGGCACGTTCAGGCACATTCAGGCACGTTTGTATCAGACTAATTATTAGTTACATATATTACCGAAAAGAAATTATTGATTTTGGCACGTTCAGGCATGAAATATATTTGATTAGTTGGTTACGTTTTGTATTTTTGTCATAAACATCATGTAGTAATATGGCAAAGAAAAGAATACCGATAGACAAAGAGAGGTTTGAAACTTTAAAAACGAGTTAGTAAGAGTTTCTAATATAGATTTGAGTTCAGATAATGCATACTCTGACCTATGCGATTATATAAAGAAACAGAGCAATACAAATTTTCCTCTCCCAAAATATGAAGACGGAAGCATTATCCAGCAATCTGAAACTATCAGCGTTGATACATTACGTCGTTATTGGGGAGATAAAGATGCAGACAAGGAAAGAAAGCCGGATGTTGGAAAATTATCTTTCATGGCTCGTGCTTTAGGATATAAGGATTGGGAAACATTCTGCCACGAATACAAACAGACCAATACGGACTTTGACATAGAGAAAGGATTTAATGGAATGGACTATTTCAAGTTTTCTTCGTTATGCAAAAATGAAATAATCTGTATCGGCTGGTATCCTCAAAAATATTGCAGATTGAAGTTTTTAGGAGAATATTCTTTTGAGGTCGTTGAATCTTATAGAATGGAAAGTAAGATTGGACGCAAGTTTGAAACTTCCGGTTTACCGTCTCGCCCCAATATCAAACAAGGCTATTTTACCACAAGTTCTGATAGAGCCATTATATGAATATCAGGAAGACTTATGGAATGCCATAGAAAACTTTGATATAAAGAATTGTCCTACAGAAATCCTTTTATAAGAAAAGATAAAAGTGAACAAAGTGAGTAAAGTGAACTATATTTTTATAATAGAGCATATTCTTATTTTATAGACCATATAACGATATAAAACCCTTTTTATAAAATATAGTTCACTTCACTCACTTTATTCACCATGTAATAATTTTCTACTTTAATTTATTCTTTCATATTCGAGATATGCTCGTGTTTCTTTATACCGAGTATTAGAGGCAAGAGAAAAGCTCGATACAGGAGACGAAAACAGCCTTATTTTTGGTATGGGGAAATAATAATTTCACGTCTATTTGGAAGCGAAAAGAATATGCAGAAAATCGTTTATTCTTGTGAAAAAACTATTACGTTTCGTGAGCTTCATGTCGCCTTCTCCCAAAAGAAGCCACCTTGCGTTGATAGACGGAAAGGCAATCAGTATCTTTTGCACCATCCAGATAGTAGGAAGTTCTTTTCTGAATAAAATGTTCATCAGTATAGTAAAAGACAATCTCGTTCTTTGACAAAAATCAGGAACGGAAGGAGATTCTTTTTCGGCAATCTGTTTGATTCTGGCTTGTATGCCACCATTCAGAACATCCCAAAAGGACAAAGGCAAATTGATATTCTTTATATGAACCGCTTCTTTGAATAACGGCGCAATCTCAAATGGCGAATGTTTGGATATTCCGCAACCTATCTCTGTAACTAAGAAAATATATTCCGGATGTTGTTCCGCATATAGCAGAAAATCATCAATATGTTTTTTAAGATTCTCAATGTGTTTGGAAGGCAGCGCATAGGTCTGCCCCTGTATTCCCACAGCCTGCCCCATAATAGCACCGAATTTCATCGCTGTTGCTGCGGCATTTCCATTATGTACACCGTTTGAGTTTGAACCGAACACGAATATTTCATATTCTTTCAGTTTCGTAATGTTGGATGGGGTAATTCTTACATTCATATTTTAAAGTTTTTGGATATAAAAAATCCCCTCATTGCACAAGCAATAAGAGGATTCACTTGATTTTTAAAGTTCTAATACTTAATAGAGAACAATGTTTCAATATAAGGTAAAGAAGCAATTGTTTCGTTGATAGTCCTATCTTCCAAACTATATTGCATTATACAATATCCTGATTCATAATGTTTCTTCCAGCATATCGAATTGGATTGTTTATTATAGACCGGATGCAATATATATTGTTTTACCACATCTAAAGTGTTTCCAGCTTCCAGCGTTTCAGGATTAATCGTCTTGATAGTTGTTTCGTCTATTTCCGTATCAGTTTCAAGCAATAGTATTTGTTTTCCTGTACTCAATGTCTGAAACCATATCTTTGATTGCTCGTCCCTTATCATCTTTATCTCGCCAGTCTTTATATTCAAGGATATAAGACACTCCGACGTATCATCTTCGCCTTTAAACTGAATAGAACCCGTAACCAATACAGATTTAGAGGAAGAATCATAGTTAAACAGAAGGTTGTCGTCTTCACAATAGAACTTGACTACCTCTTTGCCTGCAACTAACTGACTTGTCGGAAAAGTCTTAATCAAAGTTTTCGTTCCATTATCCCCGAACTGGATAATTTCAAAACCTTTTTCCCAGGAACATTCAACTCCGCATAAACTTCCCTCAATCATGCCAATAGCTTGTCCGTTAGCAGAATTATTGAATTTAGTAAGCCAATCACTACATATTACGTGCTCTTTATTGGTTTTCAAGTTATAACTGCATAAACTTACTTTATTCGAAGCAGATATATCCTGAAAATAATAGGCTATTCCGTTACCATTAGTACCGGACAAAGCAAACTTGATAACATATCCTTTTTGTAACTCACTTACTTTCTGAAAAGAATTATTAGACTGGTCGTATTTGTGTAATGACGGTGAATTTTCCTCTGTACCTCCTATAATATACATATACTCTGAAAGACTCTCTAAATCTTTCTCTTCCATATAAATAGAACCTAATGTTTGGCTCTTACCATTCTGTCTTAAAAGTATATCGCACTGGCCGGACACTTTAGGAGTTATGAAAGATATACCGTTTTCTGAAACCGATATAATTTCAGCTTTCACCTCTTTTCCTTCCGCTTTTGTTACTGGAGAAGGCTGAATCCATATTTCGCTATTCGCAGTGAATCCCTCCCCATGAATAACTATCATTTGTCCTGCTACAATAGGATTCGTTGCATCGGAAGAGGGTATTTCTACCTTTTGTATTTCATCCCCTTTTTCCAGTACATCTTCTTTCTCCGTATCACATGAAGTAACAAATAAAAATATCATAGCCAGCCCGGCTATGATATTAAATTTACTCTTATTGTTCATAGGAGCGTCATTTTTTATTCAATGTTATTTTTTCACCTTCTAACGAGAACGTCATAGAAGTCTTAGTGATTTTTCCCGTAATAGAAGTCCCTTCATAACTTGATGTAAAGCTACCATTTTCAGCATTGTACTCATACTTTAAAGCTGCATTATCAACATAGACTGTACCACTTTTACTCGTTATATTCAAAGTTAAATCAGTCTTGCTTGTCAACTTAATGACATAAGCATCCTGTTTCGCATTTGAACCGACCCAAGTAGTGTTTACTAATTCTTCTGCTGTAAAATAGTTGGATGGTGCGTCTTTGTCGTCGTCGTCACCACAAGCAGAAAAGTTCAAGCACAATACAACCATCATCAAAGTGGTTGCAAACATTCTCAATGTTTTCATTTTTGAATTTTGTTTTAGTTTCTCCCCGCCCACACAGAAGAAGTTTATAAAATGCGAAAGCGTGAGGGCTGCTAACTTATTTTACGGAATAGGCTCTGGTAAAACCCTTGAACTAAAACAAGCAACAGTCTCCCCACGCCATATATAGATATGACGCGAGAGATGCTAACTTATTCCCGTTCGTTAATAGTTTACCAGACTTTATTCCGGAGAATCAGTTAAACACTTTCGTGTACCTTAAATTTCTAATATGTCTGCCATGTTGCCATGACGATGCAAAATTAGAAAAAATAAGGCACATCACAAAGTTACATCTCATAAAGAGACTGTTGCAGGTTACAAAATTAGATATTCTTATTCATTCAGCATTTCATCAATGGCGAATTCGTGAAGTTCATGCTCCAGCTCCATTTCTTTAAGCCGTTCTTCTTTCTTCCGAAAATAATCATCACCCAAACCTTTTTCTTCGAGTGCCTTGTCGAATTTATCAAGTATTTCATCTGAAACACATTCTTCATCGTCATTATCGATTGACTCGTCCAATGCGGAAAGCATATCCTCTATTGTGTATTCCTGTTCTTGTGAAGAAGTACCTTCCGTTAATGAAAACTCTGTATCATCCTCACAATCAATATCCGGCCCTAACATATCTATAAGCTCATCGATTGTATAATCTTTGTCTTTAAAAGAATCTTTCGTATTTTCTTCTTTGACAATCGGCTCTTGAACACCAGTTTCCTGTATGCTTTCTTTTTGAGCAGACATTTTAGTCTTTGGTGCTTTCTTTGAAGATTTCTTTTTAGTCTCTACGACTTCGGCAGTCACCGCTTGTTCTTCTTTTACTTTTTTCTTTCGTGTCATAACTTTATTTATTTTGACAATTAGTAATATTCCGAATAGTTGAATTTTCGGTTAATACATATATCCTCTTTTTTACCGGAATATAAAAGAAAAAGGTATTTTAACTATATTCTTAACCAGAATTAAGCTCTTGCACCGGTAATTTTGCATAAAGAAAGCCCGATTCTCCACTAAACAAGAGAATCGGACTGTATGCTTGACCTACCAAAATTAAGAGAAATACGGACATTAAAAGCTCAACAAATGGGCATTTCTGGCTCTGTTTTCAGACTCCAAATCGGCAAGATATATCTCGGTAGTGGTTACGCTTGTATGACCCAACATAGGTGATATTATAGACACCGGAACACCCTCGTTTCTCAATACGGTAGCATAAGTATGTCTGGCGACGTATGTCGTTATCTTGCCTATATTTAATTTCTCACCGATAACCTTCATTCTGTCATTTATATGCTTGGTGAGATTCTTCTTTTTCTTCTCATGTTCCCAAGCATCATCACCAGCTTTCATAAAAGGAAATATATAAATACTCTTTCTCGGATTGTTCCCCCACTTTTCAATAATAGACTGCATTTCGGGAGTTATCGGTGCATAAATCCGTTTTGCGTCACGAGTCCTGTCTTTAGTCTTTTCACGAATAAACGAAATTTCCCCATTTTGGATGTCAGAGAATTTAAGATTTATCAAATCGGCTACATTGATACCGTTACAGAAATAGATAAATAGCCATAAGTCACGATAAAACTCAGTGAACTTGTTACCATCCGAATAATTGGCGATAGCTTTGAGCTGTTTCTTGTTGAGTGCTTTTTTCTTGCCTACACCTTCCTTTATCTGGTATTTGCCTCTCCCGAAAGGATAATCAGCCTCTCTAATCATACCGGCAGCTTTAGCAACATTCATTGTGGTACGGATATTTCTTAAGTTAATAGCTAAAGACGTTTGATTCATAGTTTTGAGACAGAACCTCTCATACTCTCGCAGCCACTCAACTGTAATATCCCGAAATTGAACTTCATTCTTTTTGAAACGCTTGATAGTTGACAATGTTGTTTTATAAGAGCCCATAGAACCAAACTTTTCGTTATCTTTCAATTCCTTAATTGTTGCTTCGAGCATTTCATTAAGAGTACCACCGATATTTTTTCCTAAACGAGCATTTAAGCGGTCAAATGAAAAAGTACCGTTTTCAACAAGAAACTCGACGTTCTTAAGAATACGGGAAAATTCTTTTCAATCTCTCCTTGAATAAACCGACCTTCCGAAGACCTGCTATTAGGAAGTTTATCCCATTCATCTTTTGACATACAGATTCCGACAGAGTAATACTTAGGTTTTCTCTGATAATACACTTTGATTTTTATTGGATAAGTACCTTCTTTATTTATGGTACGAGAGTCGAGTACAGAGGTTACAACAACTCCATTTTTAATACTTTTGAACATAAGTTTTTAATTACGTGCAAGCGGAATTGCTTACCGTAACTTTATCCTCTTACGGTACAAATTATAAATTGAATGGGGCTTTCAATAGAAAATTATAGGCATTGTCAAACTATGTTTGCAATCCACGTTTAAAACCACTCTAGCATATATTATTATTCAACGAACAAAACTACCTTCTACAGTTTTCAGAGAATAGGGAGAATAAATTTCTCTATTAAAAAAAGAGGAAAATGCAACCATGAATAAATAAAATATTACCTTTACATAAAAATATGGGATATTAAGTCAAATTCAAACATTTGCAAATATCCTATTAGAGACATCGCTTGTAAATAATCATAAAAGACAGGTGAACTCAGAACATAAAATCTAAATATTATATAAAGACATAGTAGATGAGTATGGAAATTAAAAGATTCAATGAAATAGATTTAAATGATTGCTTCTTCGATTCTTTAAAAGAAGATTATCCGGGATTTGACACTTGGTATAATAAAAAGGCAACAGCAAAAGAAACCGCTTTCATTCAGAAAGATAGCTCAGGGAATCTTCAAGGATTCTTGTATATGAAAAACGAAGACGAGGCATTACTTGATATCACGCCCAATATGCCTGAGGCAAAAAGATTAAAAGTCGGAACATTCAAAATAGATGCACATAATACCAAACTTGGCGAACGATTCGTAAAAAAAATTGTTGATAAAGCTATATTTGATAAGGTTGAAGAAATATATGTGACTATCTTCGAGAAACATGAAGCATTAATTAAGTTACTTGAAAAATACGGTTTCAAAAAGTACGGAACAAAAGGAGAAGGAGCAACACCCGAGCTCGTCTTTACAAAAAAGATGAATACTATTTCGGGAGATTTGCTATCAGATTTTCCTCTGATAACAACAACTGGGAAACGTAAATTCGTACTATCAATAAAGCCTGAATATCACACCAAGTTATTTCCTGATTCCATATTGGTTAATGAAAAAGGAGACAAAGAATCTCTTGTAAAAGACATTTCACATACAAATAGTATCCATAAAATTTATTTATGTTTTATGGAAGGAACTGAACTATTACAAAAAGGTGATATCCTATTAATATACCGAACAACGGATGGTTTAGGTCCTGCTAGATTTCGGAGTGTAGCAACTTCCGTATGTATAGTCGAAGAAATTAAAAGACCTTCAGATTTTAAAACAGAAGCAGAATTTCTCAAATATACTAATGCATACAGTATTATTTAACGAACAGGACTTAAAAAGATGGTATAGGAGTTCTAAAGCTGTTGTTATAAAGATGACTTATAATGCTGCTCTTTATAAAAGGGTAACTAGAGGACAAATGATTGATTTCGGAGTTGATGAGGAACAATATTGGGGCTTTTTTCAACTGACAGATGAACAATTTGATAAAATATTAGAAAAAGGAGAAATAAATGAAAGTCTTATTATCAATAAAGCCTGAATTTGCAAATAAAATATTCTCAGGAAAAAAGAAATATGAATATCGGAAAACTATCTTCACAAAGGAAGTAGATAAGGTTATTGTGTATTCCACCAAACCAGTTGGTATGCTTATTGGAGAATTTACTATTGAAAAGATTATAGTAGACTCACCTTCTGTACTATGGGAGAAAACACAAAGAGATTCGGGTATATCTAAAACATTCTTCGATACATATTTTGAAGGAAGGAAACAGGGTTATGCTTTAAAAATAACTTCGCCTAAGTTATACGACAAGCCTAAAAACCCTATCGAATTAATTGAATCTTTTGTAGCACCTCAATCTTTTAAATATATTGAAGAAGAGATTTCATGTGGAGAACTTGCTTTCTTTAATTTAAATTTGTAATTTTCTAATTGAAGAAAGAGTTATGTATAATAATATAATTTTATAGGTGGAGTTCATGGAGTAGGAAAAGGTACTATTTGTCAAAAATAAAGAGAAACTGGATTTTACCCATCTATCAGCAAGTGAAGTTCTGAAATGGGATGATTTTAAAAACGAAAGGAGATAAAAGAGTTGAGAACGTTTCAACAACACAACAACGACTGATTGAAAATCTAAAAAATATAGTTAATCCCCAAAAGAATATTGCTTGATGGTCATTTTTGTCTACTAAAAAAAGATAATTCGATAGAAAGAGTTCCTCTAAAAAGTATTCCAACAAAATCAAA